>Ga0315336_1001575_pt1 | contig 42346 bp, 30 predicted proteins | sample ASW5metaG_FD_204512 | JGI IMG/M metagenome (GOLD analysis project Ga0315336, IMG submission 204512) | Ammonia-oxidizing marine archaeal communities from Monterey Bay, California, United States - ASW #5 | ecosystem: Environmental > Aquatic > Marine > Intertidal zone | place: USA: California... | reverse complement strand
TTGGTGTTTTCGAAAGAAGATGGGTTGCTAGCAAATCACACCGTTACATCTAGTGCAGGCGGAGGCGACGTACCATTCGTGGTGACGTTTACCGGCCAGGCTTTCAGAATGCTTTCGGGCGTCGTCTATGCTCCACTGATTTCCTTCGCTGACGACGCTTTTTTACTTCTTCCCTCGACCGCAGACGGTTTCGACCAGAACGTAGCCCGGGTGTCCGCTGCTGGCCTGCTTCAGGGAGCACTCATTGAACACGGATCTGGCCGAGTAGCGGTTTTTGGCGAGGCAGCAATGTTTTCTGCACAGATCCAGGAGCGAGCTGATGGACCGTATCCGTTTGGGATGAACAATTCAGAGGCCCCGCATAACGCAAGGTTCTTACTTAACGTGATGGGATGGCTGACGGCTACTCATGAACTGATCGCCAATTGATAGCTTTTTCGTTCGCGCCTCGGGGTGGCCCTTCGATCTCACTGCGCGCGTTCACTTTTGTAGGGGAGTTCTTCGTCTCTCATAAGAAATGAGAACATAGATTCGCCAGGCAGCCGATATTCGACCATCCCGTCACCCAAATCGAGCGGTCCAAGCCCGCCTGACAGCATTAATTGAAATCCTGCTTTCACTCGATGTAGTACCTCGGGGTCAACCCAGGGTGTGTTGTGAGCCGGTAGCAATGCGTGGACGTTCGGGACCTCTTCCAACAGGCGATCCAGCGCCTGTGTATAATCATCGAGGTCGGTCTCCTGAACAAATAGCCAGATGGGACCTGAGTAGTAGCTATCACCGGTCCACATTAATCCGGCGTCACGATCAATCAGAGCGATCGCGTCGGGTGTATGGCCAGGTATGTGAATTACTTCCAACGTTCTGTTTCCAAGGTCAATTATGGAGCCGTCCAGAACGAAGTCGCTCACATTAAATGGCCTTCCAATATGATTGCCTTCAGTCACACCTTTGGGAAGTGGACGGCACAACGCCTGGGCTGATGTTTCTATTGCTATGCTTTCATTTGGGTGGCCCGTTTGATTTTTGCGCGTGTAATCGCTGTTCATCCCATACACTCGCTCGAACGAATAATTTCCTCCGACGTGATCATAATGCGTGTGCGAATTGAGAACACTAATGGGTTTGTCTGTTAGCGCAAGCGCGACGCGTGCGATGTCCCCAATACCATTTCCAGTGTCGAAGAGAAGTGCTTCTTTTTCGCCTTCGATCAGATAAGAGATCACTTCCTGCCACTGAAACGGCTCGTAGATAGCCGTAACACCAGGCGCGACATCGTACAGTTCAAACCATCCTTGCAAGATTGAGTCCGGTGCGGATAGCTGATTCAGATCTGCGTATTCTGGGCGCGGTAATTTGCTACAGAATTCAGCCAGCGAAGTGACAGGGCTCTGTTCTTGAGCAATAGATGGTGCCGCGATTCCGAGTAAGAAGAGCGTAGCGAGGAGTAAAACTCTGATTTTCGAGTACATGATCATTCGGCAGTGAGGGGTCGCGTCAAAGATTATAAGGCGCAGTTTGTATTGTCAATTCGATATAATCTGGGTGATGGCCTCCGAACGCAGTGTTTTTCCTCGGTCAAGGTGATGTTAATTGATCATCTCTTCCTTGACGAACGAGTCCAATAAGCGTATTTTTGGCCCCTTGCTCTTTGAGCAGGCAGTCCATAGCCGGAGAGGTGGGTGAGTGGCTGAAACCACAGGTTTGCTAAACCTGCGTACCTTTTATAGGGTACCGAGGGTTCGAATCCCTCCCTCTCCGCATCCAAAAAGCCCTGCTCACGAACGAAGTGAGTGGGGCTTTTTCTTTGAAATAGCCTGTCCAAATGTAACATTTACAGTTACATTCAAAGTGTCAGTTGGGCGATCTACCTTTTCACAAAATGGCCGTCCGCGCATTCAAATGTTATGGGCCCAGCATGAAGAGAATCAGAAACTTCGTTCAACTTACAGAACAGGTTGGTACCGCTGGCCAACCGACGGCAGCACAGTTTTCAACTATTGCTGAAAACGGATATCAGCATGTCGTAAATCTTGGAATGCCCGATCATGCGGATGCAATTTCAAATGAAGGCGAACTAGTTTCCAGTCTTGGGATGAACTACGTCCACATACCTGTGCCTTTCGACGCTCCAAGACCAGACCATGTTAGACTGTTCTGTGGCGTGTTGAGCCAGTTTCGAGAAGACAAAGTCTTCGTGCATTGCATACTGAATTATCGGGTATCCGCATTCATGTACCACTATCTGACCAAGATCGAAAAACGTGATTCGGTTGCGGCAAGATCGCCGATGTTTGAAAAATGGAACGTGGATCCAGCATGGGAAAAACTGATGGCCTGGTCATCTACCGACTTGGGTCTGTAATATGTGAAAGCTGCTTGCTGACACAACTGGCTGAGGCGATTCGAAACGAGTAGTTTGCTGCAGAGGACTGAACGCTCGCCACACACAAAACTAACGCGATGAGCAAAATTACGAGAAGAGATTTCCTTAACGGAGCCTTGGTGGTAGGCGGAGCTTCTTTGCTTCCTTTTGGCTGCACAAGCCAGACTGTCATGGAGATACTCAATCCATCATATTACCCACCCGCGTTAACTGGCCTCCGTGGTAGCCATGACGGATCGAACGAGCACGCCCATTCTCTGGCCTGGGCGAACAAGTCAGACTGGGGACCGACATCCAATCTGGAAGAGGAGTACGATCTGATTGTTGTTGGCGGAGGAATCAGCGGGTTGTCAGCCGCATTTTTCTATCAGCAAGAGCACGGGAAGGATAAAAAAGTGCTCATTCTAGACAACCACGACGATTTTGGTGGCCACGCGAAAAGAAACGAACATACAATCGGGACCGACACAAGGATTTCGTTTGGGGGATCTCAGAGTTTAGCCAGCCCTCATACATTCGGCGAGATCCCGCGTAAATTATTGGACGATTTGGGAGTCGATCTGGACCGCTTCAAGGCGGCCTATGATGTTGACTTCTTTAAACGCAATAACCTTGGGGCCGTCACTTATTTCAACGAGAAGAAATTCGGTGAGGACAAGGTCGTAAAGCACCCGTTTTCAGACTATCCGTGGTTTCTGGAGGGACTTCAGCGAACGAAGCTGTCGAACGAGGAAGCAGTTCGTCAGGTGCCGTTGAGCGAGGAGGGCAGACAACAATTGTTGAGAGTACTCGAGGGCGGTGTTCATGTATTAGAGGTACCTGCAGATGAACTGGAGGAGTACATCTCAAGTCATTCCTATTTCGACTACCTCCAGATCACTTTGGGCGTTGACGATCCAGGAGTATTGGAAATGGCCAGAATTTCCTGCTCCGACTTCATGGCCGCAGGAACGGATATTCTGACAATAATGGAGGCGCTGGAGTGTGGAGCATTGGGACTCGATCCAGTTTCTCTGAAGACTGTGATCGGCGAAGAAGCGTACTACCGAAGCATGGAGGAACACGGAAACATCCTCGACCCAGATGACGCGTACATCCACCACTTCCCTGACGGCAATGCTACCATTGCTCGCTCGTTAGTGAAAAAAATGATTCCTGAAGTTGGAGAGGGAGGCAATGCTGAGGAAATCGTCCTGTCCAAGTTCGATTACTCCCAGCTTGACAGCAGCAGCAGCACGGTTCGAATCAGGCTGAACAGTACCGTTGTTCACGTAGAACATGCGGGCGATCCCCATACTGCGAACGAGGTTGTCGTGAGGTACATCAACGACGACAAGTCATACCAGGTAAAGGCTAAAGGTGTTGTGCTGGCCTGCTACAATGCGATCATCCCACACATCGTGTCGGGCCTGCCTGCAGAACAAGATGCTGCATTGAGACGCAGCGTAAAGATGCCACTTCAGTACACGACCGTCGGACTGAAGAACTGGAGGGCAATCAAAGAGATGGGTATGGGTATGGTAATGAGCCCTGGGAATATGCACCAGGTGGTGATGATGGATTTCCCGGTCAGCATAGGTGGCTACAATTACACGCAGTCTCCCGACGATCCGTGTGCCATAATCATGATTGGATGTCCATTTGGTGAGACCATTGCCGCACCTCCCATCGAACAGTTTCGCGAGGTGCGATACAGGATGTATGAGCTGCGGTTCGAAGATTACGAAAGAGAGATCAGGGAGCACCTTGGAGGCATGCTACCGCAAGAATTGTTTGATTTCGACAGGGATGTAGAGAGCATTACCGTAAATCGATGGCCACACGGCTATGCATATGGTGGGTCATCGCTTTTTGACTCCGACCTACCTGAGATGGCCAGAATAGGAAGACAACCGTTTGGCCGAGTCACCATCGCCAACATTGATTCCGCGCTCAGTTCTTATGCTCACGTTGCAATAGAACAGGCATGGCGAGCAGTGAATGAATTAGGGTAGGCGAAGCGAGTGTGAGCGAGGCTCTTGATGCGCGGCCTGACGGCGTATTTTTTGTTTCAGAGAATCAATGGTTGAGCTGGGTCTTACGGCATATCATCCATCGCCGAAGGAAAGGCTGCGGGCCTATATTGAAGGCGTCCGCGAACTCACATATTAACTCTCTACCGTCATGCGCGCGTTTGGTCTACCATTAGCCCTGCTATTTTCGATCGTTTTCTTGATGCCGGATAGCGTCTCGGCTCAAAGTGGATTGGACTCCACACCAGATCTCGCCTCGTTGGTTGAATTCGACCAAGCACAGAGCGACCTTCGCGTCGCGATTGACAGGTATCGAGAGGATCGAAATGCGCTACTACGCCGATACGACCTTTCACTCTCCCCGGTGCGTCGCGGACGAATGCAGGTCTTTTATGACGACTGGACAGATCAACTCCAACTTCTGGATTTCGACGCGTTGAATCATGAGGGCCAGGTCGACTACATCCTGTTGCGAAACCGTCTACAGTTCGAACTGGAGATGTTGCGACAAGAGGCGGTTGCTGTTCAGGAAATGGCTGTTCTAATTCCATTTGCTCGCGAACTGGAGCAACTTCAGGAAGAACGGCGGGAGCGCAAAGGTGTGAATGCGCGCGAAGTCGCAGACCTGCTCAATCGTGTGGCTGGGGAGATCGAGTTTCTATCAGCTTCTTTTCTGGCAGGTGATGGGCCGACGGAAATCAAATCTGTCGTGGCGACCCGAGCAGAAAGGCATATACAGACGATTCTTCGAGCACTCTCTGGCTGGAATCAGTATCACATGGGTTACGACCCCTTGTTTACCTGGTGGGTGCCTCTTCCATATGAACGGCTGACCGCGGCTCTCACTGCCCATGGTCTGGCTATCGTCGAAACGTATGTTGGTGATGCGACAAACGGCCCCGTTGTCGGCAATCCTATTGGAGAGGATGGATTGCGCGCCCATTTGGCCCACGAAATGATTCCATACACTGCTGACGAGCTGATCGCCATCGCTGAAGCTGAATTCGCCTGGATGGAAGAGGCCTTGGTCGAAGCGTCCCGGGAAATGGGATATGGTGATGATTGGCGGGCGGCGCAAGAGGCTGTCAAGAATCTGGCGGTGGATCCGGGAGAAAAGCCTGCTGTCGTGCTCGAAATCGAGCGGCAATCGATTGAGTTTATAGAACAGCGAGACTGGATCAGTTTACCGCCGTTGGCGAGCGAGGTCTGGCGAATGGAGATGATGTCGCCCGAACGACAACGAATCGCCCCGTTCTTTCTGGGTGGAGAAACGATTCAGATTTCGTATCCGACGAATGAGATGACGCACGACGAAAAGCTGATGAGCATGCGGGGAAACAATCCCCATTTTAATCGTGCCACAGTGCATCATGAATTGATTCCAGGACACCATTTGCAAGGCTTCATGACGAGTCGATTCAACGACCATCGCGGCATCTTCAATACCCCGTTTTGGGGCGAAGGATGGGCACTTTATTGGGAAATGGTTCTGTGGGACGCCGACTTTCCTCGAGGTCCTGAAGATCGGATTGGCATGCTATTCTGGCGAATGCATCGGGCAGCCCGCATCATATTCTCCCTGAGTTTTCATCTTGAACGAATGACGCCCCAGGAAGCCGTAGATTTCTTGGTAGATCGCGTTGGGCATGAACGAGCAAATGCTGAAGCAGAAGTTCGCCGCTCATTTGCAGGCAATTACTCGCCCCTTTATCAGGTCGCCTACATGATGGGTGGAATTCAATTTCGGTCACTTTACGGAGAACTGGTAGACTCAGGGCGGATGACCGCTCGGGAATTCCACGATGCTGTGATGAAAGGCGGGAGGATGCCGGTGGAAATGGTCAGGGCAAGATTGACCGGGCAATCACTGGATCTTGATCACAGAGCCTCCTGGCGCTTCGTGGAATAGTCTTAATTATGCCGAGTACCAAACTGCGTTGTCAATGCTTAAGAACTACTTGAAGATTGCCCTGAGATCCCTCAGGAGACAGAAAGTCTTTGCGGGAATCAATATTGTGGGATTGGCTGTGGCGCTGGCGTGCAGTCTGCTCATTCTCTTTCATGTGAAAGACGAACTCAGCTATGAGCGGCATATTCCACAAGCAGATCAAGTGCACCGTCTGACTTCGTACACCAAGTATGGTGACACCTTCATCCACTGGGCTCTTTCATCGGTGCCATTGGGGCCGATGGTAGCGGATGAAGTGCCCGAAATAGAGAAAATTGCGCGGTTTCGAAGGATACATTCCACCGTACTCAGCTACACTCCAAAGCGAGGAGATGTCCAGCGTTTCCGGGAGACAGGTGGCTTCTATGCTGATCCTGAAGCCATTGAGATGTTCGGCATCCAATTTAAAAAAGGAGACAACCGCACAGCACTCGACGAACCGGATACGATAATCATCTCCGCAGACTTTGCTGCAAAATATTTTGGCGACGAGGACCCGCTCGGGAAAACACTCGTGGCAGAAGCGGAGGGCAGGCTGTATCGAATCACTGGAGTGATAGAAGATCTACCGGCCAGCACTCATCTGCAATACGACTTTCTCTTGTCGATGGCCACCTGGTATCAGGTCAGAGACGAACGAAGTCTCAACAGCAGAACATGGAAGGCACTGTTCACTTATGTCATCATGGACGAAAGGCATGACAGAGAAGCGGTGGAGGCCAAGATTGCTGTCTTTCAAAAGGAGACATTCCATCTAGAAAACCCAAATCGCGTCGAATCATTCTTTCTTCAGCCCATCACGGAAATCCATCTGCATTCGAAGCTTGATGAGGAGTTGGCACCCAATAGCGACATACTATACGTGTACATTTTCGCCGTTTCGGGTCTGTTGCTGCTGTTGATTGCGATCGTGAATTTCGTCAACCTGACGGCTGCTCAGGCGCTTCGTCGTATGCAGGAGGTGGGCGTCCGGAAAGCAATAGGAGCTCATCGAGGGCAACTAGTGCGGCAGTTTCTGGGCGAATCGCTCCTGCATGTCATTCTGGCCTCGGGCCTGGCATTCGTACTGTTCAGACTCACGGTGCCATTCTACAATGGTTTGACCGGAAAGGAATTTGGGTTCATGGAAGCGCTCTCGACAGAAAACCTGGCGCTGGTTCTGGGGATCGTCCTCACCACGGGATTAGTTGCAGGGCTTTACCCCGCGTTTTTTATATCTCGATTTAGTCCGTTGGAGGCACTCAAGGGTCAAAAAACACCCGGCTCATCATCCAGCGTCCTGAGGAAAGGACTGATCGTGTTTCAGTTTTCCATTTCAGTATTTCTGATCTGCAGTACGATTACCATTTACAAACAGCTGGTCTTTCTAAACGACAAAGATCTTGGTTTCGATCAGGAGCGATTAATTGCCGTCAATGTCTATGGCGACAATATCCTGGAGAATGTTGATGTGTTCAGGAGTGAATTGTTGAGCTATCCGGCCATAACGAATGTTTCTCTGGCATCCGACATACCCGGCGAGAACATCAGCTTGGATCGCTTTCGTCCGCACAGCATCTCAGAAGATGTTGGCTTGCCACTGGTTGCGATGTTCTGGGCTGCAGATGACTTTTTGGAGACGATGGATATTGAGCTCCTGGAAGGAAGGCCATTCAGATCACAAGATGGTGGAGAAGAGCAATTTCTTGTCAGCGAATCGCTTGTCGATATTCTCGGCGTGACGGATCCGGTAGGCCAAAAAGCAAGCGGGTATTCTCCAGAAGGAGAAATTGTTGGTGTGTTCAAAGATTTTCATTTTGCCTCGTTGCACAATGAAATCGATCCACTGTTGCTTGTCTATCAACCCAATCCTTCGCCGTTCATGTTTGTCAGGTTTGATGGAGACAACACCGCAGACGTACTGGCACACATGGAAGACCAATTCGAGCTGTTTTCTCCCGGTTATGTCTTCGACTACGAGTTTCTGGACGACAAACTGAATCAGCTTTATGTATCAGAGGGCAGGCTGGAAGACATATTTAGCTTCTTCTCGGGAATCGCGTTGTTGATAGCTTGCCTGGGGCTGTTCGGCCTGTCCATTTTTTCAGCGGAATTGAGAAAAAAAGAGATTGGAGTCAGAAAGGTGATGGGGGCCACGGTGTTGGGGATCAGCGGTCTGCTTTCAAAGGAGTTTTTGATGCTGGTGGGCATCGCTATAATTGTGGCCTGGCCGATCTCATATTTCTCCCTTCAGGCCTGGTTGCAAGGATTTGCGTACCGCCTCGAGGTTGAGATGACGACCTTTTTATTAGCGGCCCTTGCGGCAATAGCAATCGCAATACTCACGATCGGATATCAGTCCGTGAAAGCAGCCCGCACCAATCCCATTGAGAGTCTGCGGTATGAGTGAGAATGAGGATTCGCCGTAGAGGCTATACTGACCGGACTGCACAGGCAAACCAATTTTTTATGTCCACCACTGAATTACGCACATCATGAGTAGATCTTTTACCAGGCGTGAGGCCATCACCATGGGTTTGGGCGCTGCAGCGGGATCGACGTTGCTTCCCGCGTTTCCGGTTTCGGCGGAGTCCCTTCCTGAAGTTGGACCAATTAATTATATCGTGCCTTCTCCCAAACGTGTCGAGATGGGATCGGAGCAGGGAATCTCACCACACCGTCTAGAAGGATGCTTGATTGATTGGGATAATTTTCAGCCGGACAAATGGATACGTGTCTCGAAAGGGGCCGTGGATGCGAGCAGCGAGGAGTCTTACCGATTGGAGATCGATCACATGGGAGCGTCAGTACGAGGCGCTTCGGATGCGGGCATCTTCTATGGCGTGCAGACCTTGATCCAGATCGTTCGTGGGGCTTTAGCTGCGGGTGTAGACATTCCGGCCGTGACAATTATCGACTGGCCCGACATTGCATACCGGGCCGTGCACTTCGACAGCAAACACCACCTCGATACGCTGGACGCTTATTACGGGGCCATCGATAGATTGGCCTCACTCAAAATCAATGCGATTATTTGGGAGTTCGAAGATAAACTGCGTTATAGGAGGCGCCCGATCGTAGGCGCTGCGAACGCGATATCGATCGAAGAAATGCAGGCGTTAACCCGTTACGCTGGGCGTCGCCACGTGAGCGTCTCTCCTTTGGTTCAGGGTCTCGGACACGCCAGCTTCGTACTCAAACATCAAGAGTTCGCACACCTGAGGGACGATCCAGAAAGTGACTGGGCCTTTGATCCGCTGGCCGATGAGACCTACGAACTTCAGTTCGACTTGTATCGTGACGCGATGGAGGCAACTCCGGGCTCTCGCTATCTCCATATTGGTGGCGATGAGGTGAATGTCGGTGAAAGCCAGCGGGCGAAAGCTGCGGGCATGGGACCACTTGAACTGCACTTGTACTGGCTGAATCGAGTAACTGGTTTTTTGGTTGAGAACGGTCGGACACCCATCATGTGGGATGACATGCCGCTAAAGCACGGCGGGGTTTATCAGACCACCCACGACGAGTCAATCGGGCAGGCGGAGAGTGATACGATGTGGAATGAGTCTGAAGCGACTCTCAGCACGATTGTAAGTCAATTTCCGAGGGAAGCGGTCTACATGAGATGGAGCTACCACACGCCGGAAATAGCTGGAAATCAAAAAGCGCTTGACTGGTACGCCCGGAGCGGACTTCAAGTCATGACCTCCACTGCCGCCCAAACGAGGTGGCCGGTATACCCTCGCAGAAACGGTAATACCGGTCCAATACGACAGCTTTGCCGTATGACCGCAGAACGATCGCTCTCGGGTATTTTATGCACTTCCTGGGATGACGATTCGCCTCACATGGCATTTTTCTGGCGCGGATGGACGTGTTTTTCTGATTTAGCGTGGCATTCGACAGCGCGAAATGAGGCTGAATCACTGCTAGCGTTCGCAAACCAGGCATTTGGACCTGATGCTGCATCATTGGCCGTCGAAGGGCTTACCGCGCTCGAGCGAGCCATGGATATCTGGGATACGGCACTGATAACAGCCAATCGGCGCAATGTTTGTCGCGCAGATACGATGGAAGGAATCATTGAGCCGCCAGGAAGTGGTGGACTTACCGCCTGGCGACTTACACATCGTGACCGAATTCAGGAAGCAACTGAAGGTGTGAAGCTGTCTGAGCAAGCCAGGACAGCTCTTGAGTCGGCAATCGATCTCAGTCAAAGGAATCGATACGAGCTTCGCCTTGCGTTGGCACTAGTTAATCTACAGGCATGGAGTCACGAAGTACTTTCTCGTGGCTCCGCTCCTGAACTGAGCCTCAACGAACGGTGGGAGATATTTCTTGATCTCTATCAACAGCAGCGCATTCTGCACAATCCAGCCGGATACATTCTCGATCAAAACCACCACACTCATCAGGCCAACAGCAGCAATGGACCCGACTGGATGATTGCGGTCGAGTTGGAATACGACCGGCGATTGCAGGATAGCTGAGCAATTTTCCGAAACAAGAGAACATCGACGGCGGCGCTTCCGCCGCCGAGTCGCTTCGTTCAATTGGATCTCAGCGAGTCTACAGGATTAGCGTTCGCTGCTCGAATGGTCTGAAAACTGACGGTGATCAAGGCGACAGAAAGAACCAAGACCGCCGCGATCACGAATACGGCAACTCCGACATCAATGTGGTATGCGAAGTTCTCCAACCATTTCCGAGCGCCAATCAATGTGATTGGAACGGCCAGAATCACAGCGAAGCCTACAATCAGCAAGAACTCCTTTGAAAGATGGCCGGCAAGACTTGGAACGCTTGCGCCCATAACGCGCCTCACACCAATTTCTTTGGTGCGGCCTGAGACCGAAAGTGACGCCAGACCGAACAATCCAAGGCACGCAATGACGATTGCAAATAGAGATGCGTATTGAACGATTTGGGACCAGCGTTTCTCATTTGCGTACTGTTGGGCTAGATCGTCGTCCAGAAAAGAGTATCGAAAAGGAATTCCAGGGGCTTGCTCGGCCCAGGCTTCTCGAATTATCTCAAGAGACTCCGATACCCGATCGGGTCGGACCTGAAAAAGTATATGACCGATGCTGTAATTGGGATCCAAGATGAACATCATCGGCGAAACAGCCTCATGCAACGAGAGGAAGTTGATATCCTGGACCACCCCCACAACTTCTGGCTCATCTCCAAATCCTTCAACAGCCATTCCGATGGGATCGTCCCAGCCATATTCGCGGACAAATGCTTCATTAACGATTACAGCGTCAGTTGAATCCAGCGAACGGTCCGGATCGAACGCACGTCCCTCGAGGAGGTCGATGTCCATGACATCGAGAAAGTTGGATTCGATACGATAGATATAGGACGCATATTCTTTGTCGCCAACATTCCAGCTGTTGTTGGACCACCCGTGCGAAAATGCATTTGTCATTCCTGTTATCCCTTCGATTTCCGGGACTCCTTCTAGCGTGGTCTGAAATCGACTGAGCAACATATCCCCTGGCAATCGCTGGGTGGGTACAAGAACCACATGGTCTCGGTCATATCCGACATCAGCCGTCTGGAGGAAGTTCATCTGCCTGGTCATAATCGTCGTACCAGCTATCAAACCAACCGAGAGCGTGAACTGAAGCACTATCAGTCCTTTGGTCAGGCGATGCGAGCCTCCAAGTCGAGCTTGTTTTCTCAGCACATCGGTGGTCCGAATTTTCGCAAGAACCATCGTGGGATAGAATCCGGATAGGGTGGCAACAAGCAGGGTCAGTCCGAGCAAGCTCAGAGGAATAGCCCAATGACCGCCAAGGCCCATGACAAGATCTTTGTCAGCTAGCTGACTAAAGGTTGGAAGAAGAATGAATACCAACCCAAGGCCAAGCACCAGCGCTATGAGGCTCATGAGCACCGCTTCTCCTCCAAACTGCGCAACGAGCTGCTTTTGAGCAGCTCCGACCACTTTTCTGAGACCCACTTCCCGCGAACGCGAGGCAGACCTTCCGATGGCAAGCGTGGTGAAGTTGATGCAGGCCAAGAGGAGAATCGTCAACGCGATGCCTCCCAGAATCCACGAATACATGGGGTTGGAGGGGGCGGTCAATCCAGCTCTTACGTTTGGATTCAAATGAATGTCTTTCAGCGGTTGAAAGGCATATTCTTGAGGGGCCTTCTCACTGGTCCAGTTTTCGTACCTGTTCAGGTCGTTTGGGAAATATTTTTTTCGAAAATCAGGTAGAATCGCCTCAGCAGCTTTCATGTCCGTCCCCTCCTTCATTAGGAAGTAGACGTAGTAGGATGAGGAATTCCAGTGGTCTGTGGCGCCGGCAACCCAACTAAATACGAGTGGGAGTTTCTCGAACGGCATCAACACATCGAAGTGCACTGAATTTCGCCGGGGAATATTCTCCACAACACCCGTCACCGTCATTGGAACGAAGTCGCGACTAAATCGAATTTCGAGTGTTTGCCCGACGGGAGATTCTTCGCCAAAATATTTTTCTGCAATCCGCTCGCTGATCACCAACCCGTCAGGATTTGGCAGAGCAGTTTCGGCGAAACCTTCTACAAGGGGATAAGAAAATGCGGTCAGGATTTCTGGATCTGCATGCAGCACTCCTTCCTGATCTGAAATGTCTCCAGCACGTAGGACATATTGACGACTCAGCATGCGAATGGCTGACTGAACAGACGGATGCTCTGCTTGAAGCGTCTTTCCGAGCGGAAAAGGCATCCAGGGCACGGTTGTTCTAATTGACCCGTCAGGTTCATTTTGATTCAGCACGATTCGCGCAATTCGATCTGCATTTTCATGCTGGGAATCGAAGTTGAGTTCATCCTGGATATAGAGCAGCAACATCAATGAAAATGCGATCCCCACTGCCAGTCCAAATACGTTGATAAACGCATATACCCGCTGTTTGACAAGCAGTCTGAGGGCGATGACGATGTAACTCTTAAGCATGTTCATTCTCCATAAAAACTCTTGTTTGATCTTGCGACGCCGACTGATTTTTCCCCAATAGATCTTTTTGTATTCAGAATCGATGACTGGAATGGATCCCATCTTCCGCACCGAGCGGCGAAACGCATCTTCCTCAGTCAATCCACGGGTGACTTGAATCTCAACTTCGTCCCGGATGTGTCGCTCGAGTTCGTCGAGGTCCTCCTTCATGATGGATCGCTTGTAGACTAGGCTTTTGCGCCAGGCCCCAATAGCTGTATCGAGATCAAACATGATTTATACCGGCAGCAGGTTAGGCAAGGGACCCCAGAGTGTAGAAAGGGCTTCGTGAATCCGAAGCCATTGTGCTCTCTCTACTTCAAGCTGCTTCACACCCTTGGCAGTTAACCTGTAATACTTTCGTGCAGGCCCCTTTTCCATGTCTTGCCAGTAGCTATCCAGCAGGCCTTCATTTTCCAGTTTGTGCAATACCGGGTACAACGTCGACGTTGTCCATGAAACGTCACCCGTCGTAATGGTCTCTACGCTTTGGATTATTTGATATCCGTAACTGGGCCCTTTGCGGAGAACCGATAATATGAACGGCCTGATGGAGGCGGCGATTAGTGCCTTGGGAATCATGTCATTTCGATTGATTTTTCGGAGATACGTCGCCTTGGGACATAGGTTGCGTCGTGACGCGACATAGGTAGGGACAAAGCTGCATCAATTAATCTTCCGGTCACTGAAACATATCGTATCTCTCTCGTATATTCCGGTGTCTGGAACAAATACATGGTCTCAATAGAACTCCATTATGCGTGATAAATTGCTTACGCGACCCGAAGAGTTTGTCTTACTCGCCATCTGGAAACTGCAAGAGAATGCCTACAGCCTCCCGATTCGAAAACAGATTTCAGAAACCACTGGTAAAGAATGGTCGCTCGGTTCGATCTACACTCCCATTGAGCGACTAATAAAGACAGAGTATCTGACTTCTTACGTAACCGACCCCACCGCCGAGCGAGGTGGTCGCAAGAAGCGTGTGTTTCGATTGACAAAAAAAGGTCGCAGGTCACTTCTGAGCATTCACGCTGTCGCCCACGGTATGTGGCAAGGGGTCTCCATTCAAGTATTGGAAACGGGTAGATGAGAAGTTCAGACAAACCACCTTTTGTCTCAGAGCGCCTTCTTTCGTGGCTATTGCCCGATGAAGAATGGCAAACGCCGCTTGGGGATTTTGAGGAATATTATCATGAAATCGCTCGAGAGAGGGGGCGAGTTGCTGCACGCTGGTGGTATCGCTGGCAAGTGCTCAAGCTCATTCCGATTCGCTTGCGCGCAAACACGTTTTGGTCTGTTGTTATGCTGAAGAATTATTTCCGAGTAGCCATTCGAAGTCTGCGTCGGCAGCGAGGGTTCGCGTTTATCAACGTATTTGGATTGGCGCTGGGTATTGCTTGCTGCCTATTGATCACCTTGCATGTCGTGCATGAAGTCTCTTTCGATTCGTCCTGGGAGAATAGCGACGACCTCTATCGCATTTCGATCACGGAGCACACCGCTACCACAGAGTCGGAATACAATCTGACGCCTCCAATCCTTGCACCAACGCTGGCAAGCGATTACCCGGAGGTGATTCGATCTAGCCGTCTCTCATATCGGCGCCAATTGGCAATTCGCCATGAAGGAGACCTCTACGATGAAAAACAGATGTTCAAGGCGGACTCGAACTTTTTTAGTCTATTTGAGATGAGCTTTCTTGAAGGCAGTAGCGAAACTGCTCTCGCTCAACCTTCTTCGATCGTCATGACGGAATCGACAGCGAGGAAATATTTCGGCACCGAGTCCGCTGTCGGGAAAGTGGTTGAAGTCATTGCTTCGACAACTAACGTGCTTCCTTACACAGTGACCGCCGTTGTCGCGGATCCGCCTGTGAATTCCCACCTTCAATTCGACATGTTGTGGTCGTGGTGGAGAACCGGGCAAGAACGTAATGAACCTACTGGATGGTTGGGGTACGGTGTCTACACCTATATGCAGCTTCGTCCCGGATTTCCAGAAGCAGAGATCGAAGCCAAATTCCCTGCCATGCTTTCCCGGTACGCGGGAGAGCAGCTGAGCAATGCCGGGAGAAACTGGGAAGAACATTTGGCTGCGGGCAATCAGTACATCTATGATGCGATGCCAGTTCGAGATATTCATCTTACATCGCACACAAATTGGGAATTGTCTCCTCCTGGAGACGCTCGGGCGGTTTTCCTTTTCTCTGGCGTCGCTCTATTCATTCTGTTGGTGGCGTGCGTCAACTACATGAATCTGTCCACGGCAAGATCCGAGACGCGTGCGAAAGAGATTGGAATGCGAAAGGTTCTCGGGTCAAGACGTAAGCAGCTCGTGATGCAAATGCTATCAGAGTCTGCTTTGATGACTTTCTTGGCATTTGCTACAGCCATCATACTGGTGGTTGTGAGTGCTCCCATGTTTCAGTCTCTGACGGGAACGACCCTGTTCCTCGAATACCTTCAATCCACTCCACTTATCCTCGGAATGATAGGGTTGGTGATAGGAATCTCTCTGCTGGCCGGAAGCTATCCCGCGCTGGTAATGTCTGCCATCCCCTCCGGAATGCTCACGAAAAGTGCCACTTCTGGAAATAATGGTGGTGTTCTATTTCGCAATAGCCTCGTTGTATTTCAATTCGTTGTGTCAATTCTACTTCTTTCAGGCACTTTTGTGGTGAATGATCAGATAGACTATTTACTGAACAAAGACCTCGGATTTGACCGAGATGCCACTATTATCGTGGAGAGAGCTGGAATATTCAGAGACAATCGTCCAACCTTTACGAATAGATTGAAGGCACTCTCCTCGGTGGAAGAAGTCTCATTTGCCTCCTCCCTACCGAGCACCTCGCACTCTGAATTATTTATGGCGCCCGGTCCTGCTGCAGATGTGGTTCAACACAACGTATACGTGACGTTTGCAGATCACGATTTCGTTGATGCGCTGGGCCTTGAGTTGGATACGGGTCGTGTTTTCCAGGCAGATCGTTCTTCAGATTCTATGGCCGTCATGGTCAATCAAGCGCTGCTGGTGACCATGGGAATTGAGGGCGATCCCATAGGACAAGAATTGAAATTCACTGGAAACGACGAGAAATATCCAATCGTCGGCGTTTTGAAGGACTTTCATTTTCAGTCTTTGCATACCTCCATCAACCCATTCGCATATTTCATCGAAGACAGTGCTATGGGTAAAATCGCGGTTAGGATTAATACCTCCAGCATCTCAAACGCCCTCGAAGAAATCGAAACCGTCTGGAATGAATTCGCACCCTCGAATCTATTTCAATACTCATTTCTGGATGAGACTGTTAGGGAAATGTATGCAGCTGAAAACCAGTCGAAGAGCCTTCTGAGTGTGTTCTCAATGCTGGCATTGGTCATCGCCTGTCTCGGGTTGTTCGGTCTTTCGGCCTTCACAGTAGCGAGAAGGACGAAAGAAATAGGGGTCCGAAAAATATTTGGTGCATCTGAATCTGGAATTATAGCGATGCTGAACAAAGAATTTGCTAGAACGACAATTATCGCGCTGGTGATCGCGGTGCCGTTAGCATTCTTCGGAATGTCCTTATGGTTAGAGAACTTTGCTTATCGAACTGAAATTGGTGTGATGGAATTTGTCTTTTCCGGGGGAATAGTGATGCTAATTAGCGTTCTAACAGTTTCGATTCAGGCGCGCAGGGCCGCAAGATCAAAACCGATCGATGCCCTACGATATGAATGAAAGCCAAGACGGGTCATTCGGGGTAAATCCGTAGTTGAAGGGGTGTCCATTCAGTGTGTCTTCAATCCAATTGGATGCACCATTTAGACCATTGGGATGAGGTGGAAAGATCGGAATGAAGAGGAAGGGTACTTTCTGGGATCGTATCATCGACTCAGACCCCATCCAAACCGCCATATGAGCCGTCTTTACAGCATTTCATTTTATTTGATCGTCTTCCTGATCGCCTCGGGGACGGAATTGCCGGTTTCAGCACAGCAGGCCCTAATTCGAGGGTTTGTGACGGATGCGTCAACCGAACAACCACTTCAAGGCGCTTCGGTAGCCCTTCGAGCCGGAGGCCAACTCATCACGGGAACGGCAACAGACGGGGACGGATATTTCATACTGAACAGGGTATCTCCTGGCTCCTATCAGCTCGAAATCTCATATATCGGATTTACGACGTACGAGTCCGCCGTTGATTTACAACCCGGACAGGTGTTAGATGTCACGATCGATCTAGAAGTCAATCTGGCCGAAATCGATGAGGTCGTGGTTGAGGCAGAGGCAGTTGGTGGGGTCACAACGGTGGCAGCCGGACTGGAAACGGTAACACCAGCCGCGATTCAGCGCGTACCGGTACCCGGAGTCTCGGGTGATCTTGCAGGATATTTACAAACAGTTCCAGGTGTTACGGTACAGGGTGATCGTGGTGGTCAATTTTTTGTTCGTGGTGGCGCAGTCGACCAGAATCTAGCGCTCCTCGATGGGCTACCCGTCTACCAACCATTCCACATATTGAGTTTTTACTCCGCTTTTCCGGAGGAGCTGGTCGACCGCGCCAGTTTCTACACCGGTGGATTCGGTGCCCGATACGGCACCCGTGTCTCCTCCATGCTTGACGTCGAAGCGCGCAACGGAAATAAACAGAACGTAGCCGGAGCATTTTCTATTGCCCCCTTCCTGAGTTCGGCAACCCTTGAGGGCCCCATCATTAAGGGAAGAGTTTCTGGGATTGTCTCCGTCAGGGAGTCGTTCATCAAACAGGTTATTCCAGAGATTTTTGGCCAGAAAATGCCATACACGTTCGGCGATCGGTTTGGCAAGATCCATGCACTGCTCGGCGCCAGTCATGAGTTGTCCTTTACCGCCCTCGACACAGATGACCGAGGCGATATCGCAGGAACGCGAAAGACCGTGTTTGGAGAAGTCGAGGCCGCAACGATAAGCGACAGTACCGAAGTGGGTTGGACTAATCGGGTATACGGTGGCACGTATACCTACCGATCCAACCGATTTCCAATAGTTGCTGAACTCATCGGTGGTCACTCCGAGATGACCAACGAATTTGGCCCAAAATCAGCTCCCGAACGGTTTTCTTCCATCGAGAGTAACGAGGGAACGATTAGGCTTACGTATTTGCTACAATCGGGGGAACTGTCCATGGGGTCAACCTATCGTAAGACCGATCTCTTGTTTGAGCTCGATGACCTGTTCACCGACTTTACCAGTTCAACTTCCGAGCTAACGGAATTGAGCTCTTACCTGGAGGGTCAATTTGATCTGAACGGTGAGAAGATGAGCATCAACCCCGGGGTTCATGTCTACACATTACCCGACCGTTCTCAGACCTGGATCGAGCCGCGCTTCCGGGCTTCATACTGGCCAACTGGCAAGACGGGCAAGTATCAGTTCAATGCTTCGTGGGGTATGTACCATCAGGCGATTGCTGGACTTACCGATGAGCGAGATCTGGGCAACTTGTTTACTGCTTGGATCACCACTCCGGAAGGATCCGAAGCGACGTCCGCCATGCACGCTATAGCAGGGTTTAACGTGAAGCTTTATCCGTGGATGACCGCTGCGGTAGAGGGCTTTTACAAGGACTACGATCACATCACGGCGCCAATATTCAGCCCGTTTCCTCAATTCACGACTACGCTTCAGGAAGCGACGGGAGAGGCCTATGGGTTTGATGCGCGGATAAATCTTGAAAACAGGCCCTTCATTCAGGAGTCCGTCTTGGATGGATATATCTCCTATTCGTACTCCAAAGTTGAGTATGAAGCTGGGCCTTACACGTACAATCCAGCTCACGACAGGCGTCACCAGTTGAATGCGCTGTTGCACGCTCAAAAAGGCGATGTGGGAATCACGCTGCAGTGGCAGTATGGATCAGGACTTCCGTTCACCGAATCCGGTGGATTTGATGTGTGGTATCTGCTAACTCCGGATGTCGATGTGACGAGTGAAGCCGGGGTAGACAGGATCGTTTATTCAGAGCCATTCGGAGGCAGACAGCCTACCTATTCGCGGTTCGACCTCTGGTTGGAGAAGAAAGTTGAACAAGGTCGATATGTGGGGACGCTTCGGGCTGGCGCGGTGAACATATTGAACAGAGACAATCTATTTTACTACGACCTGTTCACGTTTAAACGCGTGGATCAGCTGCCACTAATTCCTTCTGTTGGCTTCAAGATAGAACTACGTTAATCAGGCGATTTTTATTCATAGCGGCTCCCATTCTGGCGTTCGTAGCTATTTCTGGCTGCGGAGATACCTTTCTGGATCCGTTTGATAACGAGAATCGATTTTATACCGTCTACGGCTTTCTCGATCCGCTCGAAATTGAGCACACCGTTCGAGTCATTCCCGTGACCAGGTTTCCAGAAGAGATACTGGGGCCAGCTGAAGCTCAGGCAGGAATCGATGCCCGTGTTTACACCCGGGACCTTACAGACAGCACCTCGGTGCTCTGGCATCACGAGCTAAAGCAGTTGGAAGACGGGAAGTTCATTCATCTGTATAAGGCCACTTTTCTGGTAAAGACAGGGCACGTTTACCGTTTGGATGTGATCCGATCTGATGGCACGACGACAAGCGCAACGACGAAGGTGCCCAGCGTATCGACAAGTAAACTTGTCTTGAAGAGTGGCGCCGTCGTGCTAAGCGATTCCAGCGTGGTGCAGGAAATCAGCATTCCTGATGTCCCTGCTCTGTGGGATATGAGTGCAATTTATCTGGTGGAAGGACCAGACTATCGAGACCGCGCTTTTGTGCCGTACGAGAAACCGGAAGCCCCTGGGGCAGACGGCCTATGGCGATATCGGTTGAATATCACGGCAGATCAGGATTCGATTATTGCGCGAGCCAGGCGCTTTGTTCAGGAAAGCAATCGAAAAGACATTCCCGTCACGCTCACTGCTATGGGGATTCAGTTCCGCATCATGGACGGAGCCTGGTTTCCTCTTTTTTCCGAGGATGACATCGTCAAACTGGCGCAGCCCGGCGTTCTATCAAACGTCGTAAATGGATACGGATTGTTTGGTTCGATGGGACTCTATCGTGAGGAATGGTCTGTTTCCACCGAGGAAGCCGCACACCTCGGATATCCCATTGAAGTCAGCGATGAGCCCGGATTTTGAATCCCAATTCGCCTGACTAGTTGTTTTGGAACATTGATTCTTCTAGTCCCGGAATAACGCGAACCGCGTTCTTGTAGTAAATGTGCTCGAGCACATCATCAGGAAGTCCAAGTCCGTACAAACGCCATTGAGCGTGATACTTGCGGTAGTAAGGGAAGTATTCGTCTTCGGTTTCGAACGTCCTGAAATAAGTCCAGAACTCGGAAACTCGGTACGTGTCTTTGCCAAACAGGAGGCGATCTTTGTATTCGATCATGAACTCGCGTGCGTTGCGAGGCTGGCGTCCAAACTCGTAAATGACGGCAGCCATATCGGCGACCAGATTGGGATACTTGTCGAACATTTCTCCTAAATAGGCCAAATTGCCACCGTACCAGGCCATGTGGGCCGTAATGAACGTTGTGCCAGGGTGTTTCGACATGATGTCGAAGTGCTCGCCCATGATCGTCTCGAACGTTTCGAACTCGTCGGCCGGGCGAAAGCGATTTGGACGGAGCTTGAGTTCGAGCCACTTCTCGTTGTACTTGTCACGAGGCAACCAGAAGCTTGCAGGTTCTGCTGAGTGTATGAGAACAGGCACTCCCATTTCTCCGGCCAGAGCCCAGATGGGATCGATACGGGGGTCATTGACCGCCACCCTGTTACCGTCAACATCCTTAACGTCGAGGCCGAGATTCTTGTAAACTTTCAGGCCGCGTGCTCCAGCTTCGATATCTGTTCTTAGTTGGGCCACCGCATTTTCCGTCCAGCCCTCGCCTCCAACTCCGTTGAAATTGACATTGGCGAATGTCACGATTCGATCCGGATAGCGGGCCTCCATATTGGAGACGGCTCCCGCAAGATTTTCTCCCCAACCCCCGGAGAGATTCACCAACACGCCCATGTTCATCTCGTCCATTTCCATAATCAGCGTGTCAATGGCACCAGCCGTCATGGTAGGGGCTCTAAACCAGTGACTATGCACATCCACGAACGGGAATTTTGCACTGGTGACGATGTTTTCGTCTACCACCAGGGTTGAACGCGGCTCGTATTCCGCGACAGTCATATCTCCCAGCACTTCTTCAACTTCCTGAGCGCAGGCTGTTGAGCTAAATAGTATGAGGGCGACGAGAAGCAGTAGAATTCGATGCATGGTTCCTGTTCTGAAATTGAAGCATGGGTCACACCCGTCTTGACTGCTCAGTCCGTTTGCACCGAACCATCACATCAAATGGGTGTACGAGAGATGCGCCATTTACGGGTGAGGTATCGGTTCGTTTCCTCGCCTGTCTTCCGACCTCAGCCTCTATCACTTCTCGCTTTCATGTCCGAATTACTAAAAACCGAAAAACCTTTTGAGGTCGTTTCAGAATTTCAGCCCACCGGGGACCAACCAAGTGCCATCAAGGAGATGATGGAAGGGTTGGTGCGTGGAGATCGCCACCAAACCTTACTGGGCGCGACGGGGACCGGCAAGACCTTTTCTGTTTCAAACGTGATCGCACAGGCCGGGCGGCCGACTCTGATCTTGAGCCACAACAAGACACTCGCAGCGCAGCTCTACGCGGAGTTCAAACACTTTTTTCCGAATAACGCAGTCGAGTTCTTCATCTCGTACTACGACTACTACCAGCCTGAAGCCTATATCGTCCACTCCGATACTTATATCGAGAAGGACATGTCGGTCAATGAACGGATCGATCGTCTTCGTCTGAAAGCGACCAGCTCGCTCGTATCCGGAAGAAAAGATGTGATCGTGGTAGCCAGTGTTTCTTGCATCTACGGTCTCGGCTCGCCGGACGAGTACAAAAAGCAGATCGTTCAGTGTGCAGTGGGCGACACCGTTCAGAGAAACGAACTGCTGCATGGACTTACGGGCATTTTTTATTCGAGAAACGATGTAGAGTTCGTGCCGGGAACGTTCAGGGTTCGCGGCGATGTTGTCGAAATATTTCCCGCTTATTCGGAGGACGAAGCCTACAGAATCGAGTTCTGGGGTGATGAGGTGGAAAAAATCACTGTATTTGAGCCTATCTCGGGCCAAGCGATTGCCGAGAATCGATATCTGACGATTTACCCAGCCAAGATTTTCGTGACGCCGAAAGATCAGATCATGAAAGCGATTGCCACTATCGAAGAAGAGCTCCGGTGGCGACTGGCGGTATTGAACGACAGCGGGAAGATGCTCGAAGCGCAACGTCTCGAACAGCGGACGTTGTTTGATATCGAAATGCTTCGTGAAGTCGGTTATTGCTCCGGTGTCGAAAACTACTCCCGGCATCTTACTGGATCGAAACCAGGCGAGCGTCCCAAATGCCTGCTCGATTATTTTCCAGATGACTTCCTGATGATCGTTGACGAAAGTCACGTGACACTCCCACAGGTGCGGGCGATGTACAACGGTGACCGTGCTCGGAAGCTGAATCTGGTTGAGCACGGATTCCGGTTGCCATCTGCGTTGGACAACCGGCCGATGACATTCGAAGAGTTTCAAGAAAAGCTGCATCAGATCATATACGTAAGCGCCACACCGGGCGAATACGAACTCGAACTGTGTGGCGGGGCATTTGTCGAGCAGGTAATTCGCCCGACAGGTATTCCGGATCCAGAAGTAATTCTGAGACCGACAGAAAATCAGATTGATGACCTGCTAGAGGAAATTCGATTGGTAACGGAGCGCGGTGAGCGCACACTCGTGACGACCCTCACCAAACGGATGGCAGAAGATTTGTCTGACTATCTGGATGGTTACGGAATCAAAGTGCGCTACCTGCATTCGGACATTGCGGCGCTTGAGCGGGTTGAAATTTTGCGAGGGCTTCGGCTCGGTACGTTCGATGTGCTGATCGGCGTGAACCTGCTTAGGGAGGGGCTCGACCTGCCTGAAGTATCGCTCGTCGCAATCATGGATGCAGACAAAGAAGGCTTTTTACGCTCGGACCGATCGCTTATTCAAACGGCAGGTCGAGCCGCCAGGAATGTGCGCAGCAAGATCTTGCTCTACGGCGATAAGGTGACCGGCTCGATGCAGCGCATGATGGATGAAACGAGTCGTCGGCGCGTCATTCAGGAAGCGTACAATGAAAAACACGGCATCATTCCCACGACGGTCAAGAAGTCCATCGACCAGATCATGGAAGGAACTGCCATCGCCGACGAAAAAACCTATGCTGGCGGCCCAGCATCTCAGTATTATGATGGTCCTGATCAGCGAAAAGTAGTCGCAGATCCTATTATCAAATATCTCACCGACGATCAGAAGCAGGATCTTGTCAAACAGATGAAAGAAGAGATGGCAGAGGCCGCGAAAGATCTCCACTTCGAACGCGCTGCAGAATTGCGAGACAGTATTGCTCAAATCGAAGCAGATCTGAAATGAGGCATTTCTGGATAGCGGCTCTCTTTCTCTGCGCGCTTCCAGTTCGTGCTCAGGTATCCACTGGCGGGCAGGTACCAACTTGCGAGCAGTTGTCTTTGTACTGCATGCAGCTCCTACCAACTGCCCGTTTCGACGGAGCCCGGGCTCACGTGGAAATGGCCCGCCCGAAATCTCCCTTCGGCGTCACCGTAACCAGAGAAGGCAATCAGCGATATCAGATAATATTGGATATTGAAGGGCTTCCGCCTGCTTCTTCTCTCGGAGATTACCGGCACTATGTGTTGTGGGCAACGCCGCTTACGCTAAGTCCATTTATAAATCTGGGCGAGGTTGGAAACGGACATTTTGAACTCGGAGACGTCGATTTTAACAAGTTCATGCTGATCATTAGTCCAGAACCAGTTCCGGACGGAATCGAGCGGACAGGTCCGCTCGCGCTGCGGGGGAGATCTCCTTCGAGCCGGATGGAGCCGCACGACATGTTCCAGCTATCGGCATTCTCAGAATCAGCATCTTCAGAAACGAGCGATTCGCACGAAGGCATGCATGCTTCCGAATGGCCTCACCCGGCGATGCATCCCCGAATCGATATGATGTCATTCATGAGCAGCCTGAAACCCTCAGTTTCTCCCTGGCAGCTTGAGCCATCAGATGATCTACCAATGGCAGGACCGCGGACGGTTCAACGCATGGTGGATGGGGATTCGTTGACGCTGCGCGCCCATTTGGTGGTCAAGCGAGTGGCAGGACAAAACATTCCAATGCTCGGCTATAACGGCGAAATTCCCGGTCCCCTGATTGACGTACCCGAGGAAGCGCGAGTGACGATTACATTTATCAACGACACCCCGTTCGAAAGTTCGATTCACTGGCATGGCCTGAGGCACGACAACAAATTTGACGGCGTGCCGGGACTGACTCAGGACCCTGTGGCTCCAGGCGGTACGTTCGCGTACACGGTTCATTTTCCAGATCCCGGCATCTACTGGTATCACCCGCATCACCGAGAAGACATTCAGCAGGATCTTGGGCTCTACGGAAACATGATCGTGCGTTCTCCGGATATGCTTTCCGATGTGGACCAGGAAGAGGTGTTGATCTTTGACGATCTCACGCTGACTTCCGGCGGAAACGTTCCATATGGCGATGAGGAAGCTAATTACACGCTGATGGGGCGTTTTGGAAATGTGCTTCTGGTTAATGGAGAGCAACAACTCGACATCGAAGCTGAAACGGGAACGTCTGTGCGGTTATTCCTGACGAATGTGGCGAACACGCGTACGTTGAACCTCTCGGTCGAAGGTCATGCGCTCAAAGCGGTAGCCACTGATTTGGGAGCATTTGAACAAGAAACTTGGGTCGAAAGTGTCCCGATCGCACCCGCCGAGCGGTATGTGGTCGATCTAACGTTTTCTGAGCCCGGCGTATATCCTCTGGTCAATCATGTACAGGCGCTGAACCACTCGACGGGTGTGTTTTTTCCAGAGAAAGACACGCTTGCCCTAATTCGGGTTACAGGACCCTCAATGCCGGAGTCCAAAGTGCCTGTCGCAACGGAAGCTAGAATACGCGAAGACGTAGCCGCTGAAATCGAACCCTTTCGCTCATGGTTCGACGCCGATCCCACTCATGAGGTAGAACTATTTCTTCGTGCGAAAAACCTTGCGCCAGTCGTCGACTGGATTCTCAAGGTAGATCAATCCTACTTCCACCCGGTCGAATGGTCCGGCACCATGCCGATGATGAACTGGAGCGCGACGGCTCGCGAGACGGAATGGGTCATGCGAGAGCCGACAACTGGAAAAGAAAACATGGAGATCGGCTGGGAATTTGAACGCGACTCGGTGGCCAAATTGCGTATCCAAAACCTTCGTGATTCGATGCACGGAATGCAGCACCCGATCCATCTTCACGGACAGCGATTCCTGGTCGTCGCGTACAATGGTCGAGCGACAGACAATCTTGCATGGAAGGACACCGTGCTGATACCTGCGGGAATGACTGCGGATATCGTGGTCGAATTCACCAATCCAGGAGCCTGGATGATGCACTGTCATATTGCAGAGCATCTAGAAGCAGGAATGATGATGGCGTTCACGGTGAAGTGACATGTTGGCGAAGGCTGGGTTTGTTGGCTAAGACGGGGGGCGTTCGCTATAATGGCGATTCCCACTTTACCCTGAATGCCATGAAACGCCTCTTTTCTTTCTTTTTGGCCGCATTTCTTTGCGGATCTGCAATTGCCCAGGACACATTTTCAGATGATGTAGATCAATTTATTGACTACCAGCGCGGTCTTATCGCCCTTGAAAACGTCACCATCTTTGATGGCACGGGCTCAGCCGCTCAAACTGATCAGACCATCCTCCTCGATGGCGGAGTGATCCAACGTGTTGGATCTTCGTCGGAAGTCAACGTCCCGGAAGGAGCGACACGAGTGGATCTCAAAGGGCACACTGTTACTCCAGGGTTCGTGGGGCTGCACAATCACACATTTTATTCCACCTCACAGCGCTCGGTCCAATTGAACTATTCCGCCCCGATGCTCTACCTCGCATCGGGAGTGACGACCATCCGGACGACCGGAAGCGTGGCACCATATGACGAAATCGAACTGCGGGCTTCCATCGAAAGCGGAGTGGCAGCAGGCCCGAACATGTTTATCACCGGACCTTACCTAAGAGGCGATGAAGCTTGGCTCGAAGGACCGGAGGACGCTTCGCGGGTAACGGGCTACTGGAGTGAGGAAGGAGTTGATTGGATGAAGGTGTACACGCAGGTTACGCGCGAGGAATTGAAGGCCGTAATTGAAGCTGCTCACGCGAAAGGCGTGAAAGTTACCGGGCACCTCTGTTCGATAAGTCACACGGAGGCTGTCGAACTCGGCATAGACAGCATCGAACACAATCTTATGACCAACACAGACTACGTTCCGAACAAAGAACCCGATAAGTGTCCGACTGGACCTTGGCGAGCTGAGTACGTCAATCTGGATTTCGATTCCGATGAAGTCCAGCACACCTTTCGGACCATGATCGAAAACGGAATTGGCCGGACTACTACTCCAGCGGTTTATGAGATGTATGTCCAGGGTCGTCCGAGAGCCGACGATCGTTCACTCGCGGCTATGTCGGAAGAAACAAAAGCCGAATATCTCGCGACACAAGAACGATTCGCTACACAAGGCACACCGGATGATCAGTGGAAAAAATCGCTGGCGTATGATCTGGCGTTTCACCGTGCAGGCGGAATACTGGCCGCTGGCGTCGACCCGACAGGATATGGCGGAGCCCTTCCTGGTTATGGGGACCAGCGCAATTACCAACTACTGCTGGAAGCAGGATTCACACCGGCGGAAACCGTTCGGATCATGTCTCTTAATGGCGCTGCAATTCTGGGAATTGACGGCGAAACTGGATCCATTGAAGAGGGCAAGCGCGCCGATCTCGTTGTATTCAGCGGAGATCTTGCAACCGACGACACGACTGTTACCAGAGCGACACTCGTCTTCAAGGATGGCGTGGGCTTTAACTCATCACGTATGGTCGAAGCGGTCGAAGGAACGGTCGGAGTCCGGTAGAGATCTACAACATTCCCAGAATTCCTACCCGAATCATGGCGACCGCGATGGCTGCCAGGAAAAGACTCGTGACTTTGGCAATCGCTTTGGCTGGAGCAGTTCCGAGCTTCAATAACAGACCGGGACCTACCAAAAACCCAACGGTTATTAGCGTTAGGTTTGCCAGGAGAGATACGCTTGTTGGCAGGTAGCCGAAACTTTGCTGACTCACGAGGATCGTTGTTATAGCAGCAGGTCCCATGGTTAGAGGTATTCCGATGGGAACGATACCGATTGTGGAGTCTTCCTCCTTGTCGGACGGAGACCGTTGCTTAAAATCGCCGAAAATCAGATCCGATATGGACAACACGAGTAGAATGATTCCGCCACCGACGCGAAGATCATTTACCGTAATGCCCAGCGTGTCAAAGATGATTTCTCCAGCAAACAAAATTAGCAGAGCGACCGCAAAGGCGGTCGACGAAGCTTGAAACACGAGTTTTCGCCTGGCTTTGTCGCTCAGGCCGTCTGTCAGGCCCATGAATATGGGCAGTACACCGGGTAAATTCATCGCCACAAACAGCGGCAAAAATGATTCGATATATGCGTTCACGCCTTTACCTTCTGAAGAAGATGCCTTTTGATCAGCACCTTTTTGATCACGAGCCCGTCTTCGTTGCAGGGCCTCTAGTAAAAATTGGACCCGTGAACCAAACCCACTCAAATTGGATGCAGTTTTTCCGCCGAATTTTTGAAATTCTCAAAACGCTCACACTCTGCATTCCAGTCCTAATCATGGCAGGCTGTCAGCCGCAGTCAACGCTCGAGGATGGACCCGACGACGTGTTGTTTTTTGAGTCTATCGGTTTAGGGCATTACGGTACGACGAGAGAGCCAATCGAACTTGTGCTCAGAGACGAAGGGGCCTATCAAGAAGCGATCCGGCAGGTGAGCCCGCTGGCTGACTTACCGGAAGTCGATTTCACGCAAACGATGGTCGGACTGATTGCGGTACCCACCGAGTCGGGAGGGTATGTCGTTGAAGTGCAGTCGGTCGAGAGAACGGGCGAAGAAATCATAATTAACTATCGACTCGCCACGCCTGGCGAAGACTGTATTACCGTGCAGGCCTTATCCCTACCGTTTCAGGTAGTGATTATTCGGCAAACGCCTGGAAACGTGACGTTTGTTCGAGAAGACAGACGCTACTCATGCGAATTATAGCAAGCTAGAAACGGTAAACCGCTAAGGAGTACTTGTTTCCAGGCCAGCGAGCGTCGGGTTTTCGACTCGTTCATCCGTGTGGATTTTCCCATCCAGCAGGCGAATAATACGGCGTGCGTGCTGCGCGATTTCTTCCTCATGCGTCACGACCAGAATCGTATTTCCGGCATTATGAAGCCCTTCGAAGAGGTGCATTATCTCGATGCCGGTTTTTGAGTCCAGGTTTCCGGTCGGCTCATCAGCAAGAAGAATGGCAGGTTTGTTAACGAGCGCTCTGGCAACGGCAACGCGTTGCCGTTGCCCCCCAGACAGTTCATTGGGCCTGTGATCCATTCGGTCACCAAGTCCCACACTCGTGAGTGCATCTTCAGCCATCTGTTTCCGCTTGGCTCGGGAATGCCCCGCATAAATTAGCGGTAGCTCGACGTTCTGCAGACAGTTGACACGGGGCAAAAGGTTGAACGTCTGAAAGACGAATCCAATTTCCCTATTTCGGGCAGCCGCGAGTTCATCATCATCCATGTCACTCACATCTTGCCCGTTCAGTACATAAGTACCGCTTGAGGGGACATCGAGGCAACCTACAATATTCATCATCGTAGATTTTCCCGAACCAGATGGTCCCATGATGGCCACATATTCGTTCGGATAAATCTTAACGCTAGCGCCATCGAGCGCTCGTACTGTCTGCGTTCCCATCTTGTAGATGCGTTCGACATCAAGCAATTCGATAATTGGATCTTGATTCATTTCTATTCCGTTCCGTTCCATTCCGTTGAGTGCTGGTGGGAGGTCTTACGAGTCGCTGTTTCGGTCTCTTCGGTCCTCGCGTTCTTCAACCAGTTCGTCGGGCTCCAACGTCTGTGATACGGCACGATAAGGGCCGGTGACCACTTTTTCACCTATGCTCAATCCGGATAGAATTACATAGTGGGTGTCATCAGCGATTCCAGTTTCCACCTCAACAAGTCTCGTCTTGTTGTCTTCATTAATCGCAAACACCACTCTTCTTAGATCTTCTTCAGTCGTCGATTTCAGCGAATCAGGTGGGCCTCCAAATTCTTCGTCCAGCTCTGCAAAATCGCGTACAACAACTGCCTGAATAGGTACGGTGGTGGCGCCAACAACAGTATGCGTGAAGATGTCAACCGTACCGCTCATACCGGGTCGAAAGTTCGGCATGTCCGTGGACGCGACGGGGAGTTCATTGTTGAACACAATGTCGTCCGCACCCGTTTCGTCAAATATCACATTGTGTGGATCCATAATGCGGATCTTTACAGGAAAGTTGGTGATCTGCTCCTGAGATCCCATACCCGTGACACGCGCTGAGTTGGCGATTTCTGTTACGATCCCAAAGAAAATGCGATTTGGATATGCATCAATTTCAATTGCTGCGCTGTCTCCTCGGGCGATGTTGACGACGTCATTTTCGTTAACGTTGACCTCAACTTCCATCTGGTCCAATTTGGCAACGCGCATCATTTCGGTACCAGTCATCTGACTCGTCCCTACGACGCGCTCACCCAATTCGACGGCAAGAATGGAAATCGTTCCGTCCATGGGCGAGTAGATAATCGTTTTTGAAAGCTGCTCCTTGCTTTCTTTCAAGCGAGCTTCAGCAATCTGAACACCATAATGTGAGGCTTCATGGGACGCTTTCAATGTTGCAAGCCGTGTGGTTGCCGACTGATACGCAGATTCCGAAATGGCTCCCGACTCGAAAAGCTGTTTCTGACGATCAGTTTCAAGTTCTGCGTTTAGCAGGTCAGCACGTCTCTGAGCTTCGTTTGCCTTCGATTGCAGAACCGACGCTTCAGCCTGATCTGCCTGTGCTTGATAAAAATCAGGCTTGATCCGCGCCAAAAGTTGGCCTCGAACAACCCGATCTCCTTCTACAATCGGAAGTTCGACGATTTCACCCGAGACATCGGGGCTTATCAGGACTTCAATTTCTGGCTGAATGTTGCCTGATGCGGTTACCAACTGGGTCACGGAGCGTAACTCCACTTCCGCCATTTCGACTTGAATCCCGCGTTCAGTTCCGCCGACCATGCCTGTTGCGTTAGCTATAACGGCGACGATCACGACGAGAACAATGAGGACACCCAGGAGAATAAAAATGCGCTTGGTTGCGTTCTTCTTCTTGGCCATGTTAATACTAGAAAGACTTGTGGATGAGGGAGAGTTTCGGACGGTGCGCTAGTTGAATAGCGACTGGCCCGGATCCAGGATGCCCTGGTAATATTCAATCAGTCTATGCTGAAAATGGAACTGGAAAACTGCCTGAGCTCGCTGGCTCGAAGCGTCCGAAAAACGAGAACGAGACAGCTGTAGCTCGACCAATGTCGAAGCTCCAACATCGTATCGTTCCTGCTCTACCGCCAGTGCCTGTTCGGCAGCCTGAAAACTTTTTGCGGTCACGTCCAAACGCTTGACTGCCGTCTGGTAATCGAGATACGCCTGACGAACTTCGATGGCCACATTCTGCTGAAGATTTTCGAGGTCGAGTTTGGCATTGTTGTACTGCACCTTGCTTGCTTCAATGCCGCGTTTGACATTAAAACGATTGAAAAGTGGAATAGACAGGTTAAAGCCAACCCGCTCTGAGCGGTTATCAGAAAGCTGGGTGTTGAAGTCGCTACGTGTGTTCGCAGAAGAATATCCTGAACCTGAGCTGGCTGAGAGGCTTAGCGAGGGGAGGTATCCCGAACGTGCCCCTTTGATGCCTTGCTCAGCAGATTCTATTGAAAGCTCTTGGGCTCGAAGGTCCGCACGACTATCAAACGCACTACGTAACAGAGTAGCCGGGTCGTATGTCTGGACCATCAAAGGAATCTCATCGGCGTCGGGTGCCTGAAAGTGGTAGTCGGATAGCGGATCCAACTGAAGAACTTGTATGAGTCTGGTTTTGGCAACCTGGAAGTTGCTTTCCGCCGTCAGCAGCTGTGCTTCTGCATTTGCTGCCGTCGCCTGCTGCTGGTACTGGTCTGAAATCGCGCGAGAGCCAACACGGACGAATTCTTCAATTTGCTCGAGTAGCTGCTGCTGCGCAGAGACATCTTCCTGTCGAATCCGAATATTCTCTTCGGCCAAAATGACGTTCAGGTAGTTTGAAATGACGCTGAAAACAACATTTTGCTTGGTTCGCTCGACATTGTATTCCTGAGCTTCAAACAATGCTCTCGCGCTCGCGAGGGAGGCCACATCTGCAAAACCGTTAAAGAGGTTTATACCTGAGCTGAATGAGTAGTTAAAGCCGTCCGTTGAGGCGTTTCGAAGCTCTCCAACGGTCTGATCGAACTGAAGGCCCCAATTTCGACTGGCACCCGAGTTTGCATTCAGGTTCGGCATGAAATCGGCCCGCTCGGAGCGGACGGTTATGGCCTGCAAATCGAGTGAATACTCTGCTCGCTTGATTGTCACATTTCGCTCAAGGGCGATTTCGACAGCCTGGTTAAAGCTAACTTCTTCGATTTCCTGAGCGGACGCAAAACCCACCACAAAAAAACTGAGCAGCACTGCGAACAGCGTGACCAGAGTTACCTGTTGATTGAGTCTACTGGTGGTTTGAGGCAGGGAGATACAAGCAGTCATTCTTCTACATGGTTTAGAGGAATGGAAAAGTTCGATAGTGGCGAGCGGTCCCGCCAGTCGTCTGTCTCTGACGAATTGGGTCGAATTTCCATTCCTGATTCCGCGGTCACCCTTTAGGGCACTCCACGTTGCCCCTATTGCGCGAGGCAAAGCCGTGTACGAGGCCTAGATGAGACGGTTGCGTTCGTTTTTGAAGGGTTTGCATACCAAAGCGGGATTCTCTGAATCTTGGAGGAAGAAACAACCCATCCAGACGCACTGTAACTGACAGGCACTTATTACGTACCTATTGTGCAATCGTACTTACGTACTTAGCTACCCGCCAATCCGTCCTTTTCCCGAAATGAAGTCAATCCTGAGTTGTGTGCTGCTTCTAGTAGTGCTGGTGCTTCCTGTTTCTGCACAGTCAGCGCTGTTCATTCCTGTTCAGGATTCTTATGAGCATGTGGAAGAGAACTACTTCATCTTTCTGGATGAGGGAAACGTGTGGGAATACGCCGTGACGTCTACCGAAAATGGGGTCCTTCAAGACCTCGTCTACGTGCGATACACGTTTGAGCAGTTTAATCAGATCAGCGAGTCGATCCACGACTACATTGTTCGCATCGATTTTTACGATGAGACGAAGAAGATCAGGCAGAGGCAGTGTCTCGTCAGACTCAATCGACTAAGAGTGGGCATCGGATCAAACTTCCCCAGCTTTGCGGACTGCAACTACCAGTCTCCGTTTTCACAGCAAGATGTGATTGTTTCAGAAGGGGGTACTTCCGTAAGAATTGGGCTGCAAAGTTATTCAGTGCCTTCAAAAGCGGCTTATCAGCATTTTTGGGGAGACCAGAACGGAGATAACGGTTACATTACGTTTAACTTCGCCCAGGATATCGGGTTGACCTATTTCGAGAGCAGAACCAACAGTTCTCCTTTTAATACGGATCCCAAAGACACAGAGTACCGAAGTGAGCTAGTGTATGCTCGCATCGACGGGACGATTTACGGCGAATCCGAGGTGGAAGTGAAATACGATGTCACCGACCTTGATCCTTCCCTGACTCCCGCTCAGTAGTTCCACTCAGGATTACTTGAATTGACCGTTAAGACGCCCAGATCGTTCTGCATCTTATGAAATGTAGCCCCGACTCACATCGTCTAACCATTGTGGCCGGCGCAGAATTCCAGGTCCACTCCACATTATTGAATAGTTAAGACGGTACTTGATCATCAAGCCGTCGTGCTCTTGCCATATGAAACGACTCTCCATTCTTCTCACAGCACTGTTTTTTCTCCCCCTCGTTGCTTCTGCACAGGAAGGGATTATCGTATACGAACGGTCGCAACAGTACGGATTCGAGCTACCTGAATTCGCGCAGAACTTTGATTTTCCAACGGAAGCGATCAAACCGGTCGTGCTCCTCTTCAATGAATCTGAATCGTTGATGATGGAGGTGCCACCCGAGGAAGTGGAGGAAGAAGGCAACTCCCGGGGAGGGGGCCAGGCTTCTCGGATGTTGACATATATGAAAATGACAGGCACGCGAGGCGACAACGAGAACATTTTGGAAACGTTCGTCAGTCTCACAGATGGTGTGATCATCGAGTCGAGAGAGTTCATGGGACGCACATTCCGAATTGAATCACAGCAGCCAACGTATGCCTGGAAGCTTGACGGAGAAGAAAGCAATTACCTTGGCTACACGGTTCACAAAGCCACCGCCATGCAGGACACGATGAAGATCGAAGCCTGGTTTGCGATGGAAATTCCGGTAGAAGTAGGCCCCGAATCTTATTCCGGTCTTCCGGGGGCAATCCTCTTGCTCACAATTAACGATGGCCAGGTTGCTTTCAAAGCGACCGAGATTTCGTTGAGTGGTGTTGAAACTGAGGCAATTCGAAGGCCGGTTTCTGGCGAAACAGTTTCAAGAGAGGAATACGAAAAAGTCGTAAGCAACAAGATGGATGAGATGGCCGCACTCAAACGTAATCGCGCCCGTGGCGGTAACCGCCGTCCTCGTCACTAACCGACCCCGGAAACCCAGTTATTAAACTCTGACAGAGCGAATCCAATGCTGAAGCAGTTGAAAAAATCATTCTTTACTCTAATTGTGTGCCTGGTTTTATTGCCACAGGCCCAGGGAGTCCAGGCACAGAACAGTCGGTATGACGTGAGCGGTTCGGTTGTAGACACGAGTGGCGTGGGTATTCCTTCCGCGACGGTTGTGGCACTGACGCGAGCAGATTCTGTGTTGACCAAGTTTGCTACCAGCGCGGGAGACGGATCATTCACGATGCGTCGCCTGGTACCGGGAGAATACATTCTGCAAATTTCGTTCGTTGGTTTTCAGACAATCCGGCAAGACTTTGATCTCGCAGAAGCCAATTTTGATGCGGGACAGTTGACGCTGGAAATTCTGGTCTCAGAGCTCGATGAACTGGTGGTTAGCGCCGAGCATATTCCGTTCCGGGTATCGAAAGACACATTGTCCTATAACGCAGCTGCCTTCGCAACGAGACCCAACGCCGTTGTGGAAGACCTTCTGCGTCGACTCCCGGGAATTGAAGTAGACGAAAATGGTACGATCACAGCTCAGGGCGAAACTGTTCAAAACGTTTTGGTTGATGGGAAGGAGTTTTTTGGTAGTGATGCCACAATCGCGACGAGAAACCTTCCTGCTGACGCCGTAGAGTCGGTCGAAGTTTATGACAAACAGTCTGACAAGGCTGAATTCACGGGCATTGATGATGGCGAAGAACAACGAACTATCAACCTCGAGTTGAAAGAAGACGCGAAAAAAGGATACTTCGGAAACGTATCTGGTGGTTTTGGCGGTGAAAACACAGACCAACGACGATACGACGGTCAAGCCAGCATCAATCGTTTCACATCTGAAACACAGTTGGCGTTCATTGCCAATGCGAACAATGTGAACAGAACGAGCTTCGGCTGGAGCGAGTTTATCACGTTTTCAGGTGGTATGCAGGCCCTAAGAGACGGTGGCAGCACTGGCGGCGGTGGTCTTCAAATTGGAGGAAGACTTAGCGACGGCTTTGCCGAAACGCTGGCGCTTGGCTTGAATGTTAGTCACGATTTTGGAGATAAATCCTGGCTCAGGACGAGTTACTTCCGGAGCAGCCTGGACAACGAACAAGATCGATTCGTAAATCAGGAAAGTGTTCTGGGATCGAATATCTCTTCATTGACAAATTTGTCTTCCAATCAGAACAGCGAAAATGTAGCTCATAGCATCAATCTGAATGCACAGCTGACACTCGGGGAAGGCCATGACATGCGTCTTCGAAGCGATTTTTCGTTTGCCAATTCCAGTCTCGGCCTGCTGAGCTCCTCCCAAACTGAAGGTGGAGGAGATGCTAGAAATGCTCAGAATTCCGCAATAACAGACTATTCAACTAGTGGCGACAAGGTCGCAGGGTCAGCTCAGTTAACTTGGCGCAAGAAATTGAGTGAGAATGGACGCAGTCTGATCGCGTTCTCGAGAACCTCTCTAAACGACTCGGATATGTCGGCAGATCTGACGTCTACACTGGGGGGCATCGATCCTCGAACCAATTTGATGACCTACAGTGAAATCGCTCAGTTGCAATCTACCATCGGAGATCAGTTGACGCAGCAATACCGAATTTCGATGACTGAACCACTCGGGGTTGGTACGTTGGAAGTGTTTGGTGAACGACGAATACAAGACCAAGACGAGACCAAGTCGATTCATGATATAATCGGATCAACGTCTACCTTGAATGAGGCGCTCAGCTCCAAATTTAGCCGAAGTTATACCTATTGGAGGGGAGGCGCGCAGCTTAATCGCACCAACCAGGTTCAAACGCTTACGGTTGCGGTGAACGTCCAACAATCCGATCTGTCTGGTAAGATTGGAGGCGAAGATGATGAAATCACGAATGGATATACACATGTGCTTCCATCGGTATATATGAGGAGGTCGATCTCGGACACCGGCACATTGACCGCCCGTTACAGGACGTCTACCCGCGAACCATCGTTGACGCAACTCCAGCCATTTGCGGATAACTCGAATCCACTTCGTGTGTATATAGGTAACCCGGACCTGACACCTGAATACACTCATTCCCTGTCTCTGGATTATCGCTTTTTCGATCAGTTCACGTTTATGAACGTATTTGGATCGATGCGAAGCAGCTATACGAAAGATCAGATTGTTCAGACTCGCACGATCGATTCTCAACTGAAGCAAACGATCAGCAACGTGAACACAAAGGGTGGATGGTCAAATAACGCCCGTGTCAGTTTCGGATCGCCTATTCGTTCACTTGGGGTCAATTTCAACCTATCGAATTCGATAACTCACTCAACGGGTGTTCAGCTGATCAACAGCGAAGAAAACGACAGCCGAATTATCCGAAATACGACGTCTGTAACGATTGACAATCGAATTAAAGACATTTTCGAAGTTCGCGGAACGGTGAGTGCTACCTATAACAACGTCGAATACTCTCTCAATACGCAGCTAAACCAGAGCTACATCAACAATTCGATTCGATTCAGCGGTGAATGGTACATAGGTGAGGCCTGGACGATTGGTACGGCCGTAGATTTTCGACGCTATGATGCTGAGGTCTTCGGGTCTAACGACAACGTCACTTTGATGGAAGCGACTATTTCGAGATTGCTTCCGGACGACCGAACTGAAATTGAACTTGTTGGGTTGGACCTCTTCGACCAGAATCAGGGCGTCAGTTTTTCAAATAACTCCAGCTATGTTCAGCAAGAGCGCATTGAAACTCTCGGACGATATGTCATGCTTCGCGTGATCCACAAGCTATCAGGCACAGGTCCTGCCGGCGGTGGACGTGGTGGATTCGGCGGCAGACGCTAAACCAAAACCGAACGAACAGCTCCCCATTCGATTCCGATCTAACAGACTCGGAATGGGGAAACTGTAACGTTTTTGCTTGAAATGCTGGAGTGGATCGTGGTCAGTCTGAGGTACACCAACTCACGGCTCCGGCGAGCTAATTGGCGCTATTCCCCGTGTCACGCTCGGACGTGGACATGACTTCGCCATCTCCATTGACCAGCGATAGGCTTACTACTCGTCCGTTTTCCGCGCGATCGAATAGGATGATTGGTGGGGGACCGTTAGCGGCAGGCCCGCGAACGACTGCCCCGGCAGGAATAATGATCTGGAATTTGTCATCCCCGAGACTCTTAAGCGAGACGGCGGTCGGCATTCCATCCCGCTGAAATGTCAACGAGAGTCCGGCAACGGCAATCTGGCGAGCGCCGTACCTGCCAGCGTATTGAGCCAGCATCTCAGCGGTCAGAGCTACTGTTTCAGCCTGTTCCGTATTGGAGCCGTCGGCTTCGGAATTCCCGGACTGCTCCTGTGCAACAGCGTTTGCGCTCCCACATCCCGCGAGCAACAGCATTGCTGCGCATATCATGAGATATGAGTTTTTTAAAAGACTTGATGTCATGGCACTGAACCTCCATTCAGTATGATTCGTAGAGTTTTAGCAGATCAGCCTCCGCGACGGAGTATCGGGTAGCCTTTCAAGGTCCAACAATAACCCGAAACGCCACGCGTTAACCTGAAGGAAACCTCTCGTATTCCTTTTTTCCATCTTTCCCTCCTTGACCCATTCGTGAGCCAACCATTATGAATGCCAACCAAACTTTTACGATCGCGGCCATCACAGTTGAGCCTCAACTCAATCAGATTCTTCGCGGTGAAGATACAGTTCAGGTAGAGCGACAGGTCATGCTCGTGTTGTTGTATCTGGTCGACCATGCGAATCAGGTGGTTACACGCGAATCGATGATTACGGCACTTTGGCCAGATACGTTCGCTAACGATGAGGCGCTAACGCAGGCCATTTCTAAACTGAGGAAGGCATTAGGTGACAGCCCCGGAACAGGAAGAGTCATTCAGACGATTCGAAAGGTGGGCTACAGGCTCGTAGGGCCCGTTTCTTACCCGACATCGCCAGCTTTTAATGCAGCGCCCGAGCCTGCACGCCAGCCAGAACATGCCGAGAACAGCCGTTTTCGAGGCAAAATGGCGCGCCGCTTCGGAGTCGCAGCTATTGTGCTCCTCGCACTCATGACAAGGGTTAACGTGGTAATGCCAGAAGCCCAAGCGGAAGAGCCGACCCCGCGAGTTAAAGTCGTTCGTATGATTCTCGGGGAAGGAGCGGACAAGGCCGGGATCGAACAAGCGATGGCCTTGATGAAGGCGGACAGCTTGATAATTCGAGAGATCAGACCCTAATTGGGAGTGCCTGGTTTGTGTGTGCTTACCGTCTCAGGATGGGCATTTAGCTCGTTCCAGAGGAAATTCGACATCTCGTAGCTGCCCCTCGATCGTCCCTTCAATACTCGCGGCGATATTCCCGTTTTCCATGAGGCGGTATATGATCCGCTGAGGGAAGTCGTGACCGAGGTTTTCGAAGATGACTTCGTGGTCTGATAGCTCCACCATTTGAAAAGATGCGCCTTCTTGACCTGATGGATCGGCGATAAATTCGATTCCGCCGGACTCGGTACCCTGAATTCGTACAAATTCAAAGCCGACCGTCTCGCCGTCCTTTACCACTCTGCTCATTCCCAGCATCGAGTTGCCAGCAGGAGCCATCCATTGTTCTCCAGACCCCTTTTCGCCGCCCTCACTGGCCCAGCAGCCCGACATCCACGCAAGATCATCCACAGATGACGCATCTTGAGCCATTGCGCTCTTCGGACTTGCGGCGAACATGAAAAGCATGACTAGGGAGATGATGAATGATGCCTTCATTTCGGTTTTTCTGCTTGAGCTGAAGCGACTAGCGATGAGAACACCCCTGATTAATGAAGCAGGGTAGTCAAAGATCCAGTTACATTGAGACGCATATTCTCAATCTGTTGGAGTATGAAGGTGCCTGCATTAGATAAAAGCGCGACGGGAGAATGGCACGCGCGTGGCTCAAACGTGAAATGAAGCCTGAGTAATGCAGATTCGTCAACGGGTTGCCGAGCGGATTTTTGCCGCTCTGGCGTGGGCCTCGAGTCCTTCCTCGCGAGCGAACCAGACAACGTCGTCTAAAAGACCTGCCGCATCTGCCCCGGAATATGAGTCGTCATTCATCTGCATCCACGTCTGAATCTTCAGGAAGGTGAAGACGGATAGTCCGCCTGTCGAGCGAGCCGTTCCGTTGGTTGGTAGGACGTGATTCGGCCCCGCTCCATAATCTCCGAAAACCTCGGCTGTTTGGCTGCCGATGAACAATGCGCCGAACTGTGACACAAGATTGACGAGTGAATCTGGGTCTCGGGTACAGATTTGGAGGTGTTCAGGAGCAATCTGATCGCTCCACTGTGCGGCCTCCTCAATGGTGCCCACAAGTGCTACACCACCGTTTTGAAGTGCATTTCGAGCAGTTATGGCGCTCGGGAGAGTATTCAGTTGGTTGGCCAAAGCATTTTCTACCTGCTCGATCAGACGGGCGTCCAGCGATATCAGAAAAGGAAACGCTTCGTCATCATGTTCTGCCTGAGCGAGAAGGTCTGCGGCGACCATGGCCGGATCGGAAGAGCCATCGGCTATGATGATCAGTTCAGAAGGGCCGGCAAGCATGTCGATTCGAACATCGCCGGACACGTATTTCTTGGCCGCGGTGACCCATTGATTTCCGGGTCCAACAATTACGTCCATTGGCTCTATTGGTCCGGCGCCGAATGCGAGTGCCGCGATGGCATGTGCTCCGCCAGCGACGAGCGCGCCGTCTGCGCCAGCGATCCATGCGGCGGCAAGCGTGAGCGGAGCTCCATTTGGCGTAGCGACCCATACCTCTTCAACACCAGCCACTCGAGCGGGAATGACCGTCATCAATACGGAAGAGGGGAGTGGGTACCTGCCACCAGGAGCATAACATCCCGCACGCGATACTGGTACGATCGTGTGACCGGCTCGACCTCCAGGTATTTCAACGTCAAGTTCAGTGAGTGACGACTTTTGCGCTTGGGCGAAGGCTCGGATTCTTTCTGCGATGCGATTTAATGTCTGCTGATCTTCTGCAGGAAGCGAATCGAATGCTGCCTTTAATTCCACCTGAGTCAGGAATAAAGGCGCGCCGGGGTCTAAGCTGTCAAGTTCTTCAGCGTATGCCCGAACAGAGGCCTCGCCTCCTTCGCGCACACGATCCACGATCCCTTTGACGAGGATCTCGGTTTGAGCGTCAAATTTATTTTCGCGGCGATCTGCGAATTCATCGGGCGAGAGGCGGCGTGGGAGAACTAGTTCTTCGGTCATATCAATTGTCCTCCTTCGCCAACATCGGTCGGCGACTGACTTTCAGGTTTCGGAGAGCCAGCTCTCGCAGTGATTCCTTAATGGAGCTTCCTTTTTGGGCCAGAGCGACCGTAAGGAAGTACAAGAGATCGGCTCCTTCGTGGGCGGCTTCGGCGGGAGAGGCGGCACTTGCGAGTTCATCGGCTTCTTCGACGAGCTTGGCCCTCAGAAGAGCGCCATCGTTGGCCAAACGAACCGTTCCAGAGTTTGGGTCGCCCTCTTCGATTCGGGTGCGGATACTGTTTTCGAGCGTCGAAAATCCAAAATCAGAAGGCCAGCATGAACGAGACCCCGTGTGGCAGAAGGGTCCCTTCTGTTCGACCGTAAATCGGAGCGCATCCCGGTCGCAGTCGAGATCGATTCGTTTCAGAACTTGCGTATTGCCACTGCTCGCGCCTTTTGACCAGAGTTCGTTCCTCGACCGTGACCAGTAGATGCCTTTTTGCTGCGATACCGCCTCTTCGATAGACTCTTTTGTGCTCCAGACTAGCCCGAGCGTGTTACCAGCTTCATCACAGACTACGGATGGCCATTGATCTCCATTAACAGGCTTTTTCAAGGGTGCCGAAATTCCCTCGGCGAGAGACAATGCCCCGGAATAGAGGGCCATTCCGATCTGGGCATCGACGCCTAGTTCATCGAGATCAGAAATCTCGCCGGGTGAAGTGATTCCACCCGCAGCCGTGAGGCGAGCTTCGCCTGCCAGCGCACGAGCCGATTTGATGAGCTCAACATCGAAACCGCCCATTCCGCCTTCGAATTCGACCTGGGTGAGCAAGAATCCACCGACGAATGGAGCGAGTTGCTCGATCTTGTCCAGGACTGGTTCGCCTGTCTTCATCGTCCAACCCTCAACGGTCACCTCTCCGTCAAACGCGTCGACTGCTGCGATTATGCGTTCTTTTGGCAATGCAGCCAAGAAGTCGGGCGTTGCTTTTGTACCGATGATGATCTTTTGCGCTCCGGCATCGAGCCAGTTCGTGGCCGACTCATGTGTTCGGATCCCACCTCCAACGCGGATGGGTTTATATCGGGCCATTCTGCGAATTAGGTCCGCGTTCGAACCGGTGCCAAGGGCTGCATCCAGGTCGATGACGGCGACTTCGCCCGCGATGGAGAACTCTTCCAGGCGTTCGAACGGATCGCCGCCGTCGAGCAATTGCTCTCGCCCACTTCGGAGTTGAACAGCGCGGCCGTTCCGTATGTCAATACTGGGGATAATCATAATCGTACTCCAAGGCCTTCAGAATTCAGATAGTTCTTGATGTTGTTCACGCGGCAGTCCCGGTCGTGAAAGATCGAGGCGGCGAGCACGGCGCTTGCTCCTGCGACAATGGCATCGGCAGCATCTCGTTCATTTCCGATTCCTCCGGAAGCAATGGCCGGGATGGAGAGGGCTCCCGTTACGGCTGATATCAATTCGATTTCGGCGCCAGAGCGCGTCCCATCTCGATCCCAACTCGTTAGAAGTATCTCTCCGGCGCCCAGTGATGCTGCTTTGCGCGCCCATTCGACCACACTTAGTCCAGTCGAAACGCTACCTCCGACAGTCAAAACCTCCCATAATTGCTCATTTTGGCGAGCGTCGACAGCCAGTGTGACGCATTGACTTCCGAACGCATCCGCGAGACGGGTCAGCAGGCCCGGGTCATCAACGGCCGCTGTGTTCACGCTTATTCGATCTGCTCCCGCTGCGAGCAAGAGGCGAGCATCGTCTACGGACCTGATTCCACCGCCGACCGTCAGCGGGATGTGCAACCGCTCGCGAATCTCGCGAACCGTATCGAGCCTTGTTTTCAGTCCTCGCGGCGCAGCAGCGATGTCGAGAACCACGA
>Ga0315336_1001574_pt1 | contig 42346 bp, 40 predicted proteins | sample ASW5metaG_FD_204512 | JGI IMG/M metagenome (GOLD analysis project Ga0315336, IMG submission 204512) | Ammonia-oxidizing marine archaeal communities from Monterey Bay, California, United States - ASW #5 | ecosystem: Environmental > Aquatic > Marine > Intertidal zone | place: USA: California... | reverse complement strand
AGGTACTTCCTATTGAAAAGGCGTTAGAGTCGGGGGCGACAGCCCTGTTCGGCGAACGGTACGGGGATGAGGTGCGGGTTGTATCAGTCGGAGATTTCAGTAGGGAGCTATGCGGTGGGACGCACACAAGCGCCTCAGGGGATATTGGGGTATTCAGGATTTTCCACGAAGGCAGTGTTGCATCAGGGGTGCGCCGGATTGAGGCGATGACGGGCGAGAATGCTTTGCTGCAGGTGCGCTGTGAACATAAAATCTTGACAGAAATCGGGGAGCTGACGAAATCGGCTCCCCTCGAGGAAGCAGAGCGAGTTCGTGGGATCCTGGAGCAGAACCGCTCTATGGAGCGCGAGTTGCGGCAGATACGGAGAAAACAGTCGCTGTCTGAGATGAGCGGTTTCATTAAGGACGTACAGGACGTTGGTGGGGTACAAGTTCTTGCCACCCGCCGAGATGGGCTTGATTCTGGAAGTATGAGGGAGCTAATAGATGCTACAAAGGGAAAGCTTAAGAGCGGTGTCGCAGTTCTCGTTTCTGTAACTGACGGAAAGGTGTCTATAGCTGCAGGCGTCACGAAGGATGTTTCTGGCCGAGTCCATGCGGGAAATTTAGTGAAGGACATGGCGGCCCGGGTTGGAGGAAAGGGTGGTGGGCGGCCCGATTTCGCACAGGCAGGGGGACGTGACATTACGAAGGTGGACGAGGCTTTGGCGGCTGTCCCGGCGATTATTGAAAAAATGACATAAATTCTCATTTAGTTCTTACAGGATGGATTGAGGTTATATATGGTGGATTGTCTATTGATTTCGGTATTTGGCGCGCAAGATGACCTAAGGTTTTAAAAGCGAAGTCTTCTATCGCTCGTCATTGTGCATATTGCTAACGATTCTACTTTGATTTCCTTCATCCTTTGAGTCTGGCGGGACTCCTGGCCAATGTGTTCTCGTGCACAGGAGCTGTCGGGCAGCCAATGTTTGGCTATTTTCATATTACCGTCGCCAGGGTGGTCTGCTCGCTCTTGGAGCTATTGGCGAACCCCCATGACTCTCTTAGTTTATTCGCCTAACTACGCTTCAATTCTTTTATTTTTATTTATCGCGGGTGTGGGTTCTGCCTGTTTTCACCCCGTGCCTCAGTCGTTACGGCAAGAATATCTGGGAAGCGGAAAGGGTTCGGCGTTTCTTTGTATGTCGCCGGTTGTCGTGTCGGGGTCGGCTTGGGAGCAGGGCTGTTCATCTTTCTCGTGACGACCTGGGCGTCTGTACGATTTCAGTTGGTGGTTTTTTGGGTGTGGCGATTGGGCCCCGGTTTTCTTCATTGCGCCTAAAATTAGCGGTGCCTTGGCTGATTTTCCTATGGGTATCCAAAAACCATCCATTGGATGTCGAAGCCGTTCAGGAGCATTTTTTGACGATATCTAGGGCGGGATTGTACTTGCCTATAGGAGTTTGGGTAACATCTAAATTATTGGAATGGTTCCCTGCCCGAAATTTTTGAACTACCTCAGGTAGAAAAGGAGTTCACCGAGGAATTTTCCAACACGTTGGGACGATTCGGGCAAAACCTGGTTCACCATCATCAGACTATTTGGTAGTCCATGGAGGTGATGAAGAGACTTTCGGACTTCACCAGTGACAGAAAAAAACACCTAAAACAGGCATTTTATCATTCGCTGAATCTGGCGGAGGAGAGCCGATACCACTTGGTAGTTCGGCGCGAGGAAGTGGGTCTGAAATGTTCCGAGGACGTAGGAAAAATTCCTTCTGCCCAAAATACCTGGGCGTCCTCCCGCAGCGGGAAACTCGGTTACCCTTCGTTTTTCTTACGCCGTAGGATTTTTACGAGCCCATCGTAGGAAGACTTCCGGATGATAGACCTAAATTGCTGTCGATAGGTACTGATCAGGCTAATCCCTTTGACCACGACATCGTAAACCCACCATTTTTTATTCACTTTGTGGAGGCGGTAGGTAATAGGGACTTCCTGTTTGCGCTTCGTAATGATGACGGTTTCCACTTGGGCAAAATTTTCATCGATTTTCTCTTTTGTGTACTGTACTACTTCATCCGTGTAGGATTCAATTTTCCTAATGTAGCTTTTTTCCATCAGTATGCTAAATAATTCAATAAATTCAGTGCGTTCCTCGGAGGATCTTTTTCGCCATTGCTGGGCCAAAGATCGCTGGGACATTTCGTTGAAGTCGAACTGTTTTCCAATGGCGTTCCGCAATCTAATTCTCCGAGAGGATTTTTGGTCGTGATTTTTAAGGTTGGGATCGCGGAGAATATTTAGCACCGAATTGATCCCTGCCTTCACCTGATTAGTAGCTTCGCCCGCGTTTGCGCCGTACGAGGAAAGTGCAAAATAAATAGAAAAGGCTCCCAGAAAAAACAAAAGTCGGTTGAAGGAAGGATTTTTATTCATTGATTTGAATTCTCCAGTGTAATGCTTCTCCGGGGTATGGGTTTTGTTGCGAGGTAAGATCGGAGATGATATCAATTTTTTTAGTGCCCAATATACAAATCCAGCGAAGATCGGGTTTCTACCCAGCCGATTAAGCTTTTCTTCCTTTATGTAGGGTTCTATGAAAATTTACACAAGTTTGCGTGTGAATTTTAGATTAGGAGTTTATTTTACCTTTCCAAAAATAAAATCACCGATTAATTTTTCGATATCGATAGGAGGCTCAGTTTCCCGAATTTTTCCTCCGGGCTTTATCACAGAACTTGATCCTCCCATTGAAAGGCGAATATATTTTTCCCCCAAAACTCCTTTCGTCCGAATAGAGGCTATCGAATCTTTACTCAATTTAATCGAATTGTCGAGTTGGAGGGTGACCATGGCGTCTCCTCCCGAAAGGGTGATAGACTGTACACGGCCAACATTGACGCCCGCCATTTCGATTGACGCACCCTGTCGAAGTCCCGATACCGTTGTGAATTTGGCTGTGACATTGTAGTAGTTTGACGGGAGCAAGTTCAGGCCCCCGAGGCGAACCGACATCATTCCCAGCACTATAATTCCGGCTAGGACAAATATACCGACAACAAGTTCAATAGCTCGTTGCGACAATTTTCATTCCTTTCCCATCAGTACAAAATGGAGGTTAATATATAGTCTCCAACTAAGATTAGAACAGTCGAAGTTACGACGGCGGCGGTGGTTGATTTTCCAACACCCTCAGCTCCATGGCCGCAATTATATCCCTTATAAGAGCAAACCCACGTCACTAGAACCGCAAAAACAAGAGACTTCCAACATCCTCCGAGGATGTCGGCCATCTGTACTTGCGCAGTCATATGACCAAAATAGGTTCCGCTGCTCAACCCTAAAAGTTCCACGCCGACTAGATAGCCCCCGAAAATTCCTACGACGTCGAAAAAAATAGTTAAAATTGGAATCGAAACAAGCCCGGCGGCAATTCGAGGGGAGGCGAGTCTTTGAACGGGGTTCACCGCCATGCTTTTAAGGGCGTCCACCTGCTCGGTAATGACCATGATTCCGATTTCGGCAGTCATAGCAGATCCAGCTCGTCCAGTAACCACTAGGGCGGTCAAGACGGGGCCTAATTCCCGGATTAAACTCAGTGCCACTGCTGGTCCGAGGAGCCCCTCGGAGCTAAATTTTTGCAATGTGTAAAAACCTTGAAGGGCAAGCACCATACCCGTAAATAGTGAGGTGAGGAGGACGATGGATAGGGAGCCAACCCCGATAAAATAGATTTGGTGGAAGATTAGCGATGGTCGCCAGGGGGGACGGGCAAGATAGTAGACCGAGGCGGCCAAGAAAATGGCCATTTTTCCTATTTCGGCAACGAACTCTAGTGTTCTCGCCCCGAGAGATGATATTTTGTAGCTTAGGGTCGAGCCTAAAGAGTGTTCTGAAGTACAGTTTCGATTTTCGGCTGACACTTGGGGTTGTCCGTCCTTGGGGAATCACGTCTTACGGTAAGGGGTAGACGTAACGGCTGCCCTTTAAGGTTGCTTTTGGTATTGCTGAATAATTCCCATGGTTAGTGTATCTTTCCTAATTGTCAGATGGCAATGATCTTTTGGAGCTCTCCTCTAGGAGGTTGATTTTAGAGAGGAGTGCAAGAATGTTCCCAAAATCCATTTTTTACAGGGTTTTAGAGGTATGGAGCCCCTCCCCCCCTCCGAGGTCGCCCGCCTATGGCCGAGGGGATAACTTGGAGCACTCTTTTATGGAGACGAACTATGACTGAGGAGAGGACCCTTCGGCCGCTCTCAAGCTATCTGAAATTTGGGTGGCGACTCCATAGGGAGGATTTTCCTCAGCTCACGGCAGGGGTGCTGGTCGCCTATTTGCCATTGTCAATTCTAGCTCTTTTTATCCAATCTCCTGTGGAGTCAATTCTCAAGAGCGCGGACCAGGCGCTCGCTCTCCTTCCACGTATTTTTGCCTCCCAAATGATCCTCCGTGTTCTCGAAACTTTTGTATTGATCTTGGTCATACTGAGGATTGAAGCCAGGCGTACTGGGGACCAGAATGTTTGGGATATTTCGGAGACTTTTTCGCGGCTTCGCAGGGTCGCAGCGGTGGATCTGGCTTATTTTATAGGGATTCAGATCGTAGGGAGCCTGGTTTTTTGGCTGGCCTTGACGCTGATTTCTATATTCATTGGTGTAAATCTCCTGAGCTTTTCTTTTGCCATAGCAGTGGCCGCCTTTGTAACTATCGGGGCTGCAGTCCGCTACTATTTCGCCTCGTTGGTCTCCCTATTGCATGGGTCTTCGTTTTTAGCCTCTTTTAGGCAAGCCGAGTCTGTCTCTCCCGGCAGCGAGCGTCTCATTATCACCATTGCTATTGCGTATATGACAATCCGCTATATGGTATGGCCGTCTTTTTACAGTGTTTTTGGGAGCGGAATTTTAGGTCAAGCCTTAGTCCAGGCGGGCGTGATTACCATCTCGATCCCTTATTATCTTGCGGGTTATCTTCTGTATCTGGATCTCATTCCAGCCTCCAGGGACCAGGTCACGCTTAGCCAGGAGGCTATCGATGTCGTATCGGACGAAATTTCGCCTGACGAATAAAACGTTCTCGGGCAAGTTGCTCGAATATGAGGGGAATTCAAATAGTAATGTCCAGTTTCAACCCATCGTAGGCCAATTCCACCCCCTTCGGCAAATTCCGGTTGGTTTCGTGGTACTCCAGTTCGTAGTTAGTGTGGGTGAAGTATGTTTTTTCAGGTTTTAGTTGGTCTACGATATTTAGTGCCTGCTTTACCGTTAGATGGGAAGGGTGTTCCCGGTGCCTGAGCGCATCGATAATTAACACCCGGACGCCTTTCAGGGTTTCCATTGATTTGGGCGGGATCGAACTACAATCTGTTGCATACGCAAAATCGCCAACTCGGATTCCCATCACCCGGATTCCACCATGTTCCATGTCGAATGGAAGAATGTTCATTCCTCCAATCTCAAAAGGCTCGGTGCCTACTTCTTCGATCGTCAGGTTTGGTTTAAATCCGACGTAATGACTTTTATCCGAAAAAATATAGCTGAAGTTTGACCGGAGGACTCTTGCCGTTTCGGGATGGGCATAGCAAGGGATCGATTTTTTCATGATGAAATTGAACACCCGTAAATCGTCGATTCCGTTAGTATGATCGGCGTGATAGTGAGTGTAAATGACCGTATCAACACGGCGTAATTCGTGTTGCAAGGCTTGTTGCCGCAGATCGGGTCCGGTATCGACCAACAGGTTTGAATTCTCGAATTCGATGAGAATGCTAGGGCGAAGTCGCTTGTTGCGGGGGTCGTCTGATAGGCACACAGGCTCAAGACAACCGATAGCTGGGACGCCGGTTGAGGTTCCACATCCAAGGACTACAACACGCGCCTGTTTGTTCACGCAACAGCCTCAGTAAGTGCCTCAGCTCCTTTGTCTACGTCCTCGCGGGAAATATCGATATGAGTAACTGCTCGAAGCATGGTTTTTCCAAAAGTGGACAAAATGACGCCACGGCTTTTCAGAAGATCGTTGACCTCGTGAGAGGATTTTCCTGTGTCTGCGATGTCAAGAAAAACGATATTCGTCGGGGTGGTTTTGTGGACGTGACGAACACCAGGAATACCAGAGGTAAGTTCGGCAAAACGCTGGGCGTTTTGATGGTCTTCGGAAAGCCGGTCCACATTGTAATCGAGTGCATGAATTCCGGCAGCAGCCAAAATACCCGCTTGGCGCCAGCCTCCGCCTAGCATTTTTCGGCGGGTTCGCGCTTCTTGGATAAAGTCCTTGTTTCCAATCAGAACAGATCCCACAGGGCATCCTAGGCCTTTGGACAAGCAAAAGTTGATCGAATCGCATTGTGCGCCCCATTCAATGGGTCCAATTCCTGAGGCAACGATGGCGTTAAATATTCGCGCGCCGTCGATATGAAGCGAAATTCTGTGGTTTCTTGAAAAGGCATAAAGTTCTTTAATTTTCTCGAGGGGAAAAATTTGGCCCCCGCCCGCATTGTGTGTATTTTCGATCCAAACGATGGCGCTCCTAGGTGCCCGTTCGGCTGTCGGATGAAATGCGTCCTCAGCTTCTTTCCATGAATATACACCTCGGTCTGCGGTGACGAATGAATATTGAATTCCCGATATTACTGAGGCAGCAGCTAACTCGCTCCGGTAGGGATGACAGCTTGCATCGGCAATGATTTCTTCGCCAGGCTGAGTGTAAACATTGATGGCAATTTGGTTCGCCTGGGTGCCCGACGGAACGAAAAGGGCAGCCTCTTTTCCAAATAAGGCAGAGGCTTTCTCCAAAAGCTCGTTAACCGTTGGGTCCTCTCCCGAAGAATCATCGCCCACTTCCGCCTCGGCCATAGCTTCCCGCATCTTGGGTGTTGGACAGGTAGCGGTATCGCTCCTCAAGTCAATAAGGCGGTGGTTCACAAAAATCTCCTCCGTTAATTTTCTTCGACATATTCGGCATCTTCAAATGCTTCGATGCTTTTGTAGGCCTGGTGTTTGATGAATAAGTCGACCAATTCGGGGCAAAGGTGATGATCTTTGACTTCATATTTGAGAATTTGAATAGCTTTTTCGAGGGGGGCAGCTTTTTTGTATGGGCGGTCCGATGCGGTCAGGGCGTCAAATATATCACAAACGCACATCATCCTTGCCTGGAGAACGATCTCTTCTTCATGGAGTTTTCGGGGGTAGCCTTCGCCGTTGATTTTTTCATGGTGCCCGTGGGCGATTTCCGGAACTCCACGCAACTCTTTTGTCCAAGGAATTTGAATGAGAAAATTATAGCTGTGAGAAACGTGTGACTGAATTTCCGCATATTCGGGATCAGTAAGGTTTCCTTTTTGAAGGGTCAGGCAGTTCAATTCGTATGGAGTCAAATAGGGTTTTTCGGTTCCGTCAATATCTGTGTAGGTCATTTCTCCCAGTTCGAGCAATTCGTCGAACTCTCCTCCCGGCACCATGGTTGGTATATCGGATCGGAGGACCAGATCAATTAGCTTGTCCGTTTGTTCCAATCGGTTCTTAAGGTCAACCTCAAGCCGTTTGACTTTATCCTTTTCTCCTGCGAGAGCGAAGAGAAGCATATATTCTTGAAATTCAACTTGAATACATCTTTTTACAATCTGGAACCGGTTTTTGATAATTTCAAGCTCTAGAGGATAGAGTTTGTTTGCTTTAACAAGAACTCTTTCCTGAACCCCGATCTTCCCGAAGTCGTGCAAAAGGCCGGCATAGCGGAGTTCTTTCATCTGCTCGTCTGTAAAGGTGACATCTGCGTATCGGCCCGTTTTTGTATTGCTAACAGCTCTGGCCAAAGAGCATGTCAACTCTGTTACGCGTTCCGAATGACCGGAGGTCGTTGGGTCTCGCTGTTCGATGGCTTGGACGGATGCCCTAACCAGGCCCTCGAAGGTTTGTTCGATGCTTTCGAGGAGCATAGAATTTTCAAGTGCCACCGCAGCTTGGCTTGCTAGCGATTGGATGATCTGCTGTATAGCCGGCTCGAAAGGGATCACATGGTTCTCTGCTGATTCGGGATCTGGAAGCAAAATATCCGCTGAAGGCTTGGCATTAATGAGCTGGAGTACCCCCGTGATTTCATTGTGATGATCGGTCATCGGTACGACTAGCATGGACATGCTCCGGTACCCGGCGCTTTTGTCGAAGCTCTGATTGAAACCGTACTCCACACCTTCTGGAATGTGATAGACGTCCGCGATGTTGAGTGGTACCCCGGTGACCGCAACGTAGCCGGAGATGCTCGCCTTTGTAGCGGGCATGATAAATTCTTTGAATGGAATATTTTTCGAATCGTTTTGGGTATGTTTGAAGCGGAGGTTCTTTTCCCCTTCGGGGGTTTCTTCGACTAGGTAAAGACTTCCTGCGTCCGCATTGGTAAGATCTCGACTTTCCGTCAAAATCATATCCAGCAATCTACTGTTGTTCTGTTCGGTAGTTAGAGCAATACCAATTTGAGTTAGGTTATCCAAGTTCCGCGATATAATTTTGCTGTGATTCTCCTCTCGATAAACGGCCAGTCGGTAGGCAGCGTGGCGAAAACCGGCTAGGAGAGATACGAGCAAAGACCTGGCAGAAATTGGTTTTTGAACGATTCCAGAAGTCAGGCTGGATTGCTCATGGTTATGGGGAATCCCGTTTCCAGAAGATTCAATTAGGACGACCGCCGCTGGAATCCCATTTTTGCACACTTCGTCCAGTTTGGAAATATTTTCGCGGTCACTAGAATCGCCGTCAATGAGAATTACGTTGAGGGTGTTGGATTCGGGGTATATTTCAGCCACAGAGATAAATTCTCTCAGGAGGATATCATTTTGACCAAAAAATTCACTCCATTCATTCAAGGAGATTTCCGAAGGATGATAGATGGTCTTTGAGAACTGGGTTTGAATCTCCTCGAAGGTGCTGGAGGATTTTTTGGGAAGGTCTTGGTTCATCATTTTTCCGCCTAATGAACAAATTTCTTAAAGATGAACTTTTTACTTCACCACCAAATACGTCATTTTTTTCTGATTGAGGAAGAATGTCAATCGTGTCACCTTTCATAAAACCTATAGGAAGCGGTCATTGTGGTGGGTAACGGTGGAAATATAGGTTGTCCTAGTGGCCAGGGAACAGGTGGACCGTTAAATTTTGAAATTTTGTCGCCAAAAGAGACCACTAGGGCGAGGGCGTATCAGATGAAAAAGTTGTGGCTGAACATTTCTGGCTCGTCAGCGGAATTTGCTGTTGCCGCTATTTTTTGGATGCTGATTCCAAAAGGTTTGTTCCAGATTTCAGGGGATTCGGTTTTTATCTCAGGACTAGTTTATTTTTGTGCTCTATTGCTTGCGCAAAATATATTGGTATTTCCCATAGATTATATTTCGGAGTACGGCCTTCCTCATGAATTTTGTCTTTCGAATGAATCTTTTGAAAGTTGGTTGCAAGACCGGGCGAAAAGCCTGGGATTGTCATGTCTCATTGGTGGGGTTTCCGCGGGAGCGCTTATTCATTTTATGGCTGATTGGCCAGACGACTGGTGGTGGATATCTGCTGTGGCGGGAAATATTTGTATCATTTTCGTGGCATTTTTGGCGCCATTATTGATCGCCCCGATTTTTTTTCATTTCAAACCAATTTCAGATGCAGGTCTTCGGGAGCGCCTGGGAAACTTGTTGTTGCAGATGGGCGTCAGTGTCCAGGGAGGACTTTGGGAAATGGATATGAGCCGGCGTACCAGTACTGTCAATGCTGCTCTGGTTGGATGGGGACCCTCGCGGAGGGTTATACTGGGTGACACGCTTTTAGAATTTTCGCCAGATGAAATTGAGGCTGTTCTGGCGCATGAACTGGCTCACCATGTAGGTCATCATATTTGGCTGCTAATAGCGGGGCGTTGTATGGCCCTTACGGCCGGACTATTTTTTGTGCATTGGATATTCATGAGTCCGGAGGTATTTGTTTCAATCGGGGCTCCAGTTCCTCTATCCGGAGTTCCTTCATCGATTGGAGCAATCTGGATTATCCTGACTGCTTTTGGATCTATTCTTGTGCCAGGGGAGCGGGCTCTTTCTAGGCGACTTGAGTTTTGGTGCGACCGATTTGCAGTCAAACATATTAGTGGTTCGGAGGCGATGTCTTCAGTCTTGATAAAATTGTGCAAAAAAAACTTAATTGACCCCTCTCCTCCTGCGTGGGTTGAATTCTGGTTTCATTCGCATCCTTCCATTAAAAGGCGGATAGAGAGAGCGAGAGAGGGATAGAAGAATTATGGGGCAGACATCTCGCCATTTTCCCTGGATATGCTGTTCGCAGCGGACGGGGTTTGCGGGGGGACAGTGAGGGAAAACTAGGTGTCACCATGGATTTCCTGTTGTAGACCAGCCACAAATAAAACGTCTTGGCGGGAGGAACCGCCTGCATATGTGGGCAATGTGTTCTCGGGGAGAGACAGCTTGTGGGTGATTAAGGGTGGTTTCCAAGAAATTGGGGCTGGAATGCGCTAGAGATGGAAGAATTCGCCTTGCTATGCACCTATCATGCTTGGTCTCTAAATTTAGGCTGCCTGAATAGAGAGATAAAATGGATAAATTGTCTTAAAATTTTGGAAATCTTCAATGGTGTATCAAATAGTTTAGTCAAATGGGGGTGACTAACTAAAAATTTTCGTTATTCAGGGATACGTGAGAAAAAAGGTATCCTGCGCCGCTGTCTGGTGGGGGATACTGCCCGTTTAGGAGGTTGTGGACGTTGAATTTCGCCATCTCGACTGTCTTTGGAGGATCAATCAAATATGGATTTCGGTCAGTGGCACTGTCTAGGAGGTGTGAAAAGCCGGGCTCCGGAGAGGAAGTGTGAGAAAGGGAATGTGGTGCATCCAAATTTGGGCCTGGAATTGATGTGAATTCTTGTGGGCCCATTTACGGTTCTCCTTTGCTATTAGCCAGCCTTATTAATCCTTATCGGTGCATGGGCCCCTGAGCATTACCTAAATTTATCTGCTCTTGGCGATAAATAAATATTCGGATTGGACACGGATTACAGAAGAGATCGTTATAGGCTTTTGAGGCGAAGGTGGGTTTGAATGAATGGGACAACCCATTTTCTAATTGAGGAATGTCCTCGGTTGAACTCCGGCAGACGTCCCCGGGAAATAACAAAGCGGTGCGGGAGATCCTCCTTTTTAAGGGAGTCGGCAAGTTTTTTGGCCTCCGAGATGGGGAATTTTTTCGATTCCTTTGAATGTATGATTAGGACGGGTCCCTGAATTTTTCCAGCCTCATGGATAGGGGAGCGGGCACGATATGCTCTCGGATTTTTGCGAGGGTTACCCCCTAGAAGGGAGAGTAGGCGCTCCCGGAAGGTTGAGGGGAGGCTCAGATAGGCTTTGTCTAGGCCGTATAACCCGTTTTCCAGGGCGGTGAGATGGATATTTCGGCTACGGATTGAGGCAAGAAGGGCGGTCGTAGCCCCTTGACCGATTCCGTAGATACCGATGCAATTCTGGCAAATATCCTTCCGGGTGGCTAGATATTTGACGGCCGCGAGTACAGCCTTTACGGATCGTGGTCCAGCAAAATCTTCCGGCCCGGTGGAGTTTCCAAATCCAGGTAAAGAGATACTCATCGTCGTAAGCCCCATGCCCGCGAGGCGAAACATTGTCCGGCGGAAGCGGTGCGCCCGTGATTTACCTTCGTGAATCAAAAGGAGGGCGGGACGCGGCTTAATACCTGGAGGCCATATGGCTAGGGCCTCAATTTTCCCCCCGTTCAGGGGAAGGAACCACTCCTTGACGTATTCCCCTCTTGTGGTTTGGGTCTCGTATCCCTGATTGCACCCGGCGAGGGTGAATACCAGAATGAGTCCAGGTAATCGGAAGGCTAGCTGGGACGAAATTTTTGAAAGAAACTTCAGCATTGCCCGTATTTCTCTAGGAAACCGCACAAAACTCCTATCTCCCTGTTATGGGCTTTTTCCGGACGACCCACATTAATCCCCGATTTTCGGAGAAATGTTACACATTTTGCACTTCAGAATTGAATTTATCAATTTCATTGAATTCCTTTTAAGCGAACAAAAGGATGTGTGTCTACATGTAGTATTTGAAAAGACAAGCATGATTGTATATTGTGTACGGCACTTGACATCCTACTCCATCAGTTGAGCAAAAATTCCGGGGAGGTACCGGATGAATTTGGTACTTTTGCTGTTTCGCCGGAGCTGAAGCAACATGGAGAACAACCATGGCATTCTCAAATGCCTCCGGCAAACAGTTACCAAAGCGAATCTAACTGGCCCGCCTTGAATACCTCAACCGCTATCTCACCGGAAGTCTCTCCCCATTCAGATGGAAAATATCAAGGCGAGCTCAAAAATGGAATACATTCATCCCAGAGTGGTTCTTTCCCGAAATTCTTCTCGAGACCTCCACCTCAGTAGGTCGCGGGTCTCTTGAGCATTTCGACCTCTACGTTGCTTCGGGCTGGTTCCGGATAGGTCGTATATCAAGTCCGTTGCAGGATACAGACTCATACTCACGGGGAGTCGGTTCTTGGATTTTTGCAGCCCAAAGCTCCTAGCCTTCCTTCACCTCTGTGGGCAGCCGGGGTAACCTTTCCCAGATTGCCGATTGATCGGATTCATCTTTCGGAGGCTCCACCTATGAAGCGTCCCATGCTGGAGAATCGTCGAAATATCGGGATAATTTCCCACATCGATGCAGGAAAAACGACAACCACCGAGCGCATCCTCTACTACAGTGGTTTCGTGCATCGCCTCGGCGAGGTGGACCAAGGCAGCGCAACGACCGACTGGATGAGTCAGGAGCGCGAGCGGGGGATCTCGATTTCGGCCGCTGCTATAACCACATCCTGGCGAGATCACGAAATCACGATTATCGACACTCCGGGTCATGTAGATTTTACTATCGAGGTCGAGCGCAGCCTGCGCGTCTTAGACGGTGCGGTCGCGATCTTCAGCGCGGTCGAAGGGGTCGAGCCCCAGAGTGAGACTGTTTGGCGCCAGGCCGACAAGTTTGGTGTTCCCCGCATCGTATTTATCAACAAGCTCGACCGTATGGGAGCGGATTTTGGGCGCACGGTAGAGATGATCCAAGAGCGCTTGGGGACCCGCCCCATAATTATGCAGTGGCCCGACGTGTGTGAGGGCATGTATGTGGGCCAGGTGGATGTTCTTTCGGGCGAATATCTTACTTGGAGCGATACGAATGCGGGTCGAGAAGTCCAGCGCTCCTCTCTTGAGGGCGTATTGGCGGACAAAGCCGGCGAGCTTCGCGAGGCGTTGGCTGAGGCAGGAGCCGATTACGACGAAGGGATCGCCGAGGTGTTTTTGGAGGGGGGGATAGTGGAGGCCCCCGCCCTTAAAAAGGCTCTCCGGCGAGGAGTATTAGCAGGAGAGATCGTGCCTGTTTACTGTGGGGCTTCTCTCCGTAACCAGGGAATTCAGCCACTGATTGAAGGGGTGATTGACTACCTCCCCTCCCCAATGGATATCCCCGCGGCGTCCGGCCATCTTCCCGGTGCGGGAGTTGGAGCTGGGGGAAGTCCCATTGAGCGTCCCCCGGATGAAAGTGCGCCTTTTTCGGCCCTTGTTTTTAAGGTGCAAATTGACGGAGGCCGCCGCCTAACCTTCTTACGTGTATACAGTGGTCACGCGAAGGTGGGCGAGGAGGTCTTCAATGCGGGACAGGATAAAGTCGAGCGCCTCGCCCGCATCTTCCGGATGTACTCGCACAAGCGAGAACGGATAGAGGAGGTTGGTCCGGGTGATATCGTCGTGGCTGCGGGCATGAAGTCAGCCGCCACCGGCGATACTTTGAGCAAGGCGGAAGATCCCATCGTCTACGAATCCATATTGGCTCCAACGCCGGTCATCTCCTCGGCTATCGAGCCGCGGAGCGCGGCGGGCTCGAAAAAACTTAGAGAGACTCTAGTCAAGCTAGAGGCTGAGGACCCCACTTTTCATGTCCGCTTGGACGCAGATTCGGGACAGACTCTTATCAGTGGGATGGGGGAACTTCACTTGGACGTGCTAACCCGCCGAATTGTCCAGGAGTTTGGGGTCGAGGTTCGGATCGGCGAGCCCCGGGTAGTCTACCGTGAGACGCTTTTGCGAGAGGCTGATGCCGATGCCGTCTTTGAGAGGGAGTTGGCTGGTCGTCCACAGTACGCCAAAATCCGTATCCATGTCGCGCCCTTTCCGGGAGAGGGAGTGATATGTGAGAGTCTAGTTTCCGTTGGGGAAGAGAGCGGGGAAGTTCCCTCTGAACTGCTCCAGGCCGCCCTGAGAACGCTCGAGGCTTCATCGCGCAGTGGAATTCTAGCCGGCTACGAGATGACCGATGTGCGCGTCCAAATCGTTGAGGCTGGCTACGACCCCGAACGCGGGACGGAGGGCGCTTTTGGCATCGCCGCTGGAAATGCCTTCGTCGCGGCTTGTCGGAAGGCGGGGGGGCAACTTCTTGAGCCGATGATGGCGGTCGAAGTCGTTGTGCCGGAGGAGTTCATGGGCGCAGTTATCAACGATTGTAACATGCGAGGGGGTCGGGTAGGGAGTGTAAAAGAGCAGCCCGGATCGATTCTCTGCCGAATTGTCCGTGCCGACACACCTCTTTCTAAAATGTTCGGATACTCCACTGCACTCCGCTCGCTCACCCAGGGCCGAGCCATCTACACCATGAATTTTTCGCACTACGCAAAATGCAAGATGGCAGAAGTATGAGGGGAATGCCCCCGTTTCAAAAAGCTCGCTCTCTCGTTCTCCAGGGTGAATGTCTGGTGTAGGGGAGTTCAGTTCGAGGTTCAGGAGGCCTATACAAAAATTTTAAATTAGAAATTCCCCTATAAAAAAGGAAGAATTGGTTTCATATTGGCAGGACACTTCTTGCGGACATTGAGAGGGGTGGTGCCCATAATTTTTTTCAGAGGGTACGTTCTTGACTGTTTCATTCTCTTCCTAAAGGTGAATCGTTAGAAGTGGCCTTTTGACGGATTACTCCGAATGGTCCCATAGGTTCTGGACCCATTTATTTTGAATTCTGAAAAAAATATCCTTACTCTCACCGATCCTTTGGGAAAATATAAGAAGTCCACAAAAAGACACTCATTTGGCCTCCATCAATCCACCCAGGTGACGGCCTGGGTCAGTGAACCTTCCACTCCGATTAATTTTTGTGGCATGGAGGAGACGTAACGGCAATCGGGTGGGATGTTACCAAGGTTGGTTATATGTTTGATTTGAACGATGTCGGCGCCGAGCAGGGTCCGGTGGATGACGAAGTTCTCGGGGGTATTGTCTCGAATTCCCTTTACTTATTCCCCTTGAAAGCTGTGGAAGCCGGCATCTTTGACTTTTTTTCCACGAGTCACCGCGTGCCATTGCCCGCGAGGAAGGGAGAGTGGTAGAGGTAGTGGGCCAAGGTCCAATGCTTGTCCAACCAGCCAGTGTAGGTGAGGGCTATGTCGCCCTCCCGAATCAGAGACAAATGCCTGTCCAGGTCTAGGTCCATTGCCATAATGGCAGCGCCCGGCCCCTTTGGGCGAGAAGTCGAGGACGCAGGCCGGCCCATGAATTGCTCGAAGGGGATCTGGTCCAAATTGCGGCTAGTCTGGTCGATATGGCGAGTGCAATCGAGGTGAGTATCACAATGGGCGAACATGGAAAGACAGCTGTCCACGAAGATCACGTCACACTCCATCTTGGGCATTGTATGGTTCTGTGTGATGGAAGACTTGAAGCCCTGTTTTTCCATGGCCGCGCTCGCGGGTCCGTAAAGAACATCACAATGCGGAAGACTCAAATCGATGATTGCCATGTATTTTTTCCCGTCTGGAATGTGAATGCTGGATAACAGCTAATATACGCGAGTCCATGCTGGGGTTTATTTCCTTGGCATAAAAGTATCTGCATCTTCCTGGGAGAAGGAGGATTTTTCTGCAGACGCTGGTAGGTTATTTATTTTTCTCCTCAGGGTCTCCATTAATGATTGTTTTTATATGACGGACACGGCGATCTCAGGTCTTTATTCGGTTGCGACAGCGCTGTCCACGGCCACGTATTCGGTCTTTGTGCGTCGGGGTGGGAGATACGGCAATGCGGTGACGGGGGTTCTCATTGGGCTGATTGTTATTCTCCCTTTCCTGGGGGTGGTGACGTGGGCGCTCTGGGAGCCAGGGTGGTGGAACCCCCGGGCCTATATGCTTCTAGCAGCTGGAGGATTGCTCGGTCCGGCTATAGGGCGGGTATTCTATTTTGCGGCAATCCACTACTTGGGTGTGGCACGGGCGCTTCCGCTTGCCTCGACCATGCCGCTGTTTGCGGCCCTGTTAGGGGTCGGTTTTTTGGGCGAGCGACCTGGGCCAGCGGTCCTCTTGGGAACGGCACTCATCGTCATGGGTTGCGTCGCCATTACCCGAAAAAAGGCGGACGACTCTAGCTGGAACCGCCGCCAGCTATGGATTCCCCTTCTGGGGGTGATGGGGTTCTCGACATCCCATGTTTTCCGCAAGGCGGGGGTCGAGATGGTGGATTCGCCTCTGGTAGCCATCACGGTGATGAGTTTTTCTGGCATGATTTTCCTTTTTCTCCTCGCGCGCCTGATTCCTAGGGACCAGCAGCCGCAGCTCAATCGCCCCAAGGCTTGGGTCTTCTATACCGCAAGCGGGGCCCTAAACGGCCTTTCAGTATTTTTCCATTTCGGGGGGCTGAACTACGGTGACCTAACTATCGTAACGCCCCTTTCAGCGATGGCGCCGCTGTTCGCACTACTATTAAGCCGTTTTGTATTGAAGGAAGAGGAGGACATCACGTCCATCGTTGTGGTGGGAACATTTCTTATCGTCATTGGAGGAGGAGTCATCTCCTGGCGCATCTTTTAAGAGGTTCTTGCCTGAGGGAAGACTGTCTATTCGGTATTTCAAGGTACGCCGTCTTAATTAGTAGTCGAGTTCTATTTTCTAATGGACGGTTTGGTGAAAAAAAATTATGAATACCACCGTACTGGCCGCGTCGATTGCCTTGCTGACAGCAGCAATCGGAGGCCCTTTCAGTGTTATCGTGCGCCGGGGGCAGGCCTACGGCAACGCGGTAACAGGCGTAATCATTGGGCTCATCGTAAGCCTCCCGCTTCTAACGATTGCTCTGGCGTTTCTTTGGGAGCCCTCATGGTGGGAGCTGAAGGCGGTGCTATCGTTCATAGCGCTAGGTCTGGTGGGGCCCTCCCTCGGGCGATTTTTTTTGTACCAATCGGTTCATTATTTAGGCGTTGCCCGCTCGATACCCCTAATTGCGACGCTCCCGCTTACGACTGCGGTGGCCGCATACGGGGTCCTTGGAGAGCGCCCCGGGCCCTATATCTGGGCGGGAACTATATTCATCGTTGGGGGATGCATCGGGCTTACTATGAAAGGAAAGGGCGAGGGGGTTTGGGACCGGCATCATTTGTGGTTGCCGATGATGTCGGTTGCCGGATTCACAATTGGGAACGTCATTCGGAAAGTGGGGCTGGATGTGATTCCTTCGCCAATTTTTGGTTTGACGATCACTTACTTTTCGGCCCTTGTCTCGATGCTTTTTTTTCAGCGGTTTTTGCCAGTATCGCACCGGGCGGATTTGCGGTGGGGCAAAAGGTGGGTCTTCTATGGTTTTTGTGGGTTGATTAACACGGCAACAATTTTTTTGCGCTTTATGGCGACAAGCTACGGTGATCTGACGATTGTGGTGCCCATCTTTGGGATGTCCTCGGTATTCGCCCTAGCAGCGAGTGGACTTTTTTTGCGGGGCGTCGAGCGGATTACTTGGCCCATCGTGGGGGGCGCAATTTTTGTCATGCTTGGGGGTGCGATGGTCGCCTGGAGGATTCTGTGAGAGGGAAGGTTCAATGGACAATCCCCCCCTAGCTGCTGCGTTCGCGTTAATGTCGGCGGTAGGCTCGGCCACTTTCAGCATCATAGTTCGCAAGGGGCAGCGCTATGGAAATGCGACGACCGGGGTGCTCATCGGTTTGCTCGTGGGAACACCAATGCTCCTCGTGGCGACGGCCATCTTCTGGCAGCCGAGCTGGTGGCATCCCTGTGCTTATGTCTTTTTTATTTTGGCGGGGCTGGCGGGGCCCTGTTTCGGGCGAATGTTTATCTTCTTAGGGATTCACCATCTGGGTGTTTCGCGGGCGATCCCGCTTAAATCCATCCAACCACTTGTTGCGGCTATTCTCGCCTATACTGTTCTCGGCGAGCGCCCCGGGCCTTTAATTTGGGCAGGGACGATACTTATCGTTGCGGGGTGCTTTGCATTTTCCCAGAAAAAAATAGACGACTTAACCTGGAACCGAAATTACATTTGGCTCCCGGTAGCTGCCGTGGTCGCTTTTGCTACGGGGGCTATCCTTCGAAAGTTGGGCTTAGGGATGCTCCGTTCGCCCTTGGTGGGGGTTTCCTTCACTAGCCTGGCCGGGCTGGTTTTCTTTCTGGGGTTTTCCTTCGTCATGCCGCGGGCCTACCGTCCCATGCTTCGCTGGGGGAAGGCGTGGTATTTCTACGGAGCCTGTGGGTTAATCAATACCCTCACATTCTTCCTGAGTTTTCACGCAATCATGCGTGGAGATATTTCTATCGTCACCCCAATTTCATCAACAGCGCCCTTTTTTGCACTGGTGATGAGCCATCTGTTTCTCCATGATGTCGAGCGGGTTACGGGCCTGGTGGTTTTGGGCACAGCATTCACAGTTGCGGGCGGGGCTCTCATTGGCTGGCGTATCCTGTGACTTGCCTCGTGCGGGGATAGCAATTTAATTAAAGTACATCCGGTGAAACTTTCCCTATGAACGATTCCCTTCTAGCTGTCATGTTCTCTCTGTGTTCGGCAGTGATGGCGGCCTCTTTTTCTTTGATTGTCCGTCGGGGGAAACAACACGGCAATGCGACCACCGGTGTTCTCATTGGCCTGATCGTTAGCACACCTGGGCTGGTCGCAGCCACGCTCTGGTTCTGGGAGCCCAGTTGGTGGAATTTCCGTGCGCTCATTCTCTTCTCAGCGGCCGGGCTTACGGGCCCGGTGCTTGGGCGGATTTTTATGTACCTCGCTATTCACAACTTAGGTGTTTCCCGCTCAATGCCTCTAATGGCAACCAACCCAGTATTCACGGCTGTTCTTGCCTATTCAATCCTCGGCGAGCGGCCAGGGCCCTATATCTGGGCAGGGACGCTTTTCGTCGCCTCAGGATGCGCGGCCATTACGATCAAGTCGCATGACGATTTGCACTGGAATCGGCGTCTCCTATGGATGCCTTTTGCCGCTGTTGCAGGGTTCGCCATCTCCAATTTATTCCGAAAAGCAGGCATGTTGGCTGTCCCCTCGCCCATTTTCGGTGTAACGATAACCACCTTGAGTGGTCTAGTTTTCTTATCGTTGCTGGGTCTCTTCATGTCATCTGAATACAGCCCGAATTTGCGCTCCGGAAAAGCTTGGGTTTTTTATGGTGTTTGCGGGAGTATCAACACGCTCGCCTTCCTTGCTAACTTTGCAGCAATTCGCTACGGCGATCTGACGGTGGTTTCACCCCTTTTTTCTACGGCCCCTTTTTTTGCCTTGTTATTAAGCGCGATATTTTTGCGCGACGTTGAGCGATTAACGGTCTGGATTGTGGCAGGTACAGCATTCATTGTTTCGGGCGGGTTGATTATCGCCTGGCGAGTTCTATAGGCGTGGCTTAAAGTTTTTTTCCTGCCCCGTCGCGTTGTATAGCCAAGCAATAGTACGTTGAGAGTCAATGCCGCGGACGGTAAATCGCCCAGGTAGTTCAGCATAATCTTGGGGACAATTTTGGAGGTTTAGTCCTAGGCGTGCTCGTCTGAACTGGGTTGTAGTAGTGGCTCAGCGCGTATCCATTAAATCACAATCCTTGTTGATTCGCCCCATAAAAAGAGGAGGAGAAGGCCCTTCGCCCAGACACGGAAGGGGCTGCCCAGGAAGGCATCGTAGAGTTCTGGTTCACCGCGGCAAAATTATGTCAGGGGAAAGGGCGCCCTATACGAGAGTTCATCTGACTCCTCCGGATTGATTACCTCCTCTGATTAGTCAGTCTGCGGTAGACACCCCCTCGAGTGGAATACCAAGCGACTGAAGCGGGGGAGTGCTACGAGCCGTCTCACTCTTTTCTTGGCGGAAGAGGGTCAGTTTTGACTCAGAGTTGGTTATTTGTTCGGGGGTTTTTTCAGGATGCCGATATAGCTTGTCACACCCCGGACGCCCTTCGTCGCGTGGATGGCGCGTAGTACTAGGTCGCGCTCGGCTCGCGAGGAGGCGGTCCCGATGATGTAGACTTGGGCCAGGGCGGTCTGCCACCGGTAGTTGACCGATTTTACGTTATACATCGCGAGCAGCCGTACTTTGACTTTAGCACTGATCCAAGCATCGGTGATGGACTTACTCACGCTTCTATTCTCGCGGCCCTGCCGCTGCTTTTCCTTGAACTGTTTCGAGACGATCTGGATGTGGTTGTAGACAGTTTGGACGTGTTTGTCTGAACGAGCGTATTTGACGATCCGGTCGCGCAGTTTGGCATTATTTAACATGCCGGTGAAGAGAACGTGCCCTTGCCAGATGTCGGTATTCACGGTGACCAACAGATCTGATTGGATGTTGGTAAGGTAGAGAAGGATCCTTGCGTGAATCTTGGCGTCGATAAGTTGTGCTACGGTGGAGCGGTTCTCATATGCTTTCCCCGTGACTGCAGTCATGACGGCGGGCCCGCTTGCCGTCATGATGGCGGCGCATCCAGAAAGGGTTATTGCAGCCACCCACAACCAGCCGGCAAAGATTAGTTTCACCAGATGTACTCCATTATCTTAGTTGATGAGCCATTTAATCGCGGAAATTAACGAATTGAAGGGGCTGGTCCACCTTTTTCATTTCTTTGCATAGCCCGATGACCGCCTGGAGGTCGTCCCTTTTTTTGCCCGAAATGCGCAGTTCGTCGCCCTGGATGGCGACCTGGACCTTAATCTTGGTGGCTTTGATATCCTTGACGATAGATCGTGCCGTCTCCGTATCGATACCCTGTCGGATAGTTGCTACCTGGCGTAGGGTGCCTCCCGAGGCATTCTCGGGCACCTCATAAGCCAGAGTGCGTGCGTCCACCTTGCGGCGTGTCAAGTAGGTAACGATGAGTTCGTGTACTTGTTTGAGTTTGAAATCATCGTCAGCCTTGATGGTGAGGCTTCCTCCGTTCCGCTCGACCAAACATTTGCTCCCCTTAAAGTCGTAGCGCTGGGCGATCTCGCGGGCAACGCCTTGAATTGCGTTATCTACTTCCCCGAAGTCGGTTTTAGATACGATGTCGAAGCTCGGCATGAGGTCCCTTTAGTTGAATGATATGGGTAGTGGCACATAGCCCAGGCACTGTAGCAAACATTGCCCGCTTGGGAATACCCCACGGGCACTCGTGCAACTCTCCCGATTTCATTTATAGTTTTCCTCATGTTGAGGCTGGAGGGAATTCGAAAACAATTTGGGGCCCAGGTAGTACTTGATGGCGCCAGCTTGGCCGTCCATCCTGGCGAGAAGATGGGTCTTATTGGTCCAAACGGTGCCGGGAAAACCACGATATTTCGTATTATCGAAGGTGCCGAGGGCGTGGACGGGGGGGTGGCGAACCTGCGTCCACGAATCCGGGTAGGGGTGCTCCGCCAAGAGTTGGCGCATTCCCAAAGGACCGTTCTCTCCGAGGTTATTGAAGGCAACAGTGGGCTAATCCGCTTGCGAGCCGAGCAGATGAGCCTTCACAAAAAACTGAGCGACTCCGCCGATAGTGTCGAATACGAAAAGCTTTCCGTCCGCCTGGGCAAGGTCGATTTGGAGCTTGAGCACATGGGGGTCTACCAGGCAGATTCGCGCGCAGCTGCCATCCTCATGGGCCTAGGATTTTCGAGCGAAGAGATTTTACGCCCGCTTGACGAATTTTCTGGTGGCTGGCGGATGCGAGCTGCTCTGGCGAAATTACTCTTTTCGCAGCCCGATCTACTGCTACTCGATGAGCCGACTAATCATCTCGACGTTGAATCGGTCACTTGGCTTGAAAAGTATCTTGATTGGTTTCCCGGAACGCTAATGCTTATCTCCCATGATCGTCATTTTCTCAACCGTGTGGCTGGCGTCATAGCTGAGCTCGAGGATGGCCAGCTCACTCGCTACCAGGGGAATTTTGACCGCTACCTTGAGCAGCGCGCGGCCCGTATTGAATTACTGGAGAAGACAGCTGTTCACCAGGAGCGCCGTGCTGCAGAGCTTGAGCGATTTATCCGCCGTTTCCGGGCCAAGGCCACTAAGGCCCGGCAGGCGCAGAGCCGGGTCAAGCAGCTTAAAAAATTGAAGCCTGTGGAACGTATACAGCGTCCAGCGCCGCCGCCGAAGATTCGCCTACCCGATCCGCCCGCTTCGTCCTACGAGACCCTTGTGGTCCATGACCTTGAAAAGAGCTACGGGGAGAAGCGAATCTTTTCTGGCGTAGATCTCAAGCTCCTTCGTGGGCAAAAGGTGGGTCTCCTCGGTCCAAACGGCGCGGGTAAGACTACTTTTTTGCGGGTTATGTCGGGAGAACTCCCCCCCAGCGGTGGCCGGGCTGTACTGGGGGACCGGGTGCACGTGGGGCATTTTTCCCAGGGTGTTCTCGATATGCTAGAGGCGAGCCAGACGGTCCTCGAATCTGCCTGCGATGCAGCCCCGTCCTCAATCGGCAAAGCGGTGCTTCGCTCCCTGCTGGGTGGATTCCTATTTTCCGGGGATACGGTGTTCAAGAAGGTGTCAGTCCTCTCAGGGGGCGAGCGGGCGCGACTGGCACTGGCGCACTTGTTTTTGTCCGGCGCCAACTTGCTTCTTCTTGATGAGCCGACTAACCACCTGGATATGGGTGCCCGGGTTGCGCTCGAGGAGGCTCTCGAGAGCTATAAAGGGACGTCAATCCTCGTGGCGCACGACCGTGACCTTCTTGAGGCGGTCTGCGATTTTTTCTGGGTGGTGGAAGAGGGGAGCATCCGTCCTCTTCTGGGGTCGCTGGAGGACTACCTCGAGGGGGTGGCTGCGCGCCGCCAAGGAGACAAGCGCCTTGCCCAGGAAAAAGTGTCCAGTTCGCCTCGCCGCAGCCGCGAGGAGCGGCGTAGGTCCGCTGAGGCGCGAAACCGCCTCCACCACGAGACCCACGATCTTAAGAGAAAATCTCGAGAGCTTGAGTCAAGAATTCATGCCCTTGAAGCCGAGGAAGACGAACTCAAGTGCCGCCTCGCTGAGCCCGGCTTGTACGATGAGGAGAACAAGGAAAAATTGACCGAACTCTTGAAGCGTCACAAAGAGGTGTCCTACGCTATCCGTGTGGATATGGAGAAATGGGAAAAGGCCGCCATCGCTATCGAGGACATCGAGGCCGCTTTTCGTGCTGAGGAGGAGTAAGTTCTGCCGGCAGGGATCAATTCTCTTGAATCTGTCAGGCTTATTTAATTAGTACTTTTTCAAACACGAATCTACAATTGAGAGCATCTAATTTTTTTATTTCGGCTTTCGGTTCCGTGCAGCGGGAAATTTCCTTTGAAAAGCTTGAAAAGATAGCTGAAGCGGACTTAGATAATATCTAGGGGTTACTGTAATAGGGTGATATTTTTTAAAATTTATTCCTGTCGAAATATCTGAGTTAACCGACATGTTCGAAGTTCACAAAACTGGTGGGCATGCTGGTAACGCTCTCGTTGTTGTGTGCGAAGCGGAATACCCAGTACGTAAAGTCGGTGTTGGGTGAGGCCGCGAACTCGTGGTTTCTGATTTTTGCAGTGAAAATTAGGAGCATGAAATGAGCGTGGCGTCTACTTTGGGGGCTTTTCGAAAGCGCCTGGTGACTCTATGAGTAGGCACTTCACCTTGGGTGCGATAGCTCGTGCGCGCTCTTTGAGTTCATCATCTCCGAGGCTGCCCACGGGGTGTTGGATATAGGCCACCGGGTAGCCTGACATCCCGCGAACAGCCGAGACCGTTTCGACCGTCGGGCGGAAGGGTTCGGTGCATATGACTGCAGCGGGGATCCCCCGCCGCTCCATTTCTATGCCGTCGTGCACACTACACGATGAGCACGAGCCTCAGTCTCCCACCGCTGTGATGGCGAGGTCACAGCTCTCAGCCATTGCATCGTAGGTCTCCTTTTTCGCTGGGCGCGTGTCGTATTCTTTTTTGAATTCGCGGGCCAAGGAAGGGTTAAGTCCTGAGGATCGGAGTTCTTCCATAATGAAGTGCATGAGCTTTTCACCGCCGGGTTTTGAGTTCCATAAAAGTCCCACTCGTTTTCCTGCGAGTGTTCTGTCGCGCACTGCAGGTTGCGAGGGATCTGTCTCGGGCACAACCGACGGATCAAATATCGGAACCCTGGCCTGAACTTCCATGGACCCTCCTTTCGGATTGTACTCACTTGTGGGAGAGGTGCATTAGTTATTCTTTCTTTTTCGCCCGTCGCTCCTCAGAGCTCAGGACGGGACGCATCACTGTAACCCCGTTTCGTCGGCGGCTCCAGGAAGGAATCCAGGATGAGTGGCCTCCGGCCTCACCACCCGCGACTGCGATCCAGATGTCCTCGGGATCGAGAGCGCGGGGGACGCGGCTGGGACGATTTCCCCAAGCGGCTGTCGTGATCTTTCCGGTTTCGCGCAAAAGGATCTCCGGAACCCCCGAACGTTCGAAAAGGTATTCTTTTACGGCTCGTTTGTTTGGAAACTCCTTGCCGATGAGGGTGGCGTGCTCGGGGGAAAAGACGAAAAAACTCTGACCCGCACTCATGGAGCCCAGTGAGGACATAGTGTGGGCGGCGGTGTCGAGGATGCCGTTTGCTCGTCCGTAGTGGTTTTGAATGTTGTGGGGTCCTTCAGTGGCAAGGAGGGTGACCGTGCTGCGTCCAGGTTTAAATCCCTTTTCTGCGCTTAAAGACTCCCAAGGGCTGGCCTCTTCGTTTTCGGCAAAAGTGAGGCCAAATTTTCCTGGATTTCCCTGGGTAGAGCGGTCAAGCAGTTGGGGAACCGCGCCAATGCAATTGATGAGGACGAGGCGGATCGCACGACCTATGGCGGAGTTGGCTCGATGGCCAGGACCGAAGATGTTCCCGGCCATATTTAGGTTGATTTCGCCGCGAACAGGACCGTTCACCACCATAAGGGGTGCGGCGCCGCCAGTGCTCGCGGCGCTAGAATGGAGATTGTAGTCTGGGTCCGCCATCGCCTCGAGGCTCGCCAGGAGGACGGGCATGTAGTTTGGGAGGCATCCGGCCATGATTGCGTTCAGGGCGATTTTTCCGGCCGGAACATTTCTCCGCCTCTCGGCCAAATAAAAGAGGGTTTCATTCTCGGCCATTCCTGCCGCCACAAGAAATTTGGCTATACGCTCCTCGGTGGGGGGGACGATGGGCAGACCATCTGTCCACCCTCGGCGGTGGTACTCCTCAACAGCGGAGTGGAAGTCTTCTGTCCAAGCTGCTGGTTCCATGAAGTCTCCTGTCGAGTACTGCTGATATTTCACCTCTCCGATTAAATGAAAGGTCTTGAAAGAGGCAACTCAATTGTCCGCCCCACGAAGAATCCTCTCTTGCCTTGACTTAGATAGGGCTCCTCGCCGAGGCTAATCTCATAATTTATCTCTTAAGGCCCACAATCCTTCTGTCCTCTATCATATACTTTGGTTGATGGACACCGAAAAGGACATTTTCCTCCTAGGTTTCAACCGGCATTTTGCCATCCAGGAAGAAATAGAAATGCACTCAGTGTTCATAAATTATATTGGCACGAATTTTTTTGTAGCGGATGATGATGGTCAGCCCCTCGTCGGTATCGGCTTGCTCGGAGCTGACGAAGGAGATATATTCTTGCACCGGGGTGACCGATTTTATTTTCGAAAGTTGTCCGGATAAAAAAATATGGCATGTATTCCCGTGGAAAAAATAGGTTGGTCTCGGGGATATTCTCGTTGGCAATTCGATGAGACCAAGGTACCCCTATATAGGTCAGAACTCATTAACTGGATGAAGGTGGCGATTTTGGATTTGTGTCTGCGTAAAATGTATTAAACGCTGTTGGCTGCGAGGTAGTCTTTTATCTCAACAACTCGACCCGACTTCATGCTCTCCACCGCGGCAAGAACGACCCCAAGGGTCTCCACTCCTGATTGGGCGTGAGCTTCCGAAGGGATGCCTTTTCGTACCCATGCAACAAACTCCTTGAGCTCTTCGATGATCACGTTCCTTTGTGGCAGGTCTACCCGGTCAGGAACGCTTCTCCCCTTCCAATAAATATCGAGCTCGGTGTTTGCATCGGCATTGAAGAGTGTTTTGAAGTATTCGGGTAACTCGCCCTGGGAAAGCCGAATCTTCAGTATAGTGCTGGCCTCGGTGGCTAGCAAGTTTAAGTGAAACCGCCGAGGGCAAAAGTAATAGCAACCCAGATAGGTGACTGCTCCGGATTTATGCTCGAGGATAGTGCCAGTTAGGTCGGGTACTTCGGCGGAAATAAGGCGCCTTGCACCGATGGCCTTGACCCTCTCGATGGGTCCCAGCAGGTTAAGAGCATTAAAAACATGGTGAATGCCGAGCTGCATGATGGGGCCACCCGGGCAGTTAGCCTCGTGGTAATTCCAGTCCTGGGGAGTGAGGCGCAGGCCCAAATCGTGTGACCAGTTCACTTCTAAAGTTACAGCTTGGCCGATGTGCCCCTCGTCGAGGAGATGCTTGATATGCCTGATGCCGGCCATGCACCTGGTTTCGTAGCCCATCTGCATTATAAGCCCGGCCTCACCGCAACGGCGGACGATCTCAATTCCCTCGGTGATCGTAGGGGTGATTGGTTTTTCCATGAAGATATGTTTTCCGGCCTCGATGGCAGCGAAGGCCTGGGAGGCGTGCGCGGTGGTAGAAGAAAGAATTGCAATAACTTCAACGCCTGGATGCGCGAGGAGGTCTTCGTAACTATTTACCGCCTCGCAAGCGTAGCGCCGGGCAAAATCCTCGCGTTTTTCGGGAGTTCTTGTATAACAGGCGACAATTTCGATGCCCTCTGTCGCCTGAATTCCAGGCCCGATGACTTCGGCCCACCTTCCAAGTCCGACTACGCCTACGCCGATGGGTTGATCCGGCATGCAAACCCCTCCATGGTAAGATGGAAGACTGGCCTAGAGTGAACAGGTTCCTCTAAAATAGCGCCCATTTGACTGCTGTCAAGAGGGTCAGAGCTGGGACGTTGTGTAATTTGGAAAAGGCTTATGGGATTCGAACTTGAACGCGAAGTGAATGACCTTTTTTCTCCTTTTTACCCTTACGTTGCAAGCGAGGTGCTCGAAGAGTACGCACGTATGTCAGGCCGGGTTCTGGAGATCGGGCCCTACGGGCCGGGCGTTTCCATCGCGCTGGCCGAAAAGTGTCCGGAGATGACATTCGCATGTGGCGACGAGGACGATAAGGCATTGGCCTACATACGGAAGTGTGTGCGTCAGAGAAAAATGAGTCAGCGGATAGAGATTCTAAATATCGACAAGTATAGTCTGCTATTCGATGAGGGCACGTTCGACCTGGTGATTTTTCGGGGAGGGCTTTTTTTCTGGGAAAGGCAAGAGAAAATTATGACCGAGATGAATCGGGTAATGAAACCTGGTGGCCTGTGTGCGCACGGAGGTGGCTTTGGGGCAGGTGCGCCGGACGCACTGATCGAGTCGAATCTTTCTAAAGCAAGCGCCCTTAATAGTCGCCTCGGGAAAAAGCGTCTCTCTGTGGACGAGACGGAAGATATTGTGAAAGCGGCTGGCTTGGAGGAAAATGCACGGATTGCCTGCGCGCACGGTCTATGGGTTTTTTGGAATAAAGGATAATGAGTTGGGGCCGAACTCAGCCAGCCCCCCTTTCGTGTCCGCTTCGATTCTGTAGATGGTTCTGGCGGTACAATTGAATTCTTGGGGACCATCAAGCCCACCGTTCTGAGATGGGTTGATAAAAGTCCTCGCAATACGTTGATCGAGTGTAGTTGAGATGGACGGGGGAGTTTTTTGCCTCGAGGAAACCCTTGAGGATGATTGCCTCAGCCTGCCCTCCTACCGTATTTGCTGAAAAGGTATTGATCCCGAGTTTATTTCCTCACCGTCGGGGAAAACGGTCTTCATTTGGTCGGGCTGGGATCTTTTCGTCGACACGTTTTGTTCCCATCGGTCCGAGATTGATGCTCACGCGTGTCCCCAGGGTTGCCTTACGAATAAAGATGGTGGCCAGCCAGCCGGGTTTCTCGAATGTCATTGAGGTTTCGCCTCGTTCGACACTGCTTATAAGTTTCCAGCCATGGTTGGGCATTCGAGTTCTGAAAAAGTTGACGGTGGATTTGTACTCCCTGCCGCCCGTATAGATTAGCTGCCCCGCCCGGGTTCCAGGGGTTTCCAAAATAAAAGATTCATCCTCGGATAAAGAGAGCCCAGAGGGAACAGGAAGGTCGTCAAATCGATAATTTTTTTTAGGGGCAGTAGCCCTTTTTTTGTTTGCAAAAGGGTTGATGCGTCTGACCACAGAGCACCCGCTGGCGGATATAAAGAGAAGCAACAACGCTATGGCTGTCAACCGGTCAAATTGTCGCATGCGGGGGTGCTCCACTTCAGGCGGGCTTATATTCAGTCTGGATGAACCAAGCATAACGGTATCCTTCGATGTGCATTTATGCAACCCTAGAAGGGGCAGGCGCTTTGGAGCGCGGAGTTCAAAATGCTACCTTTGGTGGGCCAATTTGCACCGGAGGGAATTCGTTGGACTGTCGAGCTCAGATAATGCGGCCCTTGATCGCCGGGTGGTTTTTAGTGACTCTTCCGGTAGTGTTCTCCCAGCCGGTGCGCGCGCCTGGGGCGGATGCCGGCCGGTCCTTGGAGAAAGATCCTCGCCAGTCTGTGCCGATTGCATCCTCTGTTCCCAACGCGTCCGCGCCGTTTATCCTTGCCCTTGACCCGGGCCATGGGGGGCGTGACACTGGCAGCCGGGGTCCAGGCCCAATTCTCGAGAAGGATTTCACCCTCCGGGTCTCAAAGCTGATTGCCAAGCGCCTCAGACTGCGGCCGGAAATTAAGGTTGTACTTACCCGCGAGTCGGATGCTGAGATAAGCGCGGTCCGCCGCGCTGCCATAGCCAACCACAGCGGCGCCTCGCTTTTCCTCTCGATACAGGCCGACGCTTCCTGGAGGCCGAACGCTCGCGGGCCATCAATCCTGGTCGCCGCGCCCCAGCGTCCCCCTCGTGTGGAGGGTGAGGTCCCCGATGCTCTTTCCCTCAGGTGGCAGAGGGGACAAAATATTCACCTAGCCCGGAGCCGACGCTTTGCGCGTGGGCTCCAGAAGCGCTTCTCCGGTGCGGGTGAGAGGCGCAAGCCGCCAATTCGATCCCTTCTTCTGCGCACACTTGAGGGCGCGCGAATGCCTGCCGCCTACATTAGTCTAGGTGTGATCTCCACGCCAGAGGAGGCCGCGCGACTTCGTGAAATGAAAGACGATGACCCCTACTTGCTCGACATCGTGGCTGAGGTCATCCGCTACGCTGGGCTACTCGAAAAGGTTGCTGTACCTATGCCCGCGGTCTCTGCGCCGGGAGCTGACCCAACACGAAGTACTCTAAATCAGCTGAGTGTGCCAGGCGAGGGGAAAAAAGCCGGCTCTTCTACGGGTGGGGGGGAGGGGAGGTGACGCGCTTGAGCCGCTGGGTCATTCTCGTCTCCGCAGTTCTGATTGGAGCGGGCGGGGTGCGCTACTACCAGGATCCGGTTTCTGATTTTCTGTCCGATATGGTGGAGCGTGGCCGCCGGGCGGTCTCAGGCGAGAAGGACAAAGCGAACGACAAAAATCCGACAATAAAGGTACTCGTATATTTCGTAAGCCCGGATGGCGAGAAGCTTGTGCGGGTTCAAAAGGAAGTAGAAAAGGGGGTATCTCTCATCCTGACCCTTCGGAATGCATTGCAGGTATTGGTGGCCGGACCTGGAGACGAGGATGGCGCCGTCGCGCCCTCAGTGCCTCCCACCACGAAAATTCGTGCGGCTATTCCGGGCCCGAATTCAACGTTGTATGTGGATTTTAGCCGTGCGTTCCGGGATACTCATCCCGGCGGGGCTTGGAGCGAATTCCTGACGGCTCAAGCGGTGGCCAACACCGTCCTTGAGAACTTCAGGGAGAGGTTCGAACGGGTTATTTTGCTAATTGAGAGTCAGGAGGCCGAGACCATCGCCGGGTCTCTATCACTGGCTGCGCCACTCAAATTCCGAGGTGACATTGTGGCTACTGCTCCTGCGTTGCCCGAAAAAACTACCTTGTCCCCCCGCCTGGAGGAGGTCTTAAATCAGGCTCCCGCGGCGGGGCCGGCAGGGGTCCCCTCGGGGGGGCAACCCGCTGCTCCCGTCGGCACGCCCTCGGGTACCCGCTAGGCGGAAACTTCCTCAATCGCATCGCCCAAAACGCTTGCCATCCAGGTAACTTCTTCTTCGCTCACGCAATAGGGCGGCATGAGGACCACGACATCGCCCAGTGGACGAACTGCCAGTCCACGCCGGCGTGCAGCCATTATCACCTGTCGTCCCATGCCCATTTCGGCGGGAAAGGGTGTTTTTTTCTCTTTGTCTGCCACTAGCTCGATCCCAGCCATAAAGCCTAGCCCGCGCACCTCGCCCACGGCGGGAAGGTTCCGGAGCTGTGCCAGTTCTTTCCAGAATCGGCGGATTTTTGACTGGAGTACATTGATGGTTTCTTCAGTCTCGAAGATGCCGAGGTTGGCCAAAGCGGCAGCGCAGCCCAGCGGATTTCCGGTGTAGGAGTGGCCGTGGAAAAAGGTGCGGCCCTCTACGGGCGCGCCCCTAAAAGCGTCGAAAATCTCTTCGGTGGCAAGCGTCGCGGCTAATGGGAGGTAGCCTCCCGTGATGCCCTTGGCGACGCACATGAGGTCGGGCGCGATCTCTTCATGATCGCAGGCGAACATCTTACCCGTTCGGCCAAAGCCGGTAGCCACCTCATCGGCAATGAGGAGGACATCGGCGCGAGTGCAGGCCTCGCGTACCCGGCTGAGAAAACCCTCCGGCTGAACGATCATCCCCGCTGCCCCCTGGATTTTGGGTTCGATGATGACGGCTGCAGTCTTGTCCGAGTGCTCTAGAATAAGCCGCTCGATTTCATCGCCCGCGCATACCACGCAAGGGGGTACCCCCACCCCTTTTGGGCAACGGTAGCAGTAGGTTGTCTCAGCCCGGATTACTTTGAATAGGAAGGGGTGGAAGATCTCTTGAAAGGCCTCAATACCGCCAACGCTTACCGCCCCGGCCGTATCCCCGTGGTAGGCTAGATTAAGGGCGATGAATTTGGATTTATTTGGGCTAGCTGGAGAGCGCTGTTTTTGATACTGGAAGGCGATTTTGAGGGCCACTTCGACGGCAGTGGCGCCGCTGTCCGAATAGAACACGCGCGAAAGGCCCGGAGGGGCGATGGCGGTAAGCTTTTCTGCGAGTTCAATGGCGGCAGTTTGGCCCATACCGAGCTGAGTGGAGTGGGCGATGAGGCCAAGCTGGCAGCGCACGGCCTTGTCGATCTCTGCGCGCCGGTGGCCGTGAAGGTTGACCCAAAGGGAGGAGACTCCGTCTAGGTAGCGGCGGCCTTCGATATCGATGAGGTAGGCGCCCTCCCCTCGCTCGACGATCAAGGGTGGGTCCTCGCCCTCCCATTCATCCATTGGGGTGAAGGGATGCCACATATGGCGATGGTCGGCCTCGATGAGGCGTGGGCCCTTTTCCTCGAAATTGCTTTCCGCCATGAAATTAGTTGCGCCGGGCAAGAATTACGCCTTCAATCTCATCGAAATAGAGCATGCCCCCTTTCTCGAGTGGGTTCATCCAGTAGCGGATGGCTGAGGTGGGCTCATTAAGGAAGGCCCGGAGGACAGACCGGTCGTCATCGGTCAAGTGTGGCCGGTCCACCCATTCCTCGAAGTTCATCCGCTTACGGATGGTTTCGGTGTGGAGAATTTTGAAGTCCGTGTTCTCAAACATTTCAACTAGGACGGGGAGCGAATCGCAACGGTTGTGGCTCGGATCGCGCAAGGTCTCGAAATCGTTGTAGCGCTTCGCCTCGGAAGGTTCCTCGGGGGTAATGTTGTCGATGTAGACGATCTTGCCGCTGGGCTTCAGGATGCGTCTCATTTCGCTGATGGCTTTTTGTACGTCGGCGAAATGGTGCGGGGCAATGCGCACTGAGACTGTCCCCACCGATTCATCGCGTAGCGCGATGCTCTCGGCGTCCGTGCGCAGGAGCTTAACGTTCGTAATCCTTTTCCCGAAACCGTTTTTCCGGGTGGATTTGAGCATACCCTGGGTCAGGTCGCTTGCGATTACCCAGTCACACAGGGGCGCCATTGCGAAGGCAGTGTGACCCGCCCCGGTGGCCAAATCGATGTGGATTCCGCCCCGGGGGTCAAGAATCTCAACCGAGCGGGAGAGCGAGCTGCTCTTGGCGTGTGGGGTGCTCGTGATGTAGTAGTCCGAGTCCCCGCTATAAATCTTCTGGACTTTCCCGCGTTGCTCGGATGCATCGATCATCGCACCGCTCGCCCTTTCCAATAGGGGGTCAAAATTGCATGGAACGACTGGGAAGGAGACACTGGGAGATTACCGTCGATTCCTGCCCCCCACAACCTCCGCTGACTGGGGGCCTGCCCGGGGGAGTCGGCTAACGCCCATTGATCCACCACCCGAGCGGAGCGAGGCTAAGAGCCGAGAGGTAGGTAATGATCGCCAGCGCAGCGAGGCGCAGAAAAAGGAAGGGCAGCGTGGAACGCCAGACTTCGACCAGCGGTATTCCGAAACGGTTGCTCGCGACGAACAAGTTGAGGCCAACCGGAGGTGTAATGTAGCCGATTTCGAGGTTGGCTAGGAAGATAATGCCCAGGTGCACCGGGTGGACCCCGAATTCCTTCGCGATGGGAACGATGAGCGGGACCACAACTACGATGGCCGAGAAGATGTCCATCATGCACCCTACAGCTAGGAGGAACAGGTTGAGTCCGAACAGGAAGACGTACCGGTTCGTACTGAGTGAGCGCACCGCCTCGAGAATTTGCTGGGGTGCCTGCTGGTCTACCAGGTAATTCGTTAGTCCAAGTGCCGTGCCGAGAATCACCAGGATCACCCCGACGAGGATCATGCTCTCGCGGGCGATGCCCGGCACTTCGTCCCAGAGGTCGAGATCGTGATAGGCCCACACCTCAACGATAAGGATGTAGAGGGCGGCGACAATGGATGCCTCCGCCGCCGTATAGAAGCCCCCGTAGATTCCCCCCAGAATCAGGATGGGCAAAGGAAGTTCCCAGCCCGCCTCGCGGAGGGCACTTTTGAGGTTGCGGATATCGAAGGGCGTCCTCGGAGTGGAGGTGCTCGCCACTTTCATGCAGTAGATCGTGAGGATGACGATGATAAGGACCCCTGGCCCGATACCGGCCAGGAACAGATGGTCGATGCTGACTCCGGCGACCACACCGTAGAGGATTAGGGGCAGGCTCGGCGGAAAAAGCAGGCCCAGCCCTCCCCCCGTCGTCACCAGCCCCAGCGAGAATTGATTGGGGTAGTCGTCCTCTCGCAGCGCGGCGAGGAGGAGCCCACCTAGGGCGACGATGGTAGCACCCGATGCCCCCGAGAAAGCCGTAAAAAATGCGCATGTGGCAAGGGTGACCATCGCAAGACCGCCTGGCATCCAACCCAGTGCTGCCCGTGCCAGCCGCGTCAGCCTCCCTGGGGTTCCTGCCTTGGCCATGAGGTAGCCCGCGAAGGTGAAGAAGGGGATCGCCAGAAGTGTCGGGGCGTCCGTCATCCTGTAGAGCTCGATGATGAACGCTGCCGGGGAAATTTCTTCCGCCGCGAAGCCCCAGAGCCCAATCGCCGCAATAATCGTGAACAGAGGCGCGCCCAGAAGGGCAATCGCGACGAGGGAAAGGCCGCCAAGCGCGGTCAACTTTTCTCCTCCCCGGCTTTGGGGGTGGGCGCAGGGCGGCCAAGGACGGTTCCGGCCAAGAAGCGGATTGCCATCAGCCCAAATCCCGTCGGAAGGATGGCCTGGAACATCCAGGCCGGGAATGTCCCCGCAATCCGGCTAGTAGCTTCAAATTCACTAGCCACGAAGATCAATGAGGCTCGTGCCAGCAGTACGCATATCAGTGTGGCGAAAAGATCGGTCAGCCGCCGGACAGGTCTGACCCAGTCCGCCGGAACCGTTCGTAAGAGGATATCGATCTCGATGTGACTCCCCCTACCACGGACGGCCAGCGAGGCTCCCAGGATCCCGAGCCAGAGAAGGCCTTGGCGCAGAAGAAGGTCGGCTCCGAAAATTCCACTGTGAAAAACGTTGCGCACGACGACTTGGAGAAATCCGAATATAAGCATGACGAACAAAAGGGTGTTGAGAAGAATCCCCTCCCAGCGGGCGATGGCGTCGTCGAAAGACACCCAACGATCTCGTAGGAAGGCGGGCTCCTGGTCAGCCATCTACTGGGAGGGCCTTCCGGCCCTAAGGACTTCGAGAATGCGCCCGGCGCGTTCGAGCAAATCTGCCGGGATGAGTTTTTTGGCAATTATTTCTTGGGCCTCGTGGCTCAGTTGGCGAAGAGCTTTCATCTCTTTTGGCAAAGGCGGAGGGGAAAGCTTGAGACCGCGCTTGGTCATGGCCTCGATGGCTCGCGCATTCTCGACGCGGGTGAGGCGGCGCAGCTCGCGCATTCGGGCGCGGGTCCGCTCGAGGAGGAGGTCTTGATGGCCTTTCATCATGCGCTCGAACTGGATTTTGCGAATGATTATTGCGCCGGTGACGTTAACCATCGGTACCGGGCTTATGTAGCGCACTTTGGTGAACCACTGGAGCGCGATGGCGCCAAGGGGGCTGATGTAGACTGTGTTGATGAGGCCGGTCTGGAGCGAGGTGAGTACGTCCGTGACCGCCAGCGGGATGGGGTGTACCCCAATTGTTTCGAAGTAGGTCCGGGCAAGTGGATCGCCCTCCCACATCCATACCTTTTGTCGCACTAGGTCTCCTGCCCCGGCGATGGGATTTTTCGAAAAAAAATGGGCGAAGCCAACCTCGGACCACCCTAAGAGAACGTAGCCTTTACTCCGGAACCCAGCCTCGAACCAGCTGTCGAGTTCCATATGAACGGCGTCCACTTCCTTATAGTTCCGGAAGAGAAATGGAAGCTCGAATAGCCGCACGGCAGGCAGAATTTCGCCCAGCCCCACCCCGGTGAACCCCGCCGCGTGGAGCTGGCCCACCCTTAATTTTCGAACCATGTCCTTCTCGTTTCCCGAGACTCCGCCCGGATAAATTCTGAAGCGAACGGCCTTTTTTGTCCCCTTGCGCATGTCGCGGTCGAGACGGCGCATGATGTTCATCCAGGTGGTCCCCTCTGGTGCTAGGCTGGCAAACTTAATGACAATTTTTCTCACTGCGAGGGCAGGCGGTGGCGCTGCAAGCAAAAAGACACAGAAGATCGCCGGACCGACTAAGGATGGGGGATTTGCGTAAAGATTCAGCCTCATCAGAATAGGTCTTTCATCCTTTCGCGAAGGGCCTTTGCCCACTTCTTCGCCAGGGCGTTTGCCAGCGCCTGATCGGGCAAGAGTCCCATAGGGGCTTTTTCAATCTCATTGAGGAGCCGTACGAAGAGCTCCTTGTTCTGCGTCTGCACGGCGTGGTAGCGCGCGAAAAGGAACTTCGCCATCAGAAACCGACCCCCCGAGGCCGAGACGGCACGGCGAAAATGAGCCGCCGCTTTTTGTGGGTCCCCGCCCAGGAGGCGGGAGCGGCTCCCGTAGTAGACGCCGAAGAATAGCTCCGGGCCGCCGTAGAAAAATTGGGGGTCGATGGCCCTTGTCCTTGCCATCATCGCCTCGGCTCGCGGAAGATCGGCCAGAGCATCCGGGCTCCCCCGGCTGAGGTTAATCCATCCGCTCCAGCAGTAGGCCGTCCAGAAAAGAAGGGAAATGTCTCCTCGCCCCAGCCGGACGAGAGCTTTCCGGAAGGGGGCGTTCTTACTTGAGGGGGAGAGCCCGAGGGCGCGGAGGCCGTGGTCCCGTCCCCTCTTATAAAGCTGTCGTGCGCGGTCGGGTTCTTCCTTCTCGAGGAACCCAAAGGCAAAGCCCCCGTAAGCTTGGGCGGCGGCGCGCCGAAGGGGTCGGTGGCCTGGATCGGCGCGGACATGGCCTTCGAGAATGACGAGCAGGGAGGCAGCTGCCTCGCGGGCGTGGTTGGTATCCGACTCGGCGTTCAGGGCGGCAATCATATCGTCCAGAAGCACTGCCGAGGTTCGTGCCACCCCCTGCTTGAAGGTGCACCCTCCCGTCAGGAGGGCGAGCGCCAGAATTGCTAAAAACGGGGCCATGCGTTTCATCGTGGATTATTATGCCACACGGCGGAGCATCCTTGGGTGGCAGCTTCGTTTAGGAATCTTCGTAGGACCGAACCCCCGATTCGTTGAATTCGAGGCCGAGCCCCGGGCGATCCGGGACGCGCAGAATGCCGTTCACGGGTGAGGGCGCGTTAGTGAAGAGGTGCCCGGCCAGACCTGCCGGCCCGAGGTGATATTCGAGCCGCCAAGCGTTGGAGATGGCACCGGCGAGGTGCATGTTGAAGTGGGGCCAGCCGTGGGTGGCGACGGGCATATTGAAAGCCTGGGCGAGGTGGGCCACCTTGATTCCCTCGCTGTAGCCACCCACGAAGACGACGTCGGGCTGGGCGATGTCCACCGCCCCACCCACGATAAGGTCGCGGTGGCGCCAGCGCATCCCCTCCTGCTGGCCCGCTGCGATGGGGATTGCAGTCGAGGCACGCAATTCTTTGAGGTTTTTGATGTCGTTTCCATAGAGAGGCTCTTCGAACCATTTCACATTGTAAGGCTCGCACATTCTGGCTAGTTCGAGCGCCTCCATTGGCGAGAAGAGATGATTGGCGTCCATCATGATCTCGGCCTCGTCCCCGGCGCCTTCACGCACGGTGCGGACCCGTGCGGCGTCCTCAGGGATGTTTTTCGAGTCTTCGATGCACACCTTGAGCTTGAGCTTGTCCCAGCCTGCGGCGTTGAGCTCGGAAGCGAGCTCGCCCAGATCGTTACGGGTATATTCGAGCATCCCGAACGTACAGTAGGCCGTAATGTCGGGCGAGTAGTCTCCTAGGAGGCGGTAGATGGGCAGGCCAAAAGCCTTGCCCTTGATGTCCCAGAGGGCGATATCGACCGCGCTCATAGTGGCTGTCCAAACACCAGTCATGCGCCTCTGGTTAAATTTCCAGAAAAGGTCGTCCCAAATGCGCTCCGTGGCAAAAGGATCCCTTCCGGTGAGGAATGGAGAGATCTCTCGCTCCACCGTCTCTCGGCAGGCAAAGCGATTGGCCCGGTGGGTGGCGCCAACCCCGGTGATTCCTTCGTCGGTGTGGATGAGGACCACGAAGCATTCCGACATCTCAGGTTCAGGGAAACGGGGGAGCTCGACGGGTATAAGATAAGATTTAGCCTCGATATGGGTGATCTTCATTTCGTTTTTCCTTGTCTTGCGTTAGCTTACAGTGGAGCCTTTAGGCTTGTCGCTGAATCGCCTCAGCTATAGGAGATGATGCTCCGGGCCACCTCGCCTTTTATAAGTGCGTCGTAGGCCTCGTTGATTTGATTAAGCGGATAGGAGCGTGTGAGCAAATCGTCGAGGTTAAGCTTTCCGGCCATGTAGAGTTCGATAAGCCGCGGCACCATGTGTCGGGGGACCGAGGAGCCGTAGAGGGAGCCAATGAGCTTTTTCTCCTGGGTCACCAGATCCAGAGTCGGGATGGCGGCGGTCGATTGGGGGCTTGTGATTCCGATCATGACCGCCGTCCCCCCCCGCCGGGTGCTCTTAAACGCTTGGGTGGCTACCTCGGTGTTCCCGATGGCCTCGATAGCGTAGTGTGCTCCCTGGCCGCCGGTGAGCTCACGAATGCGCTTGACCGGGTTCTCGTCTGAGGCATTAACGAAATGGGTGGCACCAAATTTCTGGGCCATGTCGAGCTTGTTTTGGAAAACATCGACCACGATGATAGGCTCAGCTCCGACTAAAGTGGCGCCTTGGACGGCGTTTAGTCCGATACCTCCAGCTCCAAAAATAGCAATGCTCTCACCCGAGCGAGCCTTAGCTCCATTGATGATCGCGCCTACTCCCGTGATTACTGCGCAGCTCACGATGGCGGCCTTCCCAAGGGGCATGTCGTCCCGGATTTTCATTGCTGAGCGCTCGGACATGACCGAATATTCACCGAAGGTGGAAACCCCCAGGAAATGTCCAACCTCGGTATCGCCAATTTTGAAGCGCTTTGTACCATCCGAAAGCGAGCCGTTTAGGCGCATGTCGGCGCCCTTGGGGCAGAGCTGGGGTCGGGCGGTGAGGCAGTACTCGCAAGTGCCGCACGAGTAGCGCCATACGCTGACTATGTGGTCGCCCTTTTTGAGGGAAGTCACGCCGGGGCCCACCTCCTCGACGATACCTGCACCCTCATGGCCGAGGACGATTGGCGCGGGTGTGGGCATCGCGCCCGTCATGGCGTGGTAGTCGCTGTGGCACACACCAGCGGCTGCCATCTTCACCAGCACCTCACCCTCCTTTGGCGGTGCAACTTCAATTTCCTCGATAGCCATGGGCTTGCCCGGCTCGTAGAAAACGGCTGCTCGCATGGGACTTTTCTCCTCTAAAAACAGATGAAGCCACAAGAACCTGCGGCATTTTTTTGTTTTATCTCCTTAACCGGAGTCCCTTTTTATTCATACCTGAAAAGTAACTTCGTTGCACTTCCGGCAGGGAAGGTATCGGGTTCCGCACCCATTGTGGTGCGATCAATTTAAGGGGAGGGGGAGAATGGTTTTTATTCGAACGGTTCATGAGTCGGAGGCGCTAGTTTTACACGGTTTCTCACGGAGGGTCTCTTTTGAAAGGCCAGTGGCGGAGACGCGATGGAGAAGATGGTCGCTTTCAAGGAGAATTTCTGGCGTGCGGATAATCTCGTGGGATCGAATCATTTTCGCTTATATTGAGGAAATAAGCATTGCACCATGGATGGCCACTAAGGGTGAAGTAAAAAAAAAACCTGGGTGCACAGGTTTCCATGATGTGGCCAGTAATGAAGCTGTAACGTTATCCGCCCATTAGAACCTTATCGTCCGTGTGGCGATTCTGTGCTGGGCCAAGATGGAGGATGACATGTTCACAGAAAACCCGGAAGTCTATGCTTCCATGAAGAAGGCCCTGATGTTGCCGGCCAGAGCCCTAAACTGGTAAGGGTGAAGCATAAGCGATAAGGAAAAATTTGCGATTGTGGGCCTGGACGAATAGTCTGACCACCCTTTTGTCGGGGCGAAAAAGGGAAAGCGGATAGTAAGATGGTTTGGGCTTTTCAAGATTGGACGAAGAGATGACTGCATTTTTGAAAACCTTCGGCGGTGCACCAGAGAAATTTTCGATTATTTTCCACTGAACGGGGGAGTCGATGCGGAAGTCCTGACGGCACCCAATACCTAGTACGCCTCTCAGGTTGTTAGGGCTGCGTGATGCTCGCTTCCGCCGCCAAGGCAAGCGTTGTGCTCGCCGTGGGCTAAATTATCCGTCGAGTGTCTACTACTTCAAGACCACTGAACGTATTCGTTCGGGTGCGAATTCCGAGGTCATCCTAGCCGTGTGCAACCAGATTTGGCCCCAAAGCTACCGCACCGATGGGATTATGGTGAGACATGCTATTCGAAAGCTTGGATGGTCCGCTTACGAACTTTACTGTTTATCAGGCCGATACCGTGATTCTTGGTTGACCCAGTCTGACGGATTCGGCGTTTGTAAGAAAGCTTGGGGGCGCCGTACAAGGCCATGCAATGATAGAGGTACTTGAATTAAGAGTGAGACGCACTGCTACTTTGGAGGCAATATGATTAACCTTGACAGGATTTTCTTCAAGTGCACGGCATCAAGAGGATGCCGTCTTCTTTGGTACCGAGGGCGGATCCTGCTCGCCCAAGAAAACTGAGGCGAGCAGCTTCGAGCGTCTCGATATGCCCGATGAATAATCTCAGTAGGCCATCTTCCTTGCTGAGGAGATAAGCGATTTTGCTGCAGCCATCCAGGAGGGCCAAAAGTCCGAAGTTATGCGAGAGGAAGGGTTGGTTCCCCTCGCTGTGACCTAGGCCATCATCTGTTCGGCGGATTATGGCGTGCCAATCAAGCTGAGTAGGCGGTAGGTAGTTTCTCTTGGCAATGAACTTCCCTACCCACTCCCGATTGACAGGGACGGGGGGAGGGGTATGATTCAAGCAGACCTGCTAGGGGTGGAAATCTGAGAGCCTTCTGCGTGAGGCAACCCTTAGAACCTGATCTGGGTAATTCCAGCGAAGGGAAGCGGGGCCTGGGAAACTAGAAAGATTTTAGGGTGTCTTTCTCAGGTTCTTTGCCGCTTCCCCTTGGGACGCGGCTTTTTTTGTGAAACTTTCTGATTCGACTTAAACAGGTTGTCTCCTAAGATATGAAACGCTTCCTGGTTCATTGAAAATTTACTGTTCTGGGGGGGGGGCGACGCTATTCGTATTCAGCTAAACGGCGAGGTGAGGGAGATTGAGGGCGATACGACGCTTGCGGAATTTCTCGAATTACTAGGTCTTGAGTTGAACGGCCTTGCTGTTGCAATCAATACGGAGATCGTCCGCCGCAGCGATTATGCTGCAACGAAAATTTCGGAAAATGACGAAATTGAAATTGTGCGCGCAGTGGGCGGTGGTTAGGCAGTATCCGGACTGTCCTGGTTCTAGGAAATATTGAATCCCCGTGCATTTTTGCCCCTAGATGGGGGCAGGGAGAGGTAACCATGAGCAGCTATCAGATAGGCGATCGCTCGTTCACCTCCCGCCTATGGGTGGGATCGGGGAAGTACCCCAATTTTCATGTTATGCAAGAGGCTCTTGATGCGAGTGGGGCGGAGATCGTCACTGTCGCCATCCGTCGTACGGACCTAAATGATGATTCGAAGGATGGATTCTGGGCGAACTTCGACCAGGAGAAATATACCATCCTGCCGAACACGGCGGGTTGTTTTGACGTAAAGAGCGCTGTTACCACTGCCCGTTTGGGGCGGGAAGCCACACGCTCCAATTTCGTCAAGGTCGAAGTCATCGGGGACGAGAAGACCCTGTTCCCGGACAACGAGGGCCTGCTCGAGGCTTGTAAAATTTTACTGAAGGACGGATTTATCGTTCTGCCCTACTGCATTGATGAACCGGTCATCTGCCGAAAGCTCGAGGACCTGGGCTGCCACGCGGTCATGCCCCTGGCGGCGCCCATCGGCTCGGGAATGGGAATCCGGAACCCGTATAACCTGAAGATCATCATGGAGCAGTGCCAGCTTCCGGTCATCGTGGACGCCGGGGTGGGTACGGCCTCGGACGCCGCCGTGGCGATGGAGCTGGGCTCGACGGCGGTGCTCATGCAGACGGCCATCGCGGGCGCGGACGATCCGGTCAAGATGGCGCGCGCCATGCGGCTCGGCATCGAGGCGGGACGCCTTGCCTACGAGGCGGGGCGGATACCCATGAAGCTCTACGCCACGGCCTCGAGTCCGCTCGCGGGCGTGATCGGCGCCTAGCCGCCGAAGGGGCGGACCCCGTTGATCGGCGAACTCGACCCCCTCTACCTCATCACGGACAGAAGCGTTCCCCCCGAGGGGGCGTTTCTCCGGGCGCTCGAGGGCGCCCTCGAGGGCGGGGTGCGCCTGATCCAGTTCCGGGAAAAGGACCTCCCCGCCCGGGAGCGCCTTGCGCTGGGCCGCGAGGTGGTGGCGCTAGTCGCCGGGGCCGGGGCCGGGGCGCGGCTCATCGTTAACGGTGACCCGGAGCTGGCCGATGCGCTGGGCGCGGCGGGCGTCCAGTTGGGCAAGGGCACCGTGCCGGTCGATGCCCTCCGCCGGAGGGGCTACGGCGGGCGGATCGGCTACTCCGCCCACAGCGGGGGGGAGGCGGCCGAGGCGTTCGCCGGCGGGGCCGATTTCGTGACGCTGAGCCCGGTGTTTCCTACGCAGAGCAAGTATTCTCCGGGCCCGGTCCTGGGGATTGAGGGTTTTCGCTTCGATGTGCAGGCCTGCGGCGGGCCCGTCTACGCCCTGGGCGGGATTTCCGCCGGAAACGCCGCCGCCTGCATCGAGGCCGGGGCGCATGGGGTTGCGCTCATCGGGGCCATCCTCGGTGCTCCGGACCCCGCCCGCGCCGCCGCCGCGATTCGAACTGCGCTCACCGCCTGAGGATGCCGCGCCCAACA
>Ga0315336_1001573_pt1 | contig 42368 bp, 34 predicted proteins | sample ASW5metaG_FD_204512 | JGI IMG/M metagenome (GOLD analysis project Ga0315336, IMG submission 204512) | Ammonia-oxidizing marine archaeal communities from Monterey Bay, California, United States - ASW #5 | ecosystem: Environmental > Aquatic > Marine > Intertidal zone | place: USA: California... | reverse complement strand
GCTCCTCCGTGGTGGCTTCCTCGCTAGGGGCCGCTTCAGTCGCAGGCTCCTCCGTGGTGGCTTCCTCGCTAGGGGCCGCTTCAGTCGCAGGCTCCTCCGTGGTGGCTTCCTCGCTAGGGGCCGCTTCGGTCGCAGGCTCCTCCGTGGTGGCTTCCTCGGCAACAGACGTTGTCTCACTAGGTTCTTGCGAAGAATCTTTTTCCACTGAAACAGGCTTGGTTTCTGCAGCCTTAGCCGCCTCTTCTGCTGCCTTCATCCGTTCGAGTGTTTTAGAACGAGGCTGGTTCTTCTTAGTCTGTTGAGGAATAGCGGGTGCTGCAACAATACCGGCCTTAGACATTAACCGCTGCACCCGGTCCGTAGCTTTAGCCCCGATTCCTAGCCAATAGCGAATACGTTCTTCCTTGAGAGTAACGCGGGTCTCATGATTATCAGGAAGAAGAGGGTTATAGGTGCCTACCCGTTCAATAAAACGGCCATCGCGAGGAAATCGAGAATCCGCAACTACAATTCGATAAAAAGGACGTTTCTTTGTGCCCCCTCTCGACAATCTAATCTTTAAAGCCATAAAGCTGTTCTCTCCTTACTATTTATCGACACCGGAATTAATTATTTGACCTTAATTTGATTTAGCCCTGGCGGCAAACCACTACTAAGTGGATTACCCAAACCCGCGATTCCACCCTTCTTGATTTTTTTCATCATCGCTGACATCTGCTGGTATTGCTTTAGAAGGCGGTTAACCTCCTGCACGGAAGACCCTGATCCTGCCGCAATCCTCTTCTTGCGCGAAGCTTTAACCACCGCTGGGGTACGTCGTTCCTGAGGAGTCATAGAAAGGATGATGGCTTCTTGGCGACCGATCGCTGTTGGATCAATATCAGCCCGATCTAGCTGTTTCGCCATCTTCCCTGTACCTGGCAGCAAGCCAAGCATACCCTTCATACCCCCCATTTTTTGAATCTGGCGCAGTTGGGAAAGCATGTCTTCTAGATTAAACTTACCAGCCATCATACGAGCAGAAAGCTTCTCCGCTTCAACGTTTTGGATATTTTCGGCGGCCTTCTCAACCAGGCTGACCACATCACCCATGCCGAGAATACGGCTAGCAATGCGTTCGGGATGAAACTTTTCTAGATCTTCGATCTTTTCTCCCACACCGATGAGTTTGATAGGACATCCAGTTACCGCCTTCATGGACAACGCGGCACCGCCACGCGCATCTCCATCCACACGGGTCAGCACAATTCCCGTCACCCCCAATTTTGTATGAAATTTCTGAGCCGTGGTGACAGCATCCTGGCCAATCATCGCGTCAGTAACCAACAATGTTTCAGCGGGTGTAACGGCATCCCTTAAAGCCACCACCTCGGCCATAAGTGCTTCGTCCACAGTCTGCCGACCCGCTGTGTCTAAGAGAATCACGTCGAAGCCACCCCTCCGAGCCTGATTCATCGCCCTGTCAGCGATCTGGAGCGGCCGCTCACCTTGGATAGTGGGTAAAGTAACTACGCCGGCCTGCTTTCCGAGGACTAACAACTGATCCATAGCCGCCGGCCGATAGACGTCCACGGAAGCCATAATGACACGCTTTTTCTCTTGATTCTGAAGTCGTCGCGCAATCTTTGCCGTAGTTGTGGTTTTACCTGAGCCCTGCAGACCCACTATCAAAATAGGTACCGGAGGATTGGCCGCTAGATTGAGTTCTGCACCGCCGCCGCCAAGCATTTCGATAAGAGCATCATGTACTATCTTAACCACCATCTGACCAGGTATTACTGATTTTATCACTTCCTGGCCTACAGCTGCTGCATGAGTTTTATTGATAAATTCTTTAACCACCGGCAACGCAACATCGGCCTCAAGTAAGGCTACTCGCACCTCGCGCATAGCCTCACTGACATCCACTTCAGACAAAGCGCCACGCCGTGTCAAACTAGCGAAAATCGAGCCTAGTCGGTCTGTTAGTAAATCAAACATTTATTCGCATCACCCAATCACTCAAACCAAAACGGCGCCAGTGCGCGAAGCCTCGCGGACTGGCGTACCCCCTCGGGAGCAAAATGCCCGAAGTGTGATGGTAACGCCCCGGGCTGTGTTGAGCCCGAAAGCAAGCGTGGTTTAGGGGTCTGGTAGCTTTGAGTCAAGGAAATGCGTGTAATGGTAGCCAAGCGTAGAAACTTGTTGTCTTATACTTTGAGCCTATTTTAACCATTCAGATAGTGACGAAAACCTGCAGCCTTCGCCACTTCGACTATCACTAGAGGAAAGGGTTCTCAATGATTAAGAGCATGCCGTTGTTTTTTTTGACGGCCTTAGCCGTGACCATTCTATATCTCAGCGCGTCGACCGCTATTGCTCAGATACAATCTCCCATTGAAAGAGGAAAATACCTTTCTCATGTCATGGTCTGCGTGGAATGTCATACACCTGGTGTCTTGTCTGGTGGAAAACAGGGACCAGAACTGGCCGGCAGTGAGGTAGGTTACGAAATTCCTGGTTTAGGGATCTTCCACGGAGCTAATCTCACTCCCGATATGGATACTGGTATTGGCTCCTGGTCAGAGGAGAACATCATCACAGCCATCCGCACCGGTGAACGTCCAGATGGGCGAATACTCGCAGCGGCAATGCCCTGGCGAGCCTTTGCCTCACTCAGCGATTCTGACGCCAAAGCACTGGCAGCATACCTCAGAAGCCTTGAACCAGTTGTTAACAAGGTACCTGGCCCCTTCGGACCCAGCGAAACCCATCCGGGCCTCTATTACCGGTTTATGTTTCCTGGTCGAGACCAAACAAAAACGGAGTAAATATACGTGAGCCCCCCTCGGAAAAACCGCACTCCCTTGTTCATTACGAGGTCCTCTTTCCTTTGGAAAAAGCTTCGGGAGTGCAGAAACCAGTGGACTTGGGCAATTTAGTATCACAAATAGTAGCAAACTCCTCGGTTGTATCCCGGGCAGGGGTAATGATCTCCCCTGAGCCATGATACAACATTGCATCCTCAGAACGGTTCAATATTGTATTACCATGTTCTATAACCCGCGCCATGATAGATGATTTAGCCTTCCGTAAAATGCACGGCCTCGGCAACGATTTTGTCGTCGTGGATGCTCGCGCTCGCGCATTGGAGCTTACGAACAAAGAGGTTCGTGCCTTAGCTAACCGGCGCACTGGCGTTGGCTTCGACGAATTGTTGATAATCAAACCTGCAAACGCGGGGGGCGATGCCTACATGGCCGTGCATAATGCCGATGGGAGTCTTTCTTCCGCCTGCGGCAACGGTGCACGCTGTGTAGCAGCTTTGCTGATGGACGAAAGTCGGCGGGATTCGGTCGTCATTGAGACAATGGCGGGGCCCAACAAAGCAACGCGGACGCAGGATGGTAACGTTTCCATAGACATGGGACCAGCGCGACTAGACTGGCAGGATATCCCTCTAACAAAAAAAACCGATACTCTGCATCTTGGCATCAGTGAGGGGCCGCTTGTGGACCCGGTCGCGGTCGGCATAGGTAACCCCCACACTATTTTTTTTGTGGATGATGTAGATTCGGTCGACCTTGCAAAGCACGGACCTCTAATAGAAAAACATCCTCTTTTCCCGGAACGAACCAACGTGGAGGTAGTTCAGATTCTCGGACAGGATCATCTGCACATGCGAGTTTGGGAGCGCGGCAGCGGCATTACACAAGCATGCGGTACTGGAGCATGCGCTGCAGCGATAGCGGCAGTCCGCCGCAATCTTTCTGGGCGCTCTGTTACGGTCACGCTTGATGGTGGCGACCTCCATATCAAATGGCGCGATGACGGGCACGTAGTAATGACCGGACCGGCGATGGAGAGTTTTTCTGGTATTATCAGCGGTAGTCTCCTGGTATGACCACAAGCAGTCCCAGAAATTTAGAACCAATGGTTGTAACGTTTGGTTGTCGGCTAAATGCATACGAGTCCGAAGTAATGCGCTCACATGCGATAGCAGCCGGTCGAACTAACGCCATCATTGTCAACACCTGCGCCGTTACCAAAGAAGCTGAGCGGCAAGGCCGCCAAGCAATTCGGCGGCTAAGACGAGAAAACCCGAACGCCGAGATTATAGCGACTGGTTGTGCAGTCCAGCTGAATCCAACCTCTTATTCTGGTATGGATTCCGTCGACCGTACTATCGGTAACGAACACAAAATGAAGGCAGATAGTTTTTTCCCCAATAATGACATCCCGCTTCTTATCAGCGACATCATGCAATTAGAAGAAACCACACCCCAACAAATAAGGGGCTTCGGTGACCGCACCCGGACTTTTGTACAGATCCAACAGGGATGCAATCATCGATGTACTTTCTGTATTATACCCTTTGCCCGAGGTAACAATCGCTCAGTACCTATAGGACAAATTGCCAATCAAGTGCGCAGCTTGGTCGCCAATGGAAACAAAGAGGTGGTTCTTACGGGGGTCGATATTGCTGGCTATGGAAGCGACCTACCAGGCCGACCAACGCTAGGCCAAATGTTGCGCAGGCTATTGCAAGTAGTCCCGGAGCTAAATCGACTGAGGCTATCTACTCTAGACCCGGCAAATATAGATGAAGATTTGTTCAGACTCATAGGCAACGATGACCGACTTCTTCCCCATTTCCATATTTCAGCTCAATCAGGGGATGACATTATTCTCAAGCGTATGAAGCGGCGCCACACTTCCGCTGATATTGTTGCGTTTTGTGACCGCGTAAAGAGTTTGCGTCCAGACGTGTCGTTTGGAGCTGATTTTATCGCTGGATTCCCAACAGAGACGGAAAAAATGTTCGGGAATACCTTGTCGCTTGTTGATTACGTAGGTTTGACTCACCTACATGTATTTCCCTATTCCAGACGTCCCGGTACACCAGCAGATCGTATGCCTCAGGTCGCCAAGACGGTGATAAAGGAACGCGCAGCACGTTTGCGTTCACTAGGAAAAGGTATCATGGAACGCTACTTGCGGGAGCAGCGTTACAAAACGTTAAAGGTCCTTATGGAAGAGCCTCATCGCGGCTACAGCGAACACTACATCCCGGTGATCACAACTCGCACCTGTGAACCTGGAACAATTTTGCCGGTGCGCATAACTCAGTCGTCTCCAATGGAGTTAACCGGCGAACCTTTAGTATGACCGATATTCATAAGGCTGATACGCACGATCACACGGGCTGGTTCAAACGCCTCGCTGCAGGCCTTGGCAAATCTTCTGTTCAACTGACGTCAGGAATATCAGAATTGTTTACTAAGAAGCAGCTGGATAATAATACGCTTCAATGTTTAGAGGATCTGCTTATCACGTCTGACATTGGTGTTGGGCCGGCAGCCCAATTAACAGCGGAGCTAGCAAGGGCCAATTTTGGTAAGAACACATCGGCCATTATGGTGCGGCAAGCGTTGGCCGATAACATTGCTGCTATCCTTGCACCGGTAGCGAGACCCCTTGAATTAGACGAAGATAATAAACCATCCGTAATCTTGGTAGTTGGAATCAACGGAGCCGGGAAAACCACTACTATAGGTAAGCTCGCCAACCAATTCCGGGAGCATAAGCTCTCTGTCTCGCTTGTGGCAGGCGACACTTACCGGGCTGCTGCTGTGGAACAGTTGCAGATATGGGGTAAAAGGTCTGGATGTCCAGTATTAGCTGCAAAAACTGGTGCAGATGCGGCTAGTCTGACATTTGACTCCATAAGAACCGCTAAAGGCAGAGGGGATGATATACTTTTGGTTGACACCGCCGGTCGGCTCCAAAACAAGGACCACCTTATGGCAGAATTGCAGAAGATCGTCCGTGTTATTAACAAGATCGACGACACCGCCCCCCATGCAACACTCCTAGTGCTCGATGCCACTGTTGGCCAAAATGCTCATGCGCAAGTGGAGGCCTTCAAGAACACGGTCGGTATTACCGGCCTTGTAGTCACCAAGCTTGACGGCACAGCCAAGGGCGGAGTGGTAGTCGCACTAGCTGACCGTTTCCATCTGCCTGTGCACTACGTCGGTATTGGCGAAGATATAGAAGATCTCCGTCCCTTTAAGGCAGTGGATTTTGCACGGGGCTTATTAGGCTTGTCCTAAGTTATACTATATGGGTTTATTTCTGAATCCATTTACAGCATCGTGGCGGCCACATCTGGATATTAAGGAACAGCCGCTCACATCATGCTGACATTCTTCTTTAGGTCGACACATCAACCTTCAATCCAACTATTTTTTAGCCTAAGGATGTTTCTTGTACTGGCAATTAAATAATTGAATCAAATTCTCTAACCTGTTCCCTTTCGAACGGCGTCCTCTTTCTGACCTTCAAGCCACTGAGAAAAACATGCGCGCCCTTGCCTTTCTAAAGTAAGTCCGTGACGACTAGTGTCGGCTCTCAGCTCGGCAACACTGATGCCGACGACGGATTGAATTTCATGGGCGTGACCAATGAACCAGCTTTCCATATTTTCTGCCTTCACCTCTGGATGACATTGGAAGGCAATAGCGCAGTCACCGTAAGAGAACGCCTGCACTGGGCAGTTTTCTGTGGACGCCAACGCAACACAACCATCAGGAAGGTCAAACACATCTGCATGCCAGTGAAGCATGCACGTTTTATCTGCACCTAAATGACGACAACAGGATGCCCGGCCAAAACCCGAAAGGTCTAGAGGACTCCATCCAATCTCGGGGGCACGAGTTTGATATACTTGCGCTCCTAAGGCCCTTGCCATCAACTGGGCCCCTAGACAGATGCCGACGGTTTTCTGATTATTAGAAAACCGCGTCTCTAAGATGCGAAGTTCGGTTGACAGAAATGGATAGCCATTTTCATCGTTGGCACCGATAGGACCGCCCAACACAACCAATAAATCTGGCGGCATAACAAGGAGAGAAGAAAGATCCTCAGTACCAGCTCCCCAGTACTGGACATCGTAGCCCTTGGCCAGCAGCACATCTTCAAAGGTACCAAGGTCCTCGAAAAAAACATGACGGATCACAGCAACCACAGGCATGTTCACAGTTTGGCCTTCTCATAGCCTGGGAAGCAATACATATGCACCTCAGTATTTCCATTAATTAAGCAACCTCTAAGACCTTTATCTAACTGCGGGCAGAGGCTTAGGCCATTCATTGTACAAAAAATATTATATTATGCCTGTGCCGTTTGACTCTGAACCGTGCCATGACAATGTTTGAACTTCTTACCTGATTTACAAGGACAGGACTCGTTCCGACTTACCTTGCCCCAGGTGGATGGATTCCTGGGATCTCGCTGACTTGGCTTAACCCTTGGCAATGAACGCTGCTTAGCAATTTCTTCAATTTTCTTACCAGTTACTCCAAGACCCGGCGATTCATGCCGCGCCTCTATATTCTTCGGTCCCTGAGGTTGCAGTTCCTCTGGTGTTGGCTCTCTATGTATTTCCACTTTTGAAAGTACTTCCGTCAAACGTTCCCGCAAGCTTGCTAACAAGGCACCAAACATTTCGAATGCATCGCGCTGGTACTCAAGTAGCGGATTCTTCTGCCCGTAAGCTCGAAGTTGCACGCTCTGACGCAATAGATCCAACTGCGCGAGATGATCTCGCCACGCCCCGTCAATAATCTGAAGAAGTAGCATCTTTTCGAGGCGACGAACCATATCAGCCCCATAGTTGGCAACTTTCTCAGCCATTTTGCGATCGGAGGCCCCGGTGATACGTTCGTAAATCTCCTCTTCGGCTATTCCTTCTTCCTGCACCCAATCGGAAAAAGGAAGATCTAGATCGAGGACTCGCTTTGTTTCCTCATGCAAACCCGCAACATTCCATTGTTCCGGCATGGCCTTTTCTGGCATGCATAACGCAATAAAGTCCTCAATAACCTCATGGCGCATGTCTGCGCACATGGAAGATATGTCATCACTACTCATAATATCCCGACGTTGCTCAAAAATTACCTTGCGCTGGTCATTCATCACGTCGTCGTATTGAAGTAGGTTCTTGCGTATATCAAAGTTGCGCATTTCGACTTTCTGCTGGGCTTTCTCAATCGCTTTGTTAATCCAAGGATGAATAATAGCTTCACCCTCTTCCAGGCCAAGGCGCTTTAGCATAGTGTCCATGCGTTCGGAGCCAAAAATTCGCATTAGGTCGTCTTGCAGAGATAGAAAAAATTTTGACGCCCCTGGATCACCTTGGCGCCCAGCCCTACCCCGTAGCTGGTTATCTATACGTCGGCTCTCGTGGCGCTCAGTGCCGATGACAAATAGCCCACCTGCCTTTAGCGCTATATCTTTCTTTTTTTCTACATTACGCCGAACGGAGTCCCTATCTTCACCAGTTATTTCAGAAGATTTTTTATTCTGTTCGTCTGCAATAAGAAATTCAAAATTGCCACCGAGCTGAATATCCGTACCCCGTCCAGCCATGTTGGTCGCAATAGTCACGGATCCAGGCACACCTGCCTGAGCAATAATGTGCGCCTCCTGTTCATGGTACTTAGCATTAAGAATCTGCGCCTTAATTTTCTTTTCGTTGCGAAGAATCTTGCTTAGGTGCTCCGATTTTTCGATGGAAACCGTTCCCACCAGAACAGGTTGTTTGCGTTTGTAACACTCCTCAATAAGTTCGGTAATGGCGGCGACTTTTTCCTTTTCCGTTCTGTAAACTTCATCATTGTCATCATTACGAATTAATGGAAGATTTGCTGGTATTGCGACAACATTTAATCCATAGATCTTTTCAAACTCCTCCGCCTCTGTCATAGCGGTTCCCGTCATACCCGCTAATTTCGGATACATGCGGAAGTAATTTTGGAAGGTTATTGATGCTAGAGTTTGATTTTCCGCTTGTACCTCAACTCCCTCCTTCGCCTCAATGGCTTGATGCAAACCATCCGACAAACGCCGACCCTGCATAACCCTTCCGGTAAATTCATCAATTAGGTCAACCTTTCCCTCTTGCACTAAATAATGCACATCATTAGTGAATAGATGATGGGCACGAAGAGCTTGATTCGCGTGATGGATGAGTGACATGTTGGCAAGATCATAAAGCCCCCCTTCCGACAGGATGCCGGTCTCTGTAAGCAATTCCTCCACCCTTTCGGTACCTTCATCCGTAAAAGTAATAGAGCGATGTTTTTCTTCTTTTTCGTAATGGCTCTCCTCCAGGAGCGGGATAATCTTATCTACCCTCTCATAGAGATCTGTTTTGTCATGGGACCGCCCGGAAATAATCAATGGAGTTCTGGCTTCGTCAATCAGGATTGAGTCAACCTCATCGACAATGGCGTAGTTAAATTCACGAAGCACCATGTCAGCTATGGAATATTTCATATTATCGCGCAGATAATCGAACCCAAATTCGTTATTCGTACCGTAGGTTACATCACAAGCGTAAGCAGCACGGCGCGCGTCATCGGTCATCGCATTCTGAATACATCCGACGGCCAGACCCAGAAACTGATATATCTCTCCCATCCAGTCGGCGTCACGCTTAGCCAAGTAATCATTAACTGTGACAACATGGACACCCTTACCCTCGAGGGCATTTAGGTAAACTGGCAAAGTAGAGACTAGTGTTTTGCCCTCCCCGGTACCCATTTCTGAAATTCTGCCTCTATGGAGAATGATGCCGCCCATAAGCTGAACATCAAAATGGCGCTGTCCTAACGTGCGTTTTGCTGCTTCGCGAACCACGGCAAATGCGTCAACAAGAACATCATCTAACGTTTCACCGGCTGCAATGCGTTGCTTCAAGACAGCCGTCCGGGCCCTAATGGCCTCATCCTTCAGGGTCTCGAGTTTCTCCTCGCACGCATTGATAGCTTCGACTGTAGGCCATAAAGCCTTCAGTAAACGGTCGTTTTCGGTGCCGAATAGTCGTCTGGCGATAGCGCCAATCATAGATCCCTCAGAAACAATACATGAATACGGCCGTTTCGCGAGTCAGGCAGAGACACAGATAGAGAGCAGAGCGCCCGGTGTCAACGTCGGTCCCTTAGGCCCTCTCCAGCTTCATGGGCCCTATCACTATGCGATGACCGCGCTCTCCATAGAAAACTACAAACTGACCCTCTACACAGTTACTTGTATACTAACACCTTGTATGATCAGTTAAGTTCTCTACACCATCAGTCAGGGATGCAATAGTGGTAAATGTGCCGGTTTCCCCGTTGGCACCAGATGCTTTTCCGGATATGCCCCCGATTCCAGGAGTGCGCACGTCCAGCTGTGAGGCTGGCGTCAGATATGCTGGTCGTCTTGACTTGATGTTAGCTTGCTTTGCGCCGGGCACTACTGTTGGCGGTGTAATGACAAAGTCGCAGACTGCTGGTGCACCTGTGATCTGGAATAGGTTGGCCTTGACCGCCGGAGCGGCACGCGGACTTATTGTAAATTCAGGAAATGCCAACGTGTTCACTGGTCGTCGAGGTACTGAAGCCGTTAAGAAAACCGTCCATGCAGTAGCTACCGCCCTTGAGTGCCGCAAGGAAGAGGTCTTTGTGTGCTCTACAGGAACCATAGGCGAATATCTGTTGGAAGAACGGGTCGTATCCAAAGTGGATAAACTCTCTAGCACACTGAGCAACGCCAAATGGCAGGAAGCTGCTCATGCTATCATGACCACAGATACTTTCGCAAAGGGTGCAACACTTACCGCAGACATTAACGGAACCGAAGTAACTATAAACGGAATCGCTAAAGGCTCAGGTATGATTGCGCCTGATATGGCAACTATGCTTGGATACATCTTCACCGACGCCAACATAGAGGCGGCTGCAATCCAGGCCATAATAGCTGAAGCAGCAGAGAAAAGTTTTAATTGTATTTCTGTCGACGGAGATACTTCCACGTCAGACACGCTTCTAATGTTTGCGACCGGCCAAGCAGATCATGCAATTGTGACAAATCATGAAGATGCCCGACTTGATGACTTTCGTCGGGCACTTTTAGAGCTCTGTGTCAATCTAGCACATCAAATCGTATGCGATGGCGAAGGTGCTACAAAATTTATCGAAATTCGCGTTTACGGAGCGGAAAACAATGACGCTGCTCGGGCCATCGGCCTCAGCATCGGAAATTCACCTTTAGTTAAGACCGCTGTGGCCGGTGCAGACGCTAACTGGGGACGCATAGTCATGGCAATAGGCAAGGCAGGAGAGTTGGCCGACCGAGACAAACTCGCAATTACTATTGGTGGTATAGCAGTTGCTTGTAATGGAGAAATGACGGCGGGATATGACGAAACACTAGTTACTAAGCATATGAAAAAATCCGAAATTCTTATTGAGGTAGATGTGGCTGTTGGTCCAGGTAGCGCAACCATTTGGACATGCGATCTAACCCATGGCTACATAGATATTAATGCCGATTACAGAACCTAACTTTTCCCCGGCACCAACAGTTAGCGAAGACAGTTGTCTTTCTGATACTGCACCCAAACCACCGATAGGATTACCTATTGTGACTGTGGTTGCGGTTGCGCTATTAGACACTGATGGACGCATTCTACTCAGCCAACGTCCCAGCGGGAAAACCTTGCCAGGACTCTGGGAGTTTCCAGGTGGCAAGGTGGAGCCCGGAGAAACCCCTGAAACAGCGTTACTGCGAGAGCTAACCGAAGAACTAAACTTGAGCTTGCAAGTAAGTTGCCTCGCCCCATTGACCTTCGCCTCCCATTCCTACGCAAGCTTCCATTTACTGATGCCACTATACGTTTGCCGCCAATGGAACGGTAAACCGCAACCAAGAGAGGGGCAGAAACTTGCTTGGGTTCGAGCCCAAGACCTTAAGAACTACCCGATGCCCCCAGCAGACATACCACTCATTCCATTCCTGCGAGACTTACTTTAGGTAAGCTTGCAGATGTTCGAGTGGCCTCCTAGATTAGAGAAATGTGATGGATTAACCAATTATGGCTAAACACTCAGATGTCTGAGACTCCGACCGCTTGTATTCTCATTATTGGTAACGAAATTCTGTCCGGCCGAACGCAGGATGCAAATCTTTTGTTCTTAGGCACCTCTCTCGCGCGCATGGGTATTCCGGTGAAGGAGGCGCGTACAATACCTGACGTGGAGGAAAAAATCATAGCAGCCGTGAATGAATGTCGCCAAAAATATACATACATTTTTACCACTGGAGGTATTGGCCCTACCCACGACGACATTACCTCCGCTGCCATTGCTAAGGCCTTTGGGGTGGAGCTGGAACGCCACGAGCCCTCCGTCAAAAAAATGAGAGAGCGATATACTGAGCGTCTTAATGCCGCGAGACTAAAAATGGCCTATTTACCCGCAGGCGCAGAACCTATTATGACCCGTGTCACATCCGCACCAGGTTTTGTGATGGAGAATGTGCATGTGATGGCGGGCGTTCCGTCCATTGCTGAAGCTATGTTTGATGCGGTGGCGCCCACACTGAAATGCGGCATTCCAGTTCAGTCGCGGTTCATCGACGCCTATCTTGGTGAAGGAGAGATAGCTGCTGAACTAGCCATCATTCAGGAGATGTACTCAAATGTGGATATCGGTAGCTATCCGTTTTTTCGTGTTGGTAAGGTAGGGTTGAGTATTGTTGCTCGCGGCACTGATAAAGATGCAATTGACGCTGTTATCGAGCGTATTGCTGAGATAATGCGAGAACTAGGAGTAGAGCCCGTACCAGATACTGAGCTTATGTAACAGGCTGGTGGTGCGGACGGAGGGACTTGAACCCCCACGGGCCGAAGCCCAACGGATTTTCTTACCACCACGACTTTCGCCGCCACCCATGTGTTCGTGGTCTGGACTATCCCTTCACCATAGCGTTCATGCCTTAGGTGCCGCCCGTCTAGTCTCTACACCTTCCCCTTTTAGGGGCTTGGCTCGGGATCCGCATCAGCCGTACTGGAAGCCTTCCCCGAATTTGAGCGGTTCTACACCAACAGTTTCCTGCCGGGCACTCAATATTATCAAAATACATTAAGTCCGTTGCGTCTACCAATTCCGCCACGTCCGCGTGACATACAATTATTATATAATGAATCGTTTATGCTCAAGATGGCATAGCAATATTTAAAACAATTTAAGGGCACCAATACATGGTGCACGCTTACCGATGTATACCTTGCGGCCCTCCAATTACATGCATAATCCAGATTTACTCCTGATCCACGACCTTCCCTCACTTACGGCCAAAGAAAAAGGCCGGAAAACAAAGTTCCGGCCTTTTGTAGAAGTTGAAAATTCTAGTATCTAGAAATTGTAGCTGACCCGGAGTCCCCACGTCCTAGGAATCGGAGCCGAAAGACGTACCTCATTCTTGTTTGGACCGGAGATGAAAGTGAATAGGTCAACACCGAGACCTGCCTGGATAAATTCATCATGATTCATAGCATTCAACACAAATGTTTCGACAGTAATGGCCGCCGTGCGAATACCGAGTCTAAGGTTGAGGTTGTCGTAGGCCGAAGTCTTTGCAACGTTTGAGAAGTCGGCAAATCTGGACCCTTGGTGCGCCCAGTCAAAACGACCATACCATTCATAGTCCCGAATTGCCTCACCACTCGGCATTCTCAGCAAGTCAGTGTACTCGCCAGAAACGCTCCAAGTCGTCTTAGGAACAGCTGGAAGGTTGTTTCCTTCAACACCGTCGAAGGTTCCCCAAACAAGATTACAATCGCCGCAGACGTAAGCTTGAACAGAAGTGTCATTTAAACCGATCGAGCCATTGAACGTCAGATTTTCTGTCGCCTGAAACGCACCTTCAAACTCGAAGCCCCTGAGTCTGGCCTTACCCGTGTTGACGGTCAGGCTGATCAGGTTAGCAACACCATCAGCCACGATAGGAATAGAGTTCTGCACCTGGCCATTAAGCCATTCATCATAGAAAGCGGAGATGGTCGTTCGCGCGCGCCCATTAAGCCAAGTAGACTTCAGACCAATTTCATAGTTGTCTAGCTTTTCTTCTTGAATTTCTAGACCCGCGCCTGGCACGACTGCGGCCAAAGCAGTCAACACTTCCGCACTTGCGTTTTGCAGAACCGCATTAAATCTGCCTGGTCGATAACCACGAGAGAATAAGACGTAGGCCGTCGAATTTTCTGCATAGTTCCAGTCTAGGGAAACGCGTGGAGCAAAACTCTTGAACGTTGCCTTATTTACAGTTGGGTTCGTCGGCGGGAAGCCGTTTCTAGCGATAAGAACTTCTTCGCTAACCTTATCCCACTGATAACGGGCCTCCGCGCTGAGAGTCAGCACGGGAGTAATATCGAAGTAAGCGCCTCCAAACACAGCAGGTGTCTTAATATTGCGCTGTGTTATAGCCGCAGTGAAAAACGGACCAATAATCAGGTTACCGTAAACGGTACCGCCAGGAGAACTTGCTTCAAAATAATTAAAGCCCGCGGTCCAACGAATTCTCTCATCCTGGGGCGACACCACTCGAAACTCCTGGCTCCAATCTTCTTGCTTTTGCTGGATCAGAAGGGTCGTATTCCAGTCTGGGCGAACATCTGTCCTCCCTAGAATGGTCCTGAACAAGAACCCAAACGGATTTACACGGGACCGACCATCACGGTAATTGAGGTCAATAATGTTTTGGCCCTTGTCTTTATGATACGCTGTATTCGACGTAAATGAGTATCCTGAGGAGTTGTCGTGATCGATTCTCATGTTGGCCTGGAAGGCGTTACGCTTGAGGCCCGGGTCCTGATGAAAATCAGGGTCGAAAACAGTCCAGCGCGGTGGTGGAGAGAATAATGTTGTCTGCAATATGCTGTCTAGCACCGTATCGGCGGAGAAAATCTCGGGGGTTACCCCTCGTACTTCACTAACGCTAGGCAACGTGCCGCAATAATAGCCAAAACCCGCCCTGGTGCCGGCCAGCCCTGCACGAGGGCTAGCAGTCATCGGATCACAGGTGCCATCGGGGCGGGCGCGTCCGTTGAATGATTCTTCCTTAAGCGAGAACTGAGCACCCGCAAAGTCCTTGTCTTGGAAGTAGTTAACAAACAACTTAACCTTCCAATCGTCCGCAGGAGTCATGACGATTGTAGTAGATACTGAATTGGTAGTACGTGCCCCTAGGTCAGGTGAGGCCGGATCTGTAAAATTGTCTATATAGCCACCTTGGCGCCAATGTCGTCCGCTCAACCGGATTGCTAGCTTGTCCTCGATGATGGGAGCCTCAATGCTGAGAGATTGCTCGTTAGAGTCGAATCTAGAATATGAGGCACTAGCCTTACCCTTGAACTCGTTGCCCGGCTCTTTCATGATGAAATTAAGAGCTCCGACAAAAGTCGAACGGCCGAAGTGAGCACTCTGCGGACCCTTCAAGATTTCGAGACGCTCTGTATCTACAATGGACGGCATGTAGCCGCCGATAATCGGGGCACCATCAATAAACACCTGACCGCCAGCGGTTATGCCAGTATTAGCACCAAGATACAGGCCGCGGAAGACTAGGGCGTTTGATGACCGGTCATTACGACCAGACCCACCTTGTTGGTTGGTAAAAGAAAAACTGGGGGTATAAAGTTGAACGTCTGTCAACTGCGCCATATCGATGGATTCTAACGTGTCCGCCGTAAACGCTGTGATGGCCACAGGAACCTCCATGAGGTTCTCTTCCAACTTTCTGGCCGTAACCACAATTTCTTCAAGCGCCAATTCTTGTGCCTGCACCGTTCGGGCAGAGTCAGGCAGTACAAGCGCGGAAACACCAATTAGAACCGCTGGAAGCAGTCTATGATTCACTTTAATCATCTTTCCCCCTCAATTTTAAACGCACGTTCTGGTGTGCGGCCGGCAAGAAACCCAGTCCTACAAAAGACCCAGTCATCGCACATAAATACTATACTGCCACCCAAAATTCCAACTGCTTTTATCATAACGTATGCTAACACAAAATTGCTTTTTCGGTGTTGCTAAAGAGATACACATGTATTTTCGCCAAATTTTAGAGGAAACATGACCCCCACATTTGCACCCTATCTTGCCTTTCATCACACCGGAAGCATAAGGTTTTTATTGTCTATAACGAATAGTTATCAATTAACCGAACCTGCATCGTCGTGGCGTAAATAGCGTAAAGGCAGCGCATCTCGACCAGACCTAGATTCTCTTTGATTTTAATGTCATGCGATCACTTAAACTAAGTTTTTCTCCAGTTTTATTCACAAGCCCTTGCTCGGAACTGTTATTCCTAATTATCAATCACTTCGTACCGATGTTCACAAACCATAAGCTTTTCCCCTTGGCAACCTGCTTGTAGTCTAGTTAACAACGTGTTGCAGAATAAATTGGCTTTTGAGGCGATATATTTGAAGTTCATGGAGTTCTTTGTTCGTTTTGTAGACGCCACAAACGAATGGATTGGCCGTTGTGCGGCATGGCTTACTTTGGGATGTGTTCTGACATGTTTCCTTGTCGTCGTGCTGCGCTATGGGTTTTCCGTTGGGTTTCCATGGATGCAGGAACTTTATGTTTGGCAGCACGCCATGGTGTTTATGGTGGGCGCTGGCTACACCTTTCTGCACCACGGACACGTCAACATCGATATAATGTATGATCGCATGGGACCCCGTTGGAGGGCGGCAGTCGATATTATTGGAACGTTTGTTTTCTTGTTTCCTTGGCTGATAATTTTAGCCCTTACATCAAGTCAGTTTGTTCTTAGTTCATGGTCTATTAGAGAGTCCTCCTCCCAGGCAGATGGGATGCCCGCCCTATTTCTCCTTAAATCAGTCATCTGGGTTTTTTGTGCTGTTATCTTCATGCAAGGCGTAGCACTAGTCTTCAGACGCATCCTTTTTCTATCAGGACATAACTCCCAAGTACCCGAAACCGACCAAGCCAAGGCAGATGAGTAATGGGGGAAGTTCTGGCCGGTCTAATGTTTTTGATCACCATCCTCGCTGTGCTCGCAGGATATCCGGTAGCCTTCACCCTAGCTGGCACTGCTCTCCTTTTCTCCTTCTTCGGAATTGGTTTGGGTATTTTTGACATAAATCTTCTGACCGCCTTAGCGAGCCGATACTTCGGCACCATGACAAACGAAGTACTTGTGGCAGTGCCACTGTTCGTCTTCATGGGGGTCATGCTGGAAAGAGCTAAGATAGCCGAGGCGCTCCTCCAGACCATGGGGGAATTGTTTGGTGCCCTGCGCGGTGGTTTGGGCCTTTCAGTAATTCTAGTGGGTGCGTTGCTAGCAGCTTCAACTGGGATTGTCGGTGCTACCGTGGTGACTATGGGACTTATTAGTCTGCCGGTAATGATGCGCACAGGCTATGATTCCAGGCTTGCCAGCGGCACTATCTGTGCGGCCGGCACCTTAGGCCAGATAATACCGCCATCTACAGTGCTAATATTCCTAGCTGACATTCTTCAGGGCGCCAATCAGCGGGCACAATTGGAAATGGGAAATCTCGCGCCAGACCCTTTGTCTGTTGGTCAACTGTTCGCAGGGGCTATGCTGCCAGGCCTCTTATTAGTCGGACTTTATATGGCTTGGATTCTATTTAAGGCAATCACGGACCCGCAGTCGTGCCCACCGCTTAACGTGACCCCAAGACAACGCGCTGCTCTACCGCGGCAAGTCGTGTCATCTCTGCTGCCGCCATTAGTTTTGATTCTAGGAGTATTAGGATCTATCTTGGCAGGTGTCGCCACACCCACGGAATCTGCTTCTGTAGGTGCAGTTGGCGCCATCGGCCTCTCTCTCGCAAAACGCCGCCTCACACTTCCCGTCCTTCAGGATGTTATGCGCTCTACAATGACCATTAGTTCCATGGTCTTTGTGATCTTATTAGGTGCCTCAGTGTTCAGCCTTGTGTTCCGGGGCCTCGGTGGTGAACAAGTCGTATTCGATGTCCTCGAGACAATGCCCGGTGGCCATATAGGGGCAGTGCTCGTGGTGATGGCGGTGATTTTTTTTCTTGGGTTTTTTCTCGACACCTTTGAGATCATTTTTATCACGGTTCCTATCGCCGCCCCTGTATTAATAGGCCTGGGTGTTGATCCCATATGGCTGGGAGTTATTATTGGTATGAATTTGCAGACCAGTTTTCTAACACCACCATTCGGCTTTGCCTTGTTTTACTTGCGCGGTGTAGCGGACAAAACCATCCAGACTCTTGCGATCTATCGGGGCGTGCTCCCGTTCGTAGCGCTGCAACTAGCAGGAATGTTGATGCTTTTCCTCTTCCCGGGACTGACAACCTATCTCCCGGATTTGTTATTTAGCATCGACGCCGTGACAGTAGATTTATCATTGCCTACTGAAAACATATATGTTCCAGACTCCGTAGATGATTTTGGAGATTTGTTTACCGATCAGCCCAATCCTGACAGTCGCCAGCCAGAAGACACGTTCGAGGGCATATTCAGACAAACCTATTAGGATCCTTCACACTTTCAACCCAAACTCAAAGGGGAGTCGGCGAGCGTTAGCATACGCAAGCTCTCCAACCCGTGTCCAAGGAAGTATGTCGTTACGGAAAGCTAAGAAATCTTCCACAATGGCCCGCACAGTTTGATCTCCCTCATCATAGACTTCACCTAAAACCTCGTTAGCCTTTTGGCCACAGGCCAGAATTACATCTCGGGGTAAGGGGTGCACGTTCACGCCATGGTCCTGCACGAGCGTACGCAAAGCGGGGCCGGAACGAGCATTGTACTCGGCTAACATGTCCTGGTTGGCAGCCTCGGCGGCAACACGGATAATTTCTCTAAGATCCGAAGTCAAAGACTGCCAGGCTTTTTCATTGATCGTAAGTTGCAGAGCAGCACCTGGCTCGTGGTAACCGTGGGAGTAGTAGTGTTTACAAACCTGGTAAAAACCAAGAGCCAAGTCGTTATAAGGACCAACCCATTCGGCTCCGTCTATAGCTCCCGACTGTAAGGAAGGAAAAATCTCGCCGCCGGAAAGTATGACAGGCGTTGCGCCCATCTTCCGTAATATTTTTCCCTGATTTCCCGGCGCTCGGAATTTAAGCCCTCTAAAGTCGCTGACTGAGCTGAAGGGCTTGCGGAACCAACCAAACATTTGAGTCCCGGTATTACCCGCAAGAAACGCGCGGATACCAAATGGGGCATAAAGACGGTCCCAAAGGACCTGGCCATTGCCATACTTAACCCATGCCTCAATTTCATTCGCGGTAAACCCCCAAGGGAACGCAGTATAAAATGCACATCCCTCCGATTTACCGAGATGGTAGTAGGCAGCATCATGGCCGAGCTGAGCGGTGCCATCGGACACCGCGTCGAAGACGCCGAAAGCTGGGACAAGTTCACCAGCAGCATATACTTTTACCGTCAGCCGGCCACCGCTCATACGGGTAATATTATCAGCCAGGCGTTCCGCCCCAGTTCCCAACCCGGGCAACCCTTTCGGCCAACTGGTAACCATACGCCATTCGCGAACGCTCTGTGCAATCGAGGGTGCGGAAAATGTGGCAGTGGCAGTGGCAGTGGCAGTGGCAGTGGCAGTGGCAGTGGCAACTGCAGCGGCACCAGCACCAGCGGTACCTTTCGTCAAGAACGTTCGACGCTTCATACTGATCCCCCTGCCCTTGGATATCCCTTAACAAAACGGCATTGGAGATAATACCTAGAGATTTAATACAAACGCAGCCCGGGCACCAGAAATGGGCCTACAAAGAATTTGAGCTAAAACGTTGTACTAATTGATGGTCCAGGTTTTACCCGAACGCAGAAGCGCATCTAGATCCCCTTTGCCTTTGGCTTTAACGGCATCCATCTGATCTGTCACTTGGCCCTCATATGATGGCGCTGGATTTTGGTAGATCACACCCATTGCCATGGGAAAAGTGGGTAGATCCATGCCGGCTAACATGTGAGCAATGACTGGGTTAGTCTCGTCATGGACTAGAATGTCGTCTTCGGTAAAACCGTCTTCCCCGATAGTTCCTACTTCTAGCGTCAAGGTTTTAGGGTTAAAGTGTATGCCCTTGTTTTTTTCTTTACCAAAAATAAGCGGCTCACCGTGAACCACGTGGACTTGAGTATCGGCGGCCACTGCTTTTTCAGTAAAGTCAGTGAATGCATCCTCGTTAAACACCACACAGTTCTGAATAATTTCTACAAAAGAAGCGCCCTTGTGACGATGAGCAGCTTTCAGAACTTCACTTAGTGGTTTTGCTTGAATGTCGATACCGCGTGCCACAAACCTCGCGCCAGCACCAAGTGCCAATACACAAGCTTTCACCGGACTATCCACCGAGCCTTGGGGCGTTGATGGAGTGCGCTGACCAAGACGCGATGTCGGCGAATATTGTCCCTTTGTTAAACCATACACTTCGTTGTTGAAAAGCAGGAACTGCAGATTCAAATTACGGCGCAAAACATGGAGAAGATGATTTCCACCGATTGAGAGGGCATCACCATCACCAGATACCACCCATACATCCAAGTCAGGATTGGCAAGTTTTACACCAGTTGCGACGGCTGGTGCCCGACCATGTATAGTGTGAAAGCCATATGTTGCCATATAATACGGAAACCTTGCGGCGCATCCTATTCCTGAAACAAAGACTGTTTTCTCTGGACGCACACCAAGTTCCGGCAATGTTTTCTGCACTGCCTTCAAAATGGCGTAGTCGCCACAACCGGGACACCACCGGACTTCTTGATCAGTGGCAAAGTCTTTGGCCGTTAAAACATCTGGATCTACTTGAACGTTCATGGCAGGTCTCTCTTGTCAGGCCTTAAGCCCTAGTACGAATGGCTTCTTCAGTCTCTCTGATTGTCAGTGGTTGACCGGACACCTTTAACAGACCATCAGCATCGACTAAATATTGGCTCTTTAATAGAGTCAGCATCTGACCATTATTCATTTCCGCCACCAGCACCTTACCGTAACCCCTCAACAAATCGCCAAGGTTTGACGGCAGAGGACAAATATGACGGATATGTACATGAGAAACATCTAAACCCTGGTCACGCATATTGCTTACTGCCCGACGAATGGGTCCATATGTGGATCCCCATCCAACCACCACAAGCTTCCCTTTTTCGGAGCCTAATTCAACGCTTTGATCAGGGATATCATTAGCAATTCCATGGATCTTGGCGGCACGAACGTCGGTCATTTTTTGATGGTTCTCGGGCTCATACGAAATATTTCCTGAATCGTAGGCTTTCTCTATACCACCGATGCGATGCTCCAGGCCTGGTGTTCCCGGCTTAACCCAAGGCCGCGCAAGAGTTTCATCATTGCGCACAAAAGGATGAAAGTCGTCAGGATCGGAGCGATGGGTGACCGGAAATGCTTTATAATCAGACATAGAAGGTATCAACCAGGGTTCGGCTGCATTAGCGATGTAACCATCAGATAACAATGTCACCGGTGTCATATACTTGGTCGCCAAACGCACTGCTTCGATTCCAACTTCAAAACAATCACCCGGGGATCGCGCGGCCAGGACAGGCATGGGTGCATCAGCATTCCGTCCCCACACGGACAGAAACAGATCGGACTGCTCGGTCTTAGTAGGCATCCCTGTAGACGGCCCAGCCCTCTGGGTATTGACGACTATCAAAGGTAGTTCGGTGGAAATACCCAGACCAATAGCTTCTGTCTTCAAAGCAATTCCTGGGCCAGAACTAGCCGTTATGCCCATGTTACCGGCATAGGAAGCACCCAAAGCAGAGCATGCGGCCGCGATTTCGTCTTCAGCTTGAAACGTGGTTACACCAAATTGCTTGAGGCGAGCAAGAATGTGAAGGAGAGGCGAGGACGGCGTGATTGGATAGGAACAGAATGTCATCTCGAGACCCGCAAGTTGACAGCCTGCCAAAAGACCCCAGGATAACGCTTCTGCACCAGACACCAGCCTATATTCACCGGGCTCAAAAGCCACTGCAGGCATATGCGTAGGTGTAAGATCGCCGGACAACTCAACCGTTTCGCCGTAAGCGTGCCCGGCCTTTAGAGCGGCAACATTGGATTGGGCAATAGCACTATCTGCGCCGAATTTAGTATTCAAGAAAACTACGGTGCTTTCAGGATCTCGGGCGTACATCCAATATATTAGACCGAGAGCCCACATATTCTTACTACGCAGCGCCTCTTTCTGGGTAACACCGATAGGCTTAGTAACTTCGAGGGTGTGTTGAGAGATATCAATCTCAATTACACGGAAATCAGATAGGGCATCGCTCGCACGGGGATCCATCTCCCAACCAGCCTTTGTAAGATTGCGGGCTGTAAAGCTTCCAGTATCCAGGATTATCACACCGCCTCTGCGGAGGTCGCCAACATTTACCTTCAACGCCGCTGGATTAAGGGCAACTAAGACGTCAGGTTGGTCACCGGATGTCCTAATGACCCTAGATCCAAAGTTGATCTGAAACGCCGAAACACCGTAAGTCGTGCCCGTGGGCGCCCTTATTTCCGCTGGAAAATCAGGGAAAGTTGCCAAGGAATTATTCGCAAGTGCGGTGGCTTGCGCAAACTGGCCACCAAGTAGCTGCACACCATCGCCGGAATCTCCAGCAAAACGAACAACTATTGACTCTTTATCCGCTTTCACGGCGGATGCTTGCGATCCCTCGTCGCGACGATTGGCTTTAGCCTGGAGATTCATATTGCGCTACCCTTTACGCTGCGGTACGTGCCCGGACCAGCCAAACCGCGAAAAGCGCTCACTTTATATAGCAGTACAACTACTAAAATAAGAGAAAACGGCACCTCGAAAAATTTCTGGGCGATCGTGTTCACTAGGCAACAGTTTAGGCAACATGTGATAGAGGCGTCGTCCATGTGTTGAACACAAGTCAAGCGAAAAGACATATGCTACCATCTATCAAACGGAGCGAACCGACTAGCATTTTAGACCAATTCTAATGCGTATTGCGCAAGTAAAAGTCTCTCATTTTAAGGCTGAACTGAAACGATCTAACCCGATTTCTAAATCCTCGCGTAGATCATCGACATCTTCAAGCCCTATATGCAACCGTACGCCTGGCTCTGGCTCAGTCCATTGAGTTGCTGTACGAGCGCCAGACGGCACAGATGGGCATGATAAGCTCTCGAACCCACCCCAAGAATATCCTATCGGAAAATACTTTAAGCCTTCAAGAAAAGCAAAAACCGCATCTTCGGATGTTCGCTTAAATACTACCCCCAGCAAGCCGGATGCTCCGCTGAAATCGCGTTTCCACAAATCATGCCCAGGATCACTAGGAAGGGGCGGATACAGTACGCGCTTCACTTCGGGTCTATTGTCGAGCCACTGTGCCACTTGTAGCGCGTTACTTTGATGTTGGCGGAGCCTGACTGCCATGGTGCGAAAACCGCGGGTTGCCAGATACACATCATCAGGGGAGACACTCAAGCCAAGGTTACCGTTAGTCCGGTGTACTGCCTGAAAACATTCTTCAGTGGTCGTGATAGTTCCAACCAAAGCATCGGAGTGACCTACGACGTATTTTGTTGCCGCCTGAATAGATATGTCACAGCCAAGCCCAAGAGGCTGGCAATAGAGCGGGCTTGCCCAGGTATTGTCCACCAGAACTTTAACATTTTGTTTATGCGCAGCCTCCGCAATTGCCGGCAAGTCCTGTACTTCAAAAGTGTGGGATCCGGGTGATTCACAGAAGATTGCTTTGGTGTTGTGTTGAATCAAATTCTTGATGTCGCTGCCAATGTGAGGATCGTAGTAAGTGGTTTCCGCTCCAAAGTCCTTAAGTAAACCGTCACAGAAACGACGGCTGGGCTCATAAACAGAATCCAACATCAACAGGTGATCTCCGTTTCGCACAAAAGACAGAATTGCTGTAGTCACCGCGTTCAAACCAGACGGCACGATCACGGTACTATAGCCCCCCTCTAATTCAGTTACAGCATCCTGCAAAGTCCAATGGGTAGGAGAACCTCGGCGACCATAGAACAAAACTTTCTCACCAGCGACCATCCCTCTTTGGAGAGCGTCCTCTATTTCCGCTTTACTATCAAACAAGACTGTAGAACCGTGATAGACTGGGGTATTGACCATGCTGCCGTTTCGGTCTTTGTCGTAACCGGCATGAACAATCTTTGTATCTTTTTTCATGAGTACTTCTAGCCCTTAGCCCAATACACAGCGGCATCTTACAAAACTAGCGGCAGCTGTGAGAAGTAGCGAGCGACAATAGTTCATGTCAACCAAACATGGGCAACAGCATGATTATTAACTCCACATCGCCTCACAAACTTCCATACGTTCCCCACTAGGACCCACAAATGTGAATGCGCGCATCCCATTGTAAGGTGGTGCCATGATTTCAACCGGTGCCGAGAGAACCATAGCGGCAGAATTTTCTGCGACAACCTTGTACGCAGCCTCAACGGCTGCGCTTGTATATGTTACCATGCATGCTCCACCATCAAAATAGGCAAGCGATGCCGGTTCTGGATCTATGAGACCTGCAGCACAGCCGTGCACCTCAATGCCACCCAGGCCCGTGCCTTCCGAATTACCCTTATGAATGTCGAGATTATAGGGAGTGCCCGTGGGTATGTCCCACATGTCATGAAGCGGACCCTCCTCAAAATAGGAATTCAGGATTGTCTCCATTCCAAGGGTCTCACAATAAAAGTGATTAGTAGAAGTGTATTGACCCGAGCTTAAGGGTACCTCAAAAATGTGACCTACTGGATTCTTTGAATGCGGAAACTCTCGTCCATCGGGTTGGGTCACCGCCATAGTAAGGGTCAAGTGCGTTCCTCCGGGCACTAGCCCGTGAAAGTAACGATGCACATTGCTCGAAAATTCGGAAAAATCGATGTTAGCTGGTTCCCCCATGGAGCAGAATTTAGGAAATGACTTGAGACGCTCGTAAAGTTCATCAATATCTCGGCTAACCAGTATCTCCGCACCCGCCCAACGGGCTGCTTTATTTCTGGTCCTTTGCCGCTCAGGGCCGGAGACTAGCCGTACCATGCCACGATTCGCTCCGGGTGAACGAACAACACAAAACCGCTTACCGGCACTGCCGCCCTTCACTCCCCACAACTCCTCCATGACGCTATCGAGGGGGCCCTCACACAATATCTCCCAACCCAACCCATTAAGAAAAATGTGCAACAAATCATCGATTACAGGACAAGATATAGTCATACATTCCAAAGCTCTGACGAGAGGCTTATTCACAAGTATGGGCACGTCTCAAGATCCTGCATCATTTGTGAACCATTAACCTTAGTTAGTACAAAATATTTTAGTTCAAAGCGAACGCCGCCTTGCCTTTCTGTATAAGATCATAAATTGCTTGCGAACTTCCTCCAAGGACATCAATTAACTGCTTGTGTGTTGGTTCTGTAAGTCTCTTCCATACCGCACGTTCGGACTCTGAAAGTGTCCGAACTTTAATACCTATCGCCTTGAGAAATTCGCGATGAATATCATCTCCTTCGCGCACTACCTCGCGCAGATAGTCGGAACTACCAAATCCATCTTCGATAATTTTCTGGTTTGTTATAGACAATTTGTCGAACCACTCCTTGTTGGCCATTATGACACCCGGGTTAATAGAGTGATTGGTCATAGTCAGGTATGGTGCCAACTCATAAATGCCGACAGTTCTATACATTGCGGTGTTAGTGGCGCCACCGTCGACTAGGCCGGTGTCCAAGCCAGGTATCAGATCATTAAATGGTAATGGCACAACATCAGCATTTATGGCCTCGAAGAAGAACCGGGCTGCCTCACCACCAGCAGCACGCATGCGCATATTGACCACGTCAGTTGGCGTACGAACCGGAAATTTGGAGAAAACTATATGCCAGCCCGAGTCTATCCATTGAATAAAATGCAGGCCCTTCTCGGCAAAGAGATCCCGAGTCGTTTGATGAACAAAATTATCTAGTACAAAATCTGCTTCCTTATAGGTGTCAAAAAGATATGGCGCCATGAGCAGCGCCATTTCAGGAATAGCGGTAGCTGTACCCGGTACGGTAAGCATGGCTATTTGAGCACGACCCCGCCGCACACTAGACATCATATTTTCCTCAGTGCCTACCTGACCTTCCAGTAAAAGCGAGAGCTCAATATTACCTATGAAATTTGTTTCTACCCTTTCTTCAAAACGAAGAAAGCTTGCTCGGAATGGCCCCTTCTCGGGGATTAGAGCAACGAAAACTGCAGTGTCACCCTTAGCTAACGACGTCGAAATCAGCGCTGGTTCAAAAGCCAACACTACAAAAACTAATATATGGATCCACAACTTGCTCACAGATTGAGATTAAGGGCTACAAGCACCTTGCGTCAAACAAGGCCAAACCCGGCACAGCAAGAAAAACGCCCCGGAGGAGACCTCCGGGGCGCATAAGTATTCTTAACCCGGGACGCGCCTAGAAGTTATAGGAGGCGCGAAGCCCGAATTGTCTCTTCCTTGGCGCAGTCAGAGCAATACCCTGCTGTTCGGTAAACTCGAACGGGAACAAACCGCCTCTATCGGCTGAGAAGTCCGTCCATCTATTACCAGCTGCCCAGGTCTTGTCATTAGCCAAGTTAGTGACGAAACCTTCAATGCGGACGTCTTCGGTTACAAATCCAATACGTAGGTTAACTAAAACTTGAGTACCGATATATGCAAAATTTGCTTCGTCAGTATATCTCTTACCAGTGTGTGTCGCATCAGCGCGGACGAAGTAGTCCCAATCCCCTACAAAGGTGTCCGCGTAAGTTAGGGCAGCGTGCCCACTCCACGCTGGTGACTGAACCGGACGATTGCCATCACAGATCTGCACCGTACCACCGTTAGGCGGCACGAAGAAGTCATCCGTAAAGCCACATTCAAAGTTCTTGAATTCAGCGTTCGCGTAGTTGACCGATCCACTGAAAGTCACGTTTTCGGTAAGTGCTGCGGAACCCTCTAGCTCCAACCCAAAAAACTCAGTGGCGAAGCCGCTGATTGTCGCGTTAAGTGCAATTTGGGAACCGTCAGGACGGAAAATATTGGCTCCAGTCCTTGTCTTCTGATTCTTCCATTTCATGTGATAGCCAACTAGAGAAAAATTAACCCGGTTATCCATCAACTGTTGCTTCCAACCGAGCTCAAAATTATCCAGCTGCTCTTCTCCAATAAAGATGTCTGTGTCGACCTGCGCTAAAATCAGAAAGATGTCAGATGCTGTGCGGTTCACAATGTCGCCGTTGAAGTAGCCTGGGTTATTACCTCTGGAAAACGTAGCCCAAAAGTTTGTTGCATCTCTCGGCTGGTACTGCAAGGTAATGCGCGGCAGGAATTTCTTAAATGTGTCGCCTAACTCGCCACCATTGCCTGTTCCTAGAGCCTGCACCGGTGCTGGGAAACCACTCAGATCATCAGCCCCAACTAATTGCACAGCAATTTCATCTTTTTGCCAGCGCCATTCAAAATCAAGCCCTAACTGATCGGTAAAGTCAAAGCCAACTTGGCCAAAGATTCCCAACGTTTCGTTAGATGTTGTCGGTCCCCTCTGAAGTGGCGGGAAGGTGCAAGGGCATACGCCATCAAACCCACCGCCTGTGTAGAAGCCGAGATCGAAGGTCGGAATGGGCACCGTCAGACCAGCGTCTGTGCCCACGATCACATTACCGCCTTGATAGGTTGCCTTGAAACTGGCATCAAAATAGCTGACACCCAAAAGCCAGGTTAGCCTACTGTCCTGCCCTGACTCGAGAGTAGCTTCAAACTGCTTTCCGTCATTAAGAGACGGATCACGCGACAGCCAATTGGGTGCCGGGGTAAGATCAAAGTCACGGATAAACGCCACACCTTCCTTAAAATAACCAGCTAAAAGATGGGCAGAAGCGCCCTCGAAAAATCCACCAACATCAAAGTCATAATCAATATTAGCAGAATATCGTTGCTGATTTCGGCGCAACCCAACATGGTCAATACGCGGAACTCCAGACACTTGAGGTACAATCTCATTCCAGAATCTTATGAAGTCAGGATGTAAGGTCGTGTTTGAGTCTACAATACTCAAGTCATTAGGAATCCTGCCGCAGACCATATCTGTCACATTACCAAGAGCGGGTGTATTTCTCCGAAACAGGGAAGGGCCGGTAACACCATCAGCAAAACAGTTGGTGAGCCCCGTATTATTCTCACCACGAAGCCCCAATGGCCCGCTTATAAAAGCCTGAGCAGGAGCGCTATCATCGTCACGCGAATAGAGGGCCCGCATTTTTACTGTTAGTTGGTCGTTGGGGGTGGCATAGAGCGTACCCATAAATGTTTCTGTGCTCTCAGCACCTAATTCGCCGCCATCACTTGCCTGATATTCACCGTTAGTGTTGTAACCGCGAACGTAGGCGCGGAACGCAAGTTTATCTTTCACTATCGGCCCTTCGAAGGAAAAACTCATATCATAAGTGCCATTTTCGGCGTACTTACCGGTAGCCCTTCCTGAAAATTCCTCAGTACTAGGAGTTTTTGTAATGAAGTTAACCGCACCAGAGAAGGTACTGCGGCCGAGCCACGCTGAAGATGGACCTTTTACAACCTCAATCCGCTCAAAAAGTTCTGTACCCAAACTGGACACACCATTAGACATGTAGATGCCATCTAAAAATGCCGAGCCAATTTGTCCGAACGGCTCTTTAATCTCGCTGCCTAGACCCCTGAACCGAATTGCGGTGTAAACACGACCAGGCTCCTGGACACCCTGCTCATTAAATTGCAGCCCGGGGGTAAATTTAGAAAGATCCACCAGATTAGCGGCACCCAATTCTTCCAGTTGCCGGGAGGTAAAGGCACTGATAGCTAAAGGAATCTCTTGAAGACTCTCCTCACGCTTACGAGCTGTAACCACTATCTCTTCAAGCGCAATTTGCTGAGCTGTAGTCGGCGCTTCCATAAGCACCATGCTGGCTAGCAGACTAAAGCCCACGGCACCCCTAAGAACGCTAATGGATGATTTCATATCACCAATCCCCCTGTCAGAATATTCAGAAACTACGAACTCACACACGGCTGTAGTTACCACAGGCCGCCACCTAGCTTTCTAATTACCGCCCCTAAAAACCAGAAAACGGCCCGTATGTTACAGTATTAGCAAAAACAATACGAGGCAGGGAGGTATCTTTCATCCAATCGGTGGTCGAGTGTTGCATCAGCGACACATTATTTATGCCCGAATTAGCATTTATGCCCGAATTAGCAATCTTAGAGAAATTCTCGTTCTTCTAAATGGAGTGTACGACAATTGTCTTCCCAAATAAGCGCGAATATCACTAGTATTGCAATTAATACTTAACCGCACGCATGAACCAAGTCATTAATTTATAAAGATTTTTTGAACCAGAGCCCCCTGATGCTCCCCGTTAGCAGAGTACGGTCTATTAACCAAGATAATATGTAAAGTCCCGCCAGTCATCGCCTTAATTGTATTCTAATTTAAATACCACTAGAGAGTGTTTGTTTTGAACAAAAAAGCAGACACGCTAATATTTACTACCCAAAACTTTCGCAAGAACACTAAAATTCGAAACTAGAGTTGAGACCACCCGCGAGGACAATTAACACTAAGAAACAAAAAAACGATCCCAAGGGTCTGGGACCACTTTATTTACTTCGGAGCCGTTAACTGCACCTCAACACTATGCAGCGTTTAAGAGGTTCTCCAGCTTAGCAGTCGCGTCTTCCTCATTTAAGTTTTCAACCGCAGCCATTTCGTGAGTTAACCGCTCCAATGCTTGCTCATAGATTTGGCGTTCCGAGTAGGACTGCTCTGGCTGACTAGCTCCCCGGTGCAAGTCCCTTACCACCTCGGCAATGGAAACAGGATCACCAGAATTTATCTTAGCCTCGTACTCCTGGGCCCTGCGGCTCCACATAGCCCTTTTTACGCGAGCCCGTCCTTGCAAGGTTGTCAAAGCCGTATCCATAACTTTTCTGTTGGAAAGCTTGCGTAAACCGGATTGTTCAGCCTTCTTGACCGGAACCCTCAAAGTCATACGATCTCGCTCAAAACTAATGACGAAGAGCTCAATACTTTGGCCACTAATTTCTTGCTTTTCCACATGGAGAACTTTGCCAACCCCATGCGCCGGATATACAACAAAATCGCCGGTAGCAAACAGCATCCCAGCCTTCGTTTCTGTCTTGCTTGTGTTGCTTGATCTTGCGGTCATGTTTGACTATCTCTCCTGAGCTCCCCAACTTTTATCTAGTTTAGAACCCATCCCTTGCACTTTAAGTCCTGCCTAAGTTCCTAAGACAAAAGACTCCTCAGTAAGTCTACCACCGTAGACTTGATGACGCGGGGGGATGCAGGCTCAAAAAAAAAGCCCCACGGCCCAGTAAAAAAATATTCCGCCGTTTCCGCGGAGGAACGACGGGCACATACCACAGTTACAGTGCAAAAAACAGAAATAAATTAAATTTAAACAGACCCTTGGAACGATTTCCTCTTATATTGCCGCGCCCGGATTGCTACTGAAGTGCTCCTTTTTCCCGGCCTTCCCATCCCACTCTTCTGCATCCTCAGGTGACTCGCCTTTAGCTGTAATGTTCGGCCATTTGTCGGCATATTCAGTATTCAGTTCTAGCCACTCTTGTGCCTGGTCTTCCGAATCCGGCAAGATGGCCTCCGCAGGACACTCGGGCTCACAAACGCCGCAGTCGATACATTCATCAGGATGTATGACAAGCATATTCTCACCCTCATAAAAACAGTCCACGGGACAAACTTCCACGCAATCCATGAATTTGCATTTAATACAATTTTCGGTAACGACGTACGTCATAATCATTTTCTCCCAGCGTCAAACCAGAAACGCTACTCTAATCGCTTTTGGGTTAAGATTTTATTGAGTGCCCCAATTGTGTCAACGCCCGCTTACGTGCTCGACCGCTGTCCTGGTCGGCAATGTAAAGCAAACCACTAACCCGACGCACTAGATTTGCCTCAAAGTCGTCAAGTACTCCATCAGCATAGACAACCTCCCAAAGCATCTGCATGAGCTCCACCCTCTTATCATAATCAAATGCTTCTCTTAGGGCTTTGGTAAAGTGATATAATTCGTGCGTTGATGCAACTGCACTTTCAGCCTCATCGATCAAAACGTTTGCTTCTTGGTCTGACAAATCAAATAAATGAAGCAGTACTTCCGTTATATGGTCCTTCTCGGATTGAACGAAGGTGTCATCGATCATTGCCGCCTCGACCAGAAGTGAAGCCGCTGCCAGTTGGGATGGATCTCGTCCATCGACCTCTGGCACACCTTCATCCCCGCTGAGGAATGTTTTAAGAACATCAAGCATGATTAGACCGAATTAATGTGACACCGACAAAAGATCAAGCCTGTAATTGTTGACAGGGTGTTATCCACGACTGAAAAACTTTTCGGCCGCCCGTTTTTCTCTCCTTGTAGGACGGCGATACCTATAAGAACGTGTATTAGAAAAGACTGCTTCATCATCATCGATGCGTTGAGGAGGAGACGATTCTTTATAAAGTTCACGCGCTTCCAGGGTGGGCCCGCGGCGACTACCCAGATCAACAATAATCACGGACCGATTCACCCGACCAAGTTTTATGGTTAAGTGATCGCCTACACGAACAAAAGTATTCGGCTTCATAACTACGGCACCATTAATTTCTGCCTGGCCCTGCCCGCAAAGCTTTTGCGCAAGAGAGCGCGTCTTGCAGAAACGTGCGTAATAAAGCCACTTGTCAAGACGAAGAACAGGGTTCATGCGGATATAAGATTCTTTAGTACAGAAAAGGGAGATTCTTCGTTACTGTTTTTCCCGAAACTATTCGGTCTCTTATTCTTAATTTCGGACACCGTGCACCGCCGAGGGTGGAACACAACGACACCTTCTTTGATCTTCACGGCATACCCAAATGACTGCAATACCCTTGCACCTGCCCTAGCGTTTACCCCCAGTAGCGATAACAATTCAGAAGGCAGGTGCCTCTGTCCCTCTCTGGCTAGAGAGCGAACTTGCACGCTAAAACGTTCAATCATATCAATCCTATACGCGATTTTATGCACTACGCAAAAGCCACAAGCCTCATAAAACTCTTTCGATGCTTGCGGCTCTACCGCCATAGATACCCTTCCTTTAGGTGGTAATTCTTGAGCGTGTGGCCCCGGATGGTACGCAAGCCATAGCAGCCCGCGCAACCGAACTGCTTCCGCTTTGAGAAGATCAATCATGAAGACAGACTGAACACCAAACCGCAAGCCAAGGCGTGCAAGAACTTTTCTTTCTGCAGGCGACAAATTTTTTGTCTGCGATACCACCTTCTTGCTTGGCAGGGTTCCCAAGTTTTCGACAACCTGAAATACCAGCCCTCGCCCTCGACCGGTAATGTTCGCGTCACGGGCAGTGTATAATTCAGCCAGATGATGTCGCAGATAGGCGTCAAGCCAACGCTGAAGGCGAGCCACAACAAGTCTATGTGACTGGCCATCGACGATATCTTCCTTGGTCACTCTTATCACAGGCGATAACATATCTGGCCCTGCCTCGATTATGCCTAACGAAACCCCACGCCACATCACTTCACCGTCTTTAGAAAGGGCAATCTCTTCGTCTCGCGCCTCGAGTAGCGCTTTTATACGTGCAGCAATCACACCGGTTAGTGCGTTAGATGCAGCATTTATTACTGCTCGGTCAGCCGCACGTATTCCAGTTCTTTCGGGCTTAAATCGCAAGCCCGACAGATGCCCTAGGCGATGCCCAGAAACAAAAACTGAGCCATCGTCGTGAACTACGGGAGTCAAAGATTCACTATTACGTAGACGCCTGACTAGATGAGAGGTGCGTTTATCAACAAAACGTAAAATGAGTTTCTCATGAAGTGCGTCCGAGAGCCTATCCTCAACAAGCCGAGTCTTCGCTTGCCACACTTTAGGTTCCTTTACCCATTGGCTTCGATTAGCGATATAAGTCCATATCCTTATGCCAGCGATCCGGTCCATTATCGTGTGAATGTCACCGTCGGTGCGATCTAAATACGAAACCTGCGACGAGATCCAGTCGTCAGGTAAAACCGCATACCTATCCGTTAAGTAACCATATACTTGAGTCAAAATACGGGCATGGCTCTCGGGCTTGACCTTGCGAAAATCTGGAATCTTTGCCACCTCCCAGAGCAGTTTTATACTATCGGGTGTGGTCGCCTGACGGCGCACTTGGTCATCACGAATCATTGCTTCCAGAACCAGCTGGTCTTCAGCTGGCGGACATCTTATCAGACCCGGTAAGCTCGGCGGCTGCTTTAGTGACAATATCAATTTATCAAGGGTTGAAAACTTGAGGTCGGAGTTTCGCCAGTAAATCGACTCATGAAAAGGAAACTCGTGGTTCTCAACCCGAAGCACAAGCTCTTGATTCAAAGACCTTGTGCCCGTTATCACCCCAAATGTGCCATCATTCATGTGGCGACCCGCACGTCCAGCGATTTGGGCGACTTCAAGGGCCGATAAAGATCGTGACCGGTGGCCATCAAACTTAGTTAGAGATGCGAATGCAACATGATCAATATCCATATTTAGACCCATTCCTATGGCATCCGTTGCAACCATATAATCCACTTCCCCGCTTTGATACATAGCCACTTGAGCGTTCCTTGTCCTTGGACTAAGGGCACCCATAACAACCGCGGCGCCCCCCCTTTGTCTTCGGATCAACTCGGCAATGCCATAGACTTCTGACAAAGAGAAAACCACTACAGCCGATCTCCGTGGCAAACGTGTGAGTTTCTTCGGACCTGTGTAGGTAAGACGTGAGAGACGGGGTCTCGTGACAAACTGAATTCCTGGTATAAGTTTTCGAATTAACGGCTTGATAGTTGCGGAACCCAAAAACATGGTTTCTTCAAGGCCCCTCGCATGCAACATCCGATCAGTAAATAGGTGTCCCCGATCCTTATCAGCTGCAAGTTGAATCTCATCTACAGCAAGAAAAGCAACAACGCGGTCCAAGGGCATGCTTTCCACGGTACAAATGAAATACTTCGGATTAGCTGGGACAATTTTCTCCTCACCAGTTATCAGTGCAACGGATCCGACACCTCGTGCCTGGACAACACGATCATAGTTTTCTCTGGCTAATAGGCGCAGGGGGAACCCGATCATACCACTTTTATGACCAAGCATGCGCTCCATAGAAAAATGGGTTTTGCCCGTATTTGTGGGCCCCAGAATAGCCGTGATACTGGTATTATTTTGTAATGGCATGGTCCGCACTTGCATAAGTAGCAGGCTATGATGGCGCATCTACACCTACTAGGGCAACGTCGCCATGAATCCTTTTTATTTTATGACCTTAATCTCCGCGATTGTATTGCCATATAGCACTTTTGATCACATATGAAGTGCTAGAAAATTAGTTCACTAAGTCTACAAACCCGAAAAATGGTACGACGGCGTACGAAAGGATAAAACTATGGCGGAAGAAAAGAGAGTCTTTGAAGCAGAGGTCGCGAAGCTTCTCGATATCGTCGTCAATTCCCTCTACTCTAACAAAGAAATCTTCATACGAGAGCTGATTTCCAACGCTTCCGACTCCTGTGACCGTTTAAGGTATGCAGCACTGACCGACCTCAGCCTCCTACAAGATGGCGGCAGTGAATTTGCCATCCATATTGCCTTCGATAAAAAAGCCCGCACATTGATAATCACTGACAATGGCTTTGGTATGAACCATGACGAGCTTGTAGAAAACCTTGGAACAATTGCAAAATCGGGCACGGCAGAATTCGTAAAATCTCTCTCTGGGGACGACAAGCAGGATGTCAATCTAATCGGCCAATTTGGCGTGGGTTTTTATTCTTCTTTCATGGTAGCGAAGAAGGTTGAGGTCCTATCTAGAAAAGCTGGCGAGACACAAGGTTGGTCTTGGACTTCTGATGGAAGAGGTAAGTTCACCGTTTCGGAAGCTGATAACGTGACACGGGGCGCCAAAATTATCCTGCACCTCAGAAAGGAGGCCGATGATTTTCTAGACAAACAGCGCTTACAATCCGTTGTGAAAACCTATTCCGATCACATCGCATTGCCAGTAATTCTCGATGCCGACCCGGATGATAAGGATGGAAATCCTGAAAACTTAAATGCCGCATCTGCACTTTGGAGTCGCCCCAAGAATAAAATCACTAAAGATCAATACAAGGAGTTCTATCATCACGTAGCCCACGCCTTTGATGACCCCTGGCATACACTGCACTATCGCGCTGAAGGAGCAATAGAATACACCAGCCTTCTGTTCGTGCCATCACAAAGGCCATTTGATTTGTTTCAGGCAGAACGCAAGGCACACGTAAAGCTTTACGTTAAACGTGTATTCATATCCGACGATCTAGAGGGGCTCTTGCCGCCATATTTAAGATTTATGAGAGGCGTTGTCGACTCGTCAGACCTGCCGCTTAATATTAGTCGTGAAATGCTGCAGGACAACCCTGTCCTTAAGAAAATTCGGAATGGATTAGTTAAGAGGTTATTCAAGGACCTTAAAGAACGCGCGAAAGACAAAGACGACTACGCCAGTTTCTGGGACTCTTTCGGAGCAGTATTCAAAGAAGGATTGTATGAGGATTTTGAAAGACGCAGCGACATTCTGGAGCTTTCCCGCTTCCGTTCGTCAACAAAAGATGGCTTCATCAGCTTGAATGAGTATGTCGAAAACATGAAGGATGGGCAGGATACTATCTATTACATCTCTGGAGAAAGTGCTTCAGCCCTAAAAGCTAGTCCGCAAATGGAAGCTTTTGTGGCTAAGGATATAGAAGTTCTGTTGCTAACCGATCCTATAGACGAATTCTGGGTGCCTTCCGTCGGCGTCCACAAGAAACACCCCCTCAAATCAGTCAGCCAGACGGGTACAGATATCAGTTCCATTAAAGAACACGCAGACACCCTAGAAAACAAATCAGAAACTGCAGAAATAGACAGTGAAGATCTCAAGGCTATTATCGAAAAAATGAAAAATACCTACGGTCAGACCGTGAAAGACGTCCGTGTCTCATCTAAGTTAACAAACAGTCCCGTCTGCCTGATAACCGAGGATGGCGGCATGAGCTTGCACATGGAACGCATGCTTAAACAACATGGAAACACGGAGGATATGACTGTACCGCGTATTCTTGAGATTAATCCTAATCACAGCTTAATCAGGCAACTAATTAGCGATCCGAATGACAGATTTGAGGATGCCGCATGGTTGCTGTTAGATCAGGCGCGCATAGTTCAAGGGGAATCTGTTCCAGACCCCGCGGCGTTTTCGAGACGAATGTCCGCTTTCATGGAAAGCAGCTTACAGGTGCGGGGTAGTTGAATCGCGAGAGCGCGGTAGTAGCTCAATTTTGCGCTGCTAGATTTCGAAGAACGTATTGCAACACACCACCATGCCGGAAATATTCTAGTTCTCCTTCTGTATCAATTCGGCATAGGAGATTTATATTTGTGGAAGTACCGTCGCCACGATGCACTGTAACTTCAACTTCCTGACGAGGCGACAGATCAGCCAAGCCCCTGATGTCGAAGGTCTCAATACCTTTTAAGTTTAGATACTTTCGCCCTTGTCCCTCTCCAAACTGAAGCGGCAACACACCCATACCGACTAAGTTGGATCGGTGGATACGCTCGTAGCTTTCGCTCAGAACGGCCTTGACTCCGAGAAGATTTGTCCCCTTGGCCGCCCAATCACGTGATGAACCGGTACCGTACTCCTTTCCAGCAATCACTATCAATGGCACACCCTCATCTTTGTATTTCATTGCTGCATTATATATCGGCATGACAAAAGCACCCGGCATGTACTTTGTCCAACCTCCTTCAGTACCAGGAACCATCTCGTTACGAATACGGATGTTAGCGAAGGTACCCCTCATCATCACCTCATGATTACCGCGCCGGGACCCATAGGAGTTAAAATCCTTAGCTTCCACATCGTGGCTCTCCAGATAGATCCCAGCTGGGCTATCGGCCTTGATGGACCCGGCAGGAGATATGTGATCAGTCGTAACCGAATCTCCTAGAATAGCCAGTGGCCGCGCACCAACAACATCCTCCAGAAGACTTGGCTTTGCCGCTATACCATCAAAATAAGGTGGTTTACGCACGTATGTGGAATCACTATCCCAAGCGTAAGTCTCACTCTCTTCCGCCTGCACCGACTGCCACTCAGGGGGCCCCTCAAAAACGTCCGAATACCGCGCTTCAAACATGTCATTTGTCAAAAACTGCTCGATAAAATCGCTAACTTCAGCCGGTGCGGGCCATATATCTTTAAGGAAAACATCATTTCCGTCATTACCTTGGCCTAGAGGTTCCGTAGTTATATCTACGTTCATCGAACCTGCTAGCGCATAAGCCACAACGAGAGGAGGGCTCGCCAGGTAATTCGCTTTAACATGGGGGCTGATGCGACCCTCAAAATTGCGATTACCCGACAGAACCGAAGTTGCCACCAGATCACCAGACTCTATGGAAATTGCAATATTCTCGTCGAGAGGTCCCGAATTACCAATGCACGTTGTGCATCCGTATCCCACAACGTTAAAACCAAGGGAATCCAAGTCTGTTTGTAAATTAGACTTCTCTAGGTAATCACTAACGACCTGAGAGCCTGGCGCTAGCGACGTTTTTACCCATGGCTTTCGCATCAGCCCTTTTTCCCTAGCCTTACGTGCGACTAAGCCAGCAGCAAAGAGCACAGACGGATTAGAAGTGTTTGTACAGGAAGTGATAGCAGCAATAACTACATCACCATCCTCGAGTTCATCTTTGCCGCCAGGCCCAGTGAGACCAGCCACTCTAGCAGAGGCTGGTCTATCATGACCAAACTCATCCTTTAGCGCCTCAGAGAACGCTGTCTTTGCAGATGGGAGTGAGATCCGGTCTTGGGGACGTTTAGGTCCAGCCAAAGATGGCTCTACACGACCTAGATCCAGTTCTGTGATATCGCTAAATTCAGGATCAGCGGTTTCCTTATCGCGCCACATCCCTTGCGCCTTAGCATATGACTCAACCAGAGCCACGCGATCTTGATCTCGCCCGGTAAATGTCAGATATCGGCAGGTCTCTTTGTCAATAGGAAAAAACCCGCACGTAGCCCCGTATTCTGGCGCCATATTTGCGATAGTAGCACGGTCAGTGAGAGAGAGGTCATCAAGTCCGGGACCAAAAAACTCGACAAACTTTCCAACAACACCTCTCTTCCTAAGCATCTCCGTCACCATTAGAACCAGATCAGTGGCCGTAGTGCCTTCCTTGAGTTTTCCAATCAGCTTAAATCCTACAACCTCCGGAATAAGCATAGAGATAGGTTGGCCTAGCATTGCCGCTTCGGCTTCAATACCGCCAACTCCCCAGCCCAAAACACCGAGCCCGTTAACCATAGTGGTGTGGCTATCAGTTCCGACCAAAGTGTCTGGGTATGCAAGTAAGTGGCTATCATCTTCGCCAGTCCAGACCACTTGGGCTAGATACTCTACGTTGACCTGATGACAAATACCCGTTCCCGGCGGGATCACTCGGAAATTATCAAACCCCACCTGACCCCATCGTAGAAACTGGTACCGTTCTCCATTACGGCTAAATTCGAGTTCCATATTCTTGGTCAAAGCGCCGGAACTCGCATAAGCATCTACCATAACGGAGTGATCAATTACCAAGTCCACGGGCGATAAAGGGTTAATTCTTCGGGGATCGCCGCCAAGCATGTTCATAGCCTCGCGCATAGCGGCTAGGTCGACCACGGCGGGCACGCCTGTAAAATCCTGCATTAAAACGCGCGCCGGACGGTAAGAGATCTCTTGATGAGAACGCCTGTTTATATGCCAATCGGCGATAGCACGGATGTGGTCAACGGTTACAGAGGACCCATCTTCGTGTCTCAGTAAGTTTTCTAGGATTACCTTTAATGAGAACGGCAAGTTGGCAATACCGCCAAGCGCCTTATCCGCAGCTTCAATACTAAAATAGTCATAAGACTTACCGTTGACCTCAAGGGTACGGCGCGTATTCAAGCTGTCTTGACCATTCAATCCCATGGTCTAACACCTCATGCTTTCCATATAATATGTATTGTGTATGACGGCCATCAACAAGGCCCGTTTAAGTCGCCATCATCCACATCCGATTGAGGTTGTCCAGGATTTGCTTACATAGATTCAGATCAAAAATTTGCCATAATTTCGAAGTCTTATGAATTTTCAAGCGGGGTCAGCGGAAACAACTCCCATCCGCGACCCGCAAACGAGCAGGGTTCCCCTACCAGCTCGTTATGAAAGCCCACTAGGCGGGCGGCGCCATTTTCCCCTCCATATATAAAAAGCGTCGCCCGCCTACTTTTAGCAGCCAATAATTTTACTCCTACTGATTGAAAGCTAATGATCGTTCCACCGTTTCTGCTATGGTTCCCCGCATGACCCAAACCGTTTCAGCACGTATGGTTTTTTCTGGTGACGCAGTCAAATGTCTGCGCGGAGGTCGCGAAATTTTCTCGGACCTTGACTTTAATGTAGCCAGCGGCGAACTACTTACTTTGACAGGCCCAAATGGAAGCGGAAAGACTAGCCTTCTGCGGTTAATGGCCGGCATTGGGTTTCCTCACGCCGGAAAAATCTCTTGGAACGGACAAAATATTTTAAATGAACCTCAAAATCACAGTGCACGGATCCGTTATGTAGGGCACCAAGACGCAGTGAAGCCAATTCTAACCGTAAATGAGAATTTAAGTTTTTGGTACCAATACTGGAAAGTACATGATCAGAAGAGAACCATAGAAGAAACACTGGATGTCTTCGATCTTACGAAGTTAGCTGATGTACCCGGGCGTTTGCTTTCCGCAGGTCAACGTAAGAAGGTAAGCCTTGCAAGGCTAGTACTTGGATCAGCACCCATTTGGTTGCTCGACGAGCCAACCAGCTCTCTCGATGACAAGTCCACCAAAACCTTATTCGATGTGGTTGCGAATCATGTTGCTGGAAATGGGTTAGTGGTCATAGCTACCCATCAAACACTGCCGTTACTAGGCAACAGCGAAGTAAACCTAGGGACCTACGCATCGGTTACCGGAACGGTTTTTCTGTGAGTCCCGCACTTTCTCTTATACGTCGGGACCTACGGCTATCTTTGCGGTTGGGGACTGATACTTTGATGGTTCTCGCTTTTTTTTCTGTAACGGTGGTTCTCTTTCCTTTCGGGATTGGCCCCGAACCGGGCGTCTTGGCCCGAATAGCAGGAGGAATCCTTTTCGTGGCCGCGCTACTATCAACACTTTTGTCCCTGGATCGCATGTTCCTATCGGACTTCGATGACGGTAGCCTCGATATACTTTTAATTTCACCGGCATCTATGGCAGTGGTTGTCTTCGCAAAGGTTGTGGTTCACTGGCTAACCACGGGGCTGCCCCTTACCATCTTGGCACCATTCGTTGCCGTAACCTTGAACCTACCCTCAGCTGGTCAACAACCTTTAATCTTAGCCCTGCTATTGGTAACACCGACCTTGAGTTTAGTGGGCGCCGTGGGCGCTGCCCTAGTTCTAGGCACTCGCAAGAGCGGTTTTTTGCTGTCTCTGTTAGTTTTACCTCTCTATATCCCGGTGCTAATCTTCGGCGTAGGAGTGGTTGAAGCCGCAGTGACCGGTATTGCTGTCGGCCCTGCACTGGCAGCACTGAGCGGGCTTTTGTTGATCGCCATTGCCTTGTGTCCATGGGCAACAGCAACAGCGTTAAGAGTAGCTTTGGAGTAGATGTTAGTTGAGATTAGAAGAATTTTATTGGATACAGGGACGTAGTGTATGGTCGCAACACTTGGCGTTGTAAGCGCCTTTGTGTATTTAAGGGGCAGGTAGAAGTTTGTTGATAGATCGCATATTGAAGCAATAAGCATGCATGCCTTTGCAAACCCCACGCGCTTTCTAAGATTGGCAGACTTTGTTCTGCCTTGGGCAGTCGGCATATGCCTGTTAAGTTTCGCTGCTGGATTGCTTTATGCGTTAGTGATCTCTCCCCCTGATTACCAGCAAGGTGAATCGGTTAGGATTATGTATATACACGTCCCTTCCGCGTGGATGGGTCTTTTCATTTACAGTGCAATGGCCATTGCTAGCGCTATGTTTCTCATTTGGCGACACCCAGTAGCCAATCTGATCGCCCGATCCTCCGCGCCCGTAGGTGCGATGTTCACTGCCATCTGTCTTGTATCAGGAATGCTATGGGGCAAACCAATGTGGGGAACCCCCTGGGTCTGGGACGCACGTCTCACGTCCATGCTAATCTTGCTATTCCTGTACCTAGGATACATGGCCCTGGCGGATGCTTTTGAGACACCAGAACGGGGTGACAAAGCGGCGGCCATTTTGGCGCTGGTGGGTGTGGTTAACTTACCTATTATTAAGTTCTCGGTCGATTGGTGGAATACACTGCATCAACCTTCTATTATTTCCATGTCCGGTTTTTCTGTAAATACGGCTATGCTCGCACCCTTGTTTATTATGCTTCTCGCTTTCAAGAGCTATTATATAACTATACTTTTGAAAAAAGTACGTAGCGAATTCCTTAATGCCAAACTGCGCGCGCTGCGCCTTGCGCAAGTGCATGGTTGAATAGTTATTCAAGCATTTGGGATCCAATGAGGACTCAGTGGAAACATTTGTTGAATACTTAAGTATGGGTGGTTATGCCACATTCGTCTGGTCCACTTACCTGATCGCTTTGGTAGGTCTTGCAGGGATATGGATCGCCACCCACAAAACTTTAGAAATTAGGGAAAACCAATTAAGAGTTCTGCTAGAACAACGGAACCAACCTGGCACAATTGATAAGGTTAGCGAACAATGAAGCGCAAGACGCGACGTCTCTACTTCTTGATTGCGGGTGCTTTGGCAGTGGCTGCGGGCGCAGGACTTATGTTAACCGCATTTGAAGAGGCTATTGTATTTTTCTATAGCCCCTCAGAGTTGCTCACCAGGACACCCGCATCCGACCAACGGTTGAGACTTGGCGGACTAGTGGCGGATGGGAGCGTCAAAAAGAAAGGTGAGCTAGTAACGTTTGCGGTAACTGATTTAGAAAATACGATTAGCGTATCTTACTTAGGTATTTTGCCCGATTTGTTTCGTGAGGGTCAGGGAGTAATTGCAGAGGGGCAACTTGCACCTGATGGGCATTTTGTGGCGTTCGAGGTCTTGGCCAAACACGATGAGAACTATATGCCACCCGAAGTTGCAGAAGCTATAAAAGCATCAGGCCAATGGAAACCCATCGATAACGCAAAGACTGCGCAGGAATCATTAGGGGTAAAGCCATGATCATAGAATTTGGTCACTTTGCCCTCGCCCTAGCTCTGCCAGTGGCTTTAATCCAGTCCATTCTCCCTCTGGTCGGGGCACAAAGGGGAAAGATTGCATGGATGGCCGTGGCCCACCCAACTGCGCTTGCCCA
>Ga0315336_1001570_pt1 | contig 42472 bp, 34 predicted proteins | sample ASW5metaG_FD_204512 | JGI IMG/M metagenome (GOLD analysis project Ga0315336, IMG submission 204512) | Ammonia-oxidizing marine archaeal communities from Monterey Bay, California, United States - ASW #5 | ecosystem: Environmental > Aquatic > Marine > Intertidal zone | place: USA: California... | reverse complement strand
CGGACAAAACCCCGAAAACCGGCCGCTATATACGCAAAATACAAACAATAATGCCGAAAAACGCGCTCTTGAGACCAAAATCCGCTTGTCATACCGCGCTCAATGCGCTTTTTCAGCAGCCTGCTAGGGGAAACTTGTGCCGTCAACCGTCGACTATCCCGTTCCGGAAGAGTTGGATGATCCGCGATTTCGCCGGTTGTTCGATTACTGGCTGTCCAAACATCGCGACGGCCTGCTGCCTGGAAGGGCCGAAATCGATCCCTTGGAATTTCCGGAGCTGCTTGGCAACATTAATTTGATCGATGTGGTGCGCGAGAACGGCATCATGCGATTTTTGTATCGTGTATGGGGTACGGCAGTAACCAACCTTTACGGCAGAGACCACACCGACAAATTCGCCGACGAAATCGCCCTTCCGACCAAATCCGACGAAATTCAGCGTGTGTTAAAGGAAAGTGCCGGTTCCGGCAGGCCGCATTTTTGGCAGATTCCTCTACCCACCGAGAACCACGACTTCAAAAGCAATCGCCGCCTGCTGCTGCCGCTTGCCAGCGACGGCGTAAACGTGGACAAATTCATTGCCTTGATATTAGGTGACGCCCGCCGCTGACTTGGAGGGACTGGCAATGGATTATTCCGGCTACAGACGCGTGAAATTCGACTATCGGGACCGGGTTCTTTGGGTCCTGCTGGACGGCGAAGGACCGATGAATGCGGTCGATCATGCCATGCATGAAGATCTGGCCCGGTTGTTTTTCGACCTGCAGCGCGATACCGATTGCGACATTGTGGTGTTGACCGCCGAAGGCCGCGCCTTCTGCGCCGGCGGTGACATGGACTGGTTCCAGGACATGATCGACAATCCGGCCAATTTCCGTGCCATCGCACCGGATGCCAAACGCATCATTTCCGGCTTGCTGGAACTCGAGAAACCGATCCTCTGCCGATTGAACGGCGCCGCCGCCGGCCTCGGCGCCTCGCTCGCCCTGCTGTGCGACATCATCATCGCCGACGAACGCGCGCTGATCGGTGACCCGCATGTGAAAGTCGGCCTGGTCGCCGGCGACGGCGGCGCGGTGATCTGGCCGCAATTGATCGGCTTTGCGCGCGCCAAGGAACTGTTGATGACCGGCGACATGATCACGGCAACACGGGCCGCCGAAATGGGTCTGATCAACTACGCCGTACCGGCCGAGAAACTTGACGCCAAGGTCGGCGAACTGGTGGCGAAACTGCAGGGCAACCCGCGCTGGGCGGTACGCTGGACGAAGACCGCTGCGAATTTGGTGTTGCGCGATATCGCCAACAAAGTCTCCGATGCCGCCATCGCCTACGAAATGCTGTCCAACATGACAAGGGATCGGCAGGAGGCGGTCAACGCGTTCGTCGAAAAACGCAAGCCCGATTACAGTGGCGAATAGGCGGTGATAAGATCGCCGAATCATGGCGCTCTCTCGATCGGTATTCCCCTACACAAAGGGCCGCGCACTATTCGCCGTCGGACGATTTTTGGGTCGTCGGTGGGTCCGGCTTGCCGGCTTGGCCGTCTGTTGCGGGCTGATCGTACAACCGGCCTGGTCGGAGGAAGCGGAACAAATAGAACCGGCGCCTGAACCGCTGCCGTTTTACCTGCAACCGGTCGTGGCGCTGCAATCCGCACTGGCCGACGACTTTTGGTTCTCGGTTGCCGGATATCCGGTTTTTATCGGCATCTCTGGGCGCATTACGCGCGCTTTCCTGCATGGCGATAATGGTGAGGACTCCGAGTTCTTCTTCGTCGACAACAACAATTCTTCAACCCGCGTGGTCGGCGTCGCCGAGGCGACGTTGAGCGACACTTTGCTCATCGGCTCGAGCATCAAACTGCCGCTGATTTTCCAAAGTTCGACAAGCGTCGACTTCGGCGACGCCGATAGTTTTTCGGGTTCATTCGGCGAGGCCGGCGAGCGTGATATCGACGGCTACCTGACCAGTGCTACCTACGGCAAGCTTTACGTCGGTTACGGCGACACCGCGTCGGACGGCACCTCGGAAGTCGACAACAGCGGTACCACGGTGATCAGCCGCAGCCGCATCCGCGATCTGGCCGGTGGTTTGTCTTTCGCCGGTGGGCCGCGGATCAAGGACGTGTTCAATAACTTCGACGGCCTCGGTTCGGAAAAACGCGTGCGCTACGACACGCCGAGCTTCAGCGGCACCGTCGTCTCCGCTTCCTTGACCACGGAACGGGACTACGACGTTGCCATCCGCTTCGATTCCGGGCAATTCGGCGACGCCATGGCGGTGGCGGCCGCCTACGCACACAAGGATGACGGTTCCGACCAGGTCAGCACCTCGGCAAGCGCGACCTGGAAATCCGGAGCAAGCCTCTCTGTGGCCGCTGCCTGGCGGGATCAGAACGACCGAAAGAAGCTATTCGGCTATGCTAAGGCCGGCTATCGCCGCGATTTCTTTTCGTTCGGCCCGACCGCTTTCGCCATCGACGCCGCCTATAACGAAGATGTTGATAGAAAGGGCGACAAGGCCTATTCCGCCGGAGCGTTTGCCACTCAGACCATCAACCGCGAGGGCATCGTGAAAGCGATTGATCTCTATATCGGTATCCGCTGGCACGAGCTGGATCGTCGGGACGAGAATTTCGACGATATTCTCGCCACCATGGCCGGCTTCCGCCTGCGGTATTGATCTTCGGCGATCAACGGGTTGGGTTTCCCTGTGCGCCGTGAAACAATACCGGCCATGACCGAGCAAGATTTGATCGCCTGTCTGCCGATGTATGACTGGCCCGAAGTGCGGCCGGCAACCGATGCTCTATGGGCCGCGATGGCATCCGCCTTTGCCCGCCATGGCATCGACGCGCCGGCAGCGCTCGACCGAGAAACGCCGCGCGAAGACGCTTGGGCGGCGCCGACCCTGGTGTTGGGACAGACCTGCGGCCTGCCCTACATGCGGTCGCTTCGCGGCCGCGCGACGCTACTGGGATCGCCGATCTACGATCTGCCGGACGCCGAGCCCGGCGACTACTACTCGGTGATCGTCGCCCGGGCCGACGATCCGGCGGCGACCCTGGCCGACTTTCGCGGCCGCCAGGTGGCCTTTAACGGCGCCGATTCCCAATCCGGCTATGCGGCGCTGCAGGTCGTTGTCGCGCCGCTGGCGGAGAATGGCCAATTTTTCAGCGCCGGGCTGACGACCGGCACCCATCGCCGGTCGGCAGCAGCGGTCGCCGAAGGCCGCGCCGACATTGCCGCGCTCGACGCGGTCAGCTGGCAACTGTTGTTGGATCACGACTCTGTCGCCGGTGGATTAAAAATCATCGCCACGACGCCGATGTCACCGGGCCTGCCTTATATCACCAGCCTAGCGGGCGCGTCCCGACAGGCAGCATTGAACGCTGCTCTGGCCGAGGCCATCGATGATCTGGATCCCGCGAACCGCCGGGCGTTGCGGATCGAAGGCTTCCGGCCACGCGCGGAGCAGGACTACGCCATATTGCCGGAACGCTTGGTCGCCGCCGTGAAAAGCGGCTATCCCGCACTGTCATGACGGCAGCGCTGCTGAAATACGAGGCGCCGACCTGGGCTCTGGCCGTCACCATTTATGGTTGCTGGTTTGCCTTGGTTTGGTTCCACGCGGTCCTGCCCTGGTGGCTGCTGCTGCCCGCCGGCGGCTATGTCACCGCCATCCATTTCAGCCTGCAACATGAGGCGATCCACAGCTGGCGGTCGCTGCCGGCCTGGCTTCGGACGGCCATCGTTTGGCCACCGATTGGCCTCTGGAATCCGTTCGAGACTTACCGCAACAGCCATTCCATCCACCACCGCAACGCCAACCTGACCTATCCCGGGCTCGACACCGAAAGCGTCTATCACCGTCCGGCCGATTGGGACCGCTACCCGGCGCTTTGGCGGCGCCTGCTGATGGTCAACCAGACATTCCCCGGCCGTTTGCTGCTTGGGCCGCCGATCCGCCTCTCCAAGGTGGTAACCCGCGACTTTGCGCGCCTTGCCCGCGGTGATTTCGCCGATGGTTGGATCTGGCTCCGCCACGTCATCGGTGTTACCGCCATTTTGCTGTTCGTGACGCAAATCGCCGGCATGCCGCTCTGGCAGTACCTGCTGTTTTTCTTCTATTTCGGCATGGTGCTGGGCTGGATCCGCCCGTTCCTAGAACATCGCTGGGGCGAGACACCCTACCAGCGGGTCGCGGCCATTGAAGCGCATTGGCTGTTCGGCTTGCTGTTTCTTTGGAATAATCTGCACATCGTGCACCACCGCTATCCGACCATGCCGTGGTACGAAATTCCGGGATTCTATCGCCGCAACCGCGAGGCGATGCTGGCGCTCAACGGCGGCTACGTTTATGCCGGCTACGGCGAAGTGTTGAAACGGTTCTGGCGCCGACCGACTTTCGTGCCGGTTCATCCCGATAAACGAGCGCTGTAAGCAGCGCGGCACGCTCCGTTCTGTGTCGCATTTCGCATGAAACTAGGCGGAATTGGTATCGCCGCTCGGAAATCCAGCCCCTAAGCTTGGTTAGAATCGAGCCAGTGGAGCGTCGACGCGATGAATTGGGATGTCTTCATTACCTGCGCCATCACCGGGTCCGGTGATACCACGGGCAAAAGCGCCAAGGTTCCGGTGACGCCGAAGGACATCGCCGCCTCGGCCATCGAGGCGGCCAAGGCCGGTGCCGCCATCGCCCATATCCATGTCCGCGATCCGGGGACCGGCGCCGGTGCCCGCGACGTCGCGCTCTACCGCGAGGTGGTGGACCGGGTGCGCGACAGCGAGACGGACGTGGTGCTCAATCTCACGGCCGGCATGGGCGGCGACCTCTATTTCGGCGCCGGCGAAAAGCCGTTACCGCTTAAGACCGAGGGCACCGACATGGTCGGGCCGCTGGAACGGCTGCGGCACGTCGAGGAACTGCTGCCGGAGATCTGCACACTCGATTGCGGCACCATGAATTTCGCCGAGGCCGATTATGTCATGACCAACACGCCGGCGATGTTGAAGACTATGGCGAAGCGGGTGCAAGAACTCGGCGTGCGGCCGGAGCTCGAAGTTTTCGACACCGGCCATTTGGTATTCGTAAAAGAAATGATCGCCGACGGGCTGATCGACGACCCGGTGATGATCCAGCTCTGCATGGGCATCCCCTATGGTGCCCCCGACGACCCGTCCACGTTCCTCGCCATGGTCCACGCCTTGCCGCCCGGCGCCACGTTTTCCGGCTTTTCCATTGGCCGCATGCAACTGCCCTTTGTCGCCATGGCAGCGCTCGCCGGCGGCAACGTCCGGGTCGGCTTGGAAGACAATATCTACCTGTCGCGCGGCGTCATGGCGAGTAACGGCGCGCTGGTCGAGCGGGCGGTCAGCGTCCTTGAGGCGATGAATGTGAACCTGCTCGGGCCGGCCGACGTCCGGGAAAAACTGAAGCTGAAAAAGCGCGGCTGAGGCGCCGCCCCATGACCGAAATCCGGACCGTGGGGCTGCTTGGCGGCGGCGTCATCGGCGCCGGCTGGGCGGCGCGGCTGTTGTTGAACGGCGTCGATGTAGTGGTGGCCGACAAAGCCGCCGGCACCGAGGCCGCCATCGCCGAAGTCATGAACAATGCCCGCCGCGCCTACCGCAACCTGACGCTCTGTCCGCCCGGCGCCGAAGGCGGCCTCACAATCGTTCAGTCGGTCGAGGCGGCCGCTGAGGCGGCGGACTTTATCCAGGAAAATCTGCCGGAAGACCAAGACCTCAAAACCGCCCTGCTCGGCCGCGCCAGCCGGGCCGCCCGGCCGGACGTGGTGATCGCTTCGTCGACCTCGGGGCTCAGGCCGACCGCCCTGCAGGCGGACATCACCGAACCGGGCCGCCTCGTGGTCGGCCACCCTTTCAATCCGGTCTATTTGATGCCGTTGGTGGAAATTTGCGGCGGTGTCGAGACCAGCCCGCACGTGCCAGGCCGGGCGGCCGATTTCTATCGATCGATCGGTTTGCATCCGCTGATGCTGAAGACCGAGATCGACGGCTTCATCGCCGACCGCCTGATGGAGGCGTTATGGCGCGAGGCGTTGCATATGATCAACGACGACGTCGCGACGGCCGCAGATATCGATGACGCCATCCGCTTCGGGCCGGGCCTCCGGTGGGCGTTCATGGGAACATTCCTGACTTATCGTTTGGCCGGCGGCGGCGCCGGCATGCGCCACTTCCTGGCCCAGTTCGGCCCCGCCTTAAAGCTGCCTTGGAGCAAACTGGAGGCGCCGGAGCTGACCGATGATCTGATCGAGCGGCTGGCCGGCCAATCCGACGACCAAGCCGCGGGCCAGTCGACCCGGTCGCTGGAACGGTTGCGGGACGATTGTCTGGTCGCCGTGATGCAGGGCTTGAAGCGCCACGATTTCGGCGCCGGCCGCGCCCTCAAGCAATACGAAGAAATACTCTATGAGCGGGCGCATCAAACCGAGATGGTGCCGGACGAGAAGATCGACGCACCGCTGGTGCTGCATCAGAGCAGGGTCGCCGCGGAATGGGTCGACTACAACGGCCATATGACCGAAAGCCGTTACCTCCATGTCTTCGGCGACGGCACCGACGCGCTGCTTCGATTCGTCGGCATCGACAGCGCCTACCATGTGGCGGGCGGCAGCTACTACACCGTCGAGACCCATATCATGAACCTGGCCGAGGTGTCCGCCGACGCGCCGATCGAAGTCCGGAGCCATGTCCTCGGCGTCGACGACAAACGCCTGCATGTGCTGCATGCGTTGCATCACGGCACCGAAGGCACACAATTGGCAACCGCCGAGCAAATGCTGGTGCATGTGGACACCGCCCTTGGCCGCGCGGCGCCGGCCAGGCCAGTGGTTCGCGATCGCCTGACCGCCATCGCCGAAGCGCATTCGGTGCTCGATATCCCCAATAATGTCGGCCGGCGCATCACCATGCCGAGCGCCCCTAAGGGAGGGCCGTGACATGAACCTTGACCTGACGCACGAGCAGGCGTTGATCGTCGACATCGTGCGGCGGTTTGTCGAAAGCGAGCTCTATCCGCTGGAGGCGGACGTCGAACGCACCGGCGACTGCCCGGTCGAACTCGGCCGCGAGATCCAAGGTAAAGTCCGCCAACTCGGCTTCTACGCGCCGAACATTCCCGAGGCGCACGGCGGCGGCGGCCTGGACCACCTCTCCTTCACCCTGCTGGAGCGTGAATTGGGCCGCGCGTCCATGGCGCTGTCGGTCTGGTGGGGGCGGCCATCGAACATCCTGTGTGCCTGCAACGAAGAGCAACGCCAGCGTTATCTGTTGCCCTGCGTCACCGGCGAGAAGATGGACGCCTTGGCCATGACCGAGCCGGATGCCGGTTCCGACATCCGCTCTATGACCTGCAGTGCCCGCCGGGACGGCGATGATTGGTTGATCAACGGCACCAAGCATTTTATCTCCCACGCCGATATTGCCGACTTCGTGATCGTGTTCATTGCCACGGGGGAGGACGAATCGCCGCGCGGCCCAAAGAAGCGCATCACCTGTTTCTTGGTCGATCGTGGCACGCCAGGCTTTACCATCCGTCCCGGTTACAGGTCCGTATCGCATCGCGGCTACCACAATTGCATCCTCGATTTCGACGATTGCCGCCTGCCGGCGACGCAGATCCTGGGCGAAGAAGGTCAGGGCTTCGAGGTCGCCAATACTTGGCTTTACGCAACGCGGCTTAGCGTTGCCGCCATGTCGGTCGGCCGCGCCCGGCGGGTCTTCGATCTCGCGCTGGATTGGGCCGCGACACGGCGGCAGTTCGGTCAACAAATTGGAAAATTCCAAGGCGTGTCGTTTAAGCTCGCCGACATGATCACGGAAATCGACGCCGCCGATTGGCTGACCCTGGCCGCGGCCTGGCAGCTTGATCGCGGCGCCGATGCCAACCGGCCGATCGCCAGCGCCAAGCTCTACGCCACGGAGATGCTGGCGCGGGTGACCGACGAGGCGATCCAGATCCATGGCGGCATGGGGCTGATGGACGATCTGCCGTTGGAACGGTTCTGGCGCGATGCCCGGGTCGAGCGGATCTGGGACGGCACCAGCGAGATTCAACGCCACATCATTTCACGCGATCTGCTACGGCCGCTCGGCGCATGAACGCGGATCACGGCATCGCCGAACGACGGCGGCTCGCCCGGCTGCTGCAGCCGCACTCAATCGCGGTCTTCGGCGGCCGCTTCGCGGAAGCGGTTGTCGAACAATGCACGCTAATGGGTTTTGCCGGGCAGGTCTGGCCAGTGCATCCGACGCGGGCCGCGATCGGCGGGTATCCCTGTCACCGATCGGTGGAAAATCTGCCGGCGGCGCCCGACGCCGCCTTCGTCGCCGTCAACCGTCATCAGACAGTCGACATTGTCGAACGCCTGGCGCGACGCGGCGCCGGCGGCGCGGTCGCCTACGCCTCCGGCTTTGGCGAGACCAGCGCCGAAGGCGCTGAATTACAGCGAAAATTGGTGGACGCGGCCGGCGCCATGCGCCTGATCGGGCCCAATTGCTACGGCTTCATCAATTTTCTGGACGGCGTACCGCTTTGGCCGGATAGCCATGGCGGACAGCGGGTCGAGCGCGGCGTCGCGATCCTGACACAATCGTCGAACATCGCGCTCAACCTCACCATGAACCGCCGCGGCCTGCCGCTGGCCTATCTCTGCACGCTCGGCAATCAGGCGGCGACCGGCCTGTCGGCGCTGGCCGACGGCATCCTCGACGACGACCGGGTCACGGCGATTGGTCTGCACATCGAAGGCATCGACGATCCGGACGCTTTCGCCGCCTTGGCCGACAAAGCCAAATACTGCGGCGTGCCGATCATCGCCCTGAAGACCGGCCGCTCGGAAATAGGTGCGCGCCTGGCGCTTGGCCATACCGCCTCGATCGCCGGCAGCGACGCGGTCACGATGGTGTTGTTTCGCCGCCTCGGCATCGGCCAAGTGACGAGCCTGCCGGCCTTGCTCGAATGTTTAAAGCTTTTGCATGCCGGCGGTCCGCTCGAAGGGTCGCGGCTCGTCAGTTTGAGCTGCTCCGGCGGCGAGGCGGCGTTGATCTCAGATGCCGCCACCGCGCGCGGCGTGACCTTTCCCGCCTTCTCTGAGCCTGAACGGGCGCGCATCGAAAACACCGTTTCCGATATGGTTCGGATCGACAATCCGTTTGACTATCACACCTTCGATTGGGGTGACGGCCCGCGCCTGGAGGCTACTTTTACCGCCGCGGCAAGCGCCGACGTCGATTTGGCGGCGTTGGTACTAGACATGCCGAGGACCGATCGCTGCGATGCGACGACCTGGCAAACCACCCTCGATTCCTTCCGGCGCGCCGCGGCGTCGGCCGGCCGGCGCGCGGCGGTGATTGCGAGCTTGGCCGAAGGCCTGCCGGAAGACACCGCCGCGGCGTTGCTGCGGGACGGCATCGCCCCGCTTGCCGGCGTCGACGATGCCCTGGAGGCCATTGATGCCGCCGCCTTCGTCGGTCAGGCCAAACCCCGATCCGCGCCGTGGCCGCGGCCACCGGCGCCGCCAAGCCGAACCATCGAGACCGTCGACGAATCGGCCGCCAAAGCGCGGTTCGCTCAATACGGACTATGTGTGCCAGATGGCACGCTCTGCCATGATGCAGAGGCTGCAGTCGCGGCCGCCGCCGGATTGGGCGGTCCGGTTGTTTTAAAAGCGGTTTCAAAAGACCTGCACCACAAGACCGAACGGAACGCCGTCCGCCTCGGCCTGCGGGACCCAGCGGCGATCGATCGGGCCGCCGCCGACTTGCTTGATTTCGGCGACAGCGTGTTGGTCGAGCGTCAAATTGAGGATGGCGTCGCCGAACTGATCCTCGGCGTCGGCCGCGATCCGGCCGTTGGCCTGTATCTGTTAATCGGGATCGGCGGCATTTTGGCGGAGCTTCATGCTGACAAGGCGTTGGTTCTGTTTCCACTCGATCCCTCGGACGTCGAAACGGCGCTTCGATCCCTGAAAGCGGCGGCGGTCCTGTTCGGCCATCGCAATCGGCCGGCCGGTGACGTCGAGGCGGTGATCGATGCCGTGATGGCGGTCCAGCGTTTCGTCGAAGACCACCGCGACACCCTGCTAGAATTGGAAATAAACCCATTGATCGTCCGCCCGGCCGGCCTCGGCGCGGTCGCGGTCGACGGTTTGCTGCGGCTCTATGAAGGAAGGTCCGATGACTGACGATACTGTTCGTGCCGAGCGGGACGGGGCGGTCCTGGAAGTAACGCTTGACAGGCCAAAGGCCAATGCGATCGATGCCGAGACCAGCAGGCGCATGGGCACGGTCTTCGCCGCGTTTCGCGACGACCCGGAGCTCCGGGTCGCGATTATAAGCGGCGGCGGCGATCGCTTCTTCAGTGCCGGCTGGGATCTCAAGGCCGCGGCGGACGGCGAGCCACCGGACGCCGATTATGGCGTCGGCGGCTTCGGCGGCATGCAGGAGTTGCCCGACCTAAACAAACCAATCATCGCCGCCGTCAACGGCATGGCGGTCGGCGGCGGCTTCGAACTGGCGTTATCGGCCGACATCATCTTTGCCGCCGACAGCGCCCGCTTCGCCTTGCCGGAGATCAATGCCGGCACCCTGGCCGATGCCGCGACCATCAAATTGCCGCGGCGCATGCCCTATCACGTCGCCATGGAATTGCTGTTCACCGGGCGCTGGATGGAGGCCGAAGAGGCACAGCACTGGGGCCTGGTGAACGAAGTCACAGCCGCCGAGCAACTGTTGGACCGGGCGCGTGAAATGGCGCATTTCCTGGCCGCCGGGCCACCGTTGGTGTTCGCCACCATCAAGGAAGTGGCAAGAGAGGCCGAAGGCCTGCCGTTTCAGGAGGCGCTCGGCCGGGTCACCCGCCGGCAATTCCCGACCGTCGATCAGCTCTATTCGAGCGAGGACCAAAAAGAAGGCGCGCGCGCCTTCGCCGAGGGCCGTGGGCCGGTCTGGCGCGGCCGATAGAGTGGATTGCGGCCAATTCTAGGAGAGGGACCATGAGTGATTGTGTTTTCTGCAAGATCGTTGCCGGCGAGATCCCGTCGCACAAGGTTTGGGAAGACGACCAGGTCTTGGCGATCATGGATATCGGCCATGTCAATCCCGGCCATACGTTGGTGCTGTCCAAAGCCCATGCCGACACCATGATGGACTTGGACGAAGCCGTGGCCGGCCAGGCCTTTGTGATCGCCAATCGCATTGCCAAGCTTTTGGACGAGACGTTCACGCCCGCTGGCATGACCATCCTGCAGGCCAATCGCCCGGCCGGTTTTCAAACCGTCAGTCATTTCCATTTGCATGTCCTGCCGCGCCAGGCGGACGACGGCGTCACCCTGACATGGCCGGGCAAGAATCCGCCGCAAGAAGAACTGGCCGAGCGCGCGGCGATGCTGCGTGAACGGCTGCAAGGCTAGTCGGAAAACAGGCGATCGGCGTGTCGGATTGCGACCGCCATACCAAACGGCGTCGGCGCTTGACCGGGTGTGCGGTCATGGACAGCCGGCAAGCCGAGACGCCGCGCAACGATCCGCTTTCCGTAGCACCAAAGGCTTTCCAACGACTGCATTTCAAAAATCAACAGCGGTAGAATGTTGCGATAAAGTCGCTCTGCCTCGGCTTCGGCGTCGGCCGTTCCTTTGCTCATCAACCTATAGACTTTGGCCTGCAGATCGCCGGTTCCCGGACTGGGGATCAAGCCGGCGCAACCGGCCCGCAGATTATCCGGCAGCTCAAGGCCGTTACGACCGTTGAATACGGCGATCTCGCCACCGATTGCGGTGACGACCTCGGCGATCGCAGTGACCGGTCCTTCGCCTTTCAAGATGATAAAATGTTCGTGGCGTTGGCGCAGCCATTCGATGCTTTCAATCGTGAGACTGACGTCCAGGAACTCCGGCGCGTTCTGGATGCCCACCGGCAACGCGACGCGCGCCATCACAGCGCCGAAAAAATCGCGACAATCCGTTTCCGATAGCCCCTTGATGCGCGGCGGCTGCAAGACCGCCCAATCCGCGCCGGCGGCCTCGGCGGCATGGCAAAATTCAACTTGCTCGTCGACGGAATTGCCGAACACTGTCACGGAAAGCGGCACCCGCCCGGCCAAGCGGGTGGCAGTGATGTCGAGGATTTGATGCCGTTCCGCGGCTGACAATTTGTCGACTTCCGTCGCCAATCCGAGTGTCGCCACGCCTTGGACGCCTGATTCCAGGCAAAATTCGATTTGGCGCTCCATCGCTTCCCGGTCGATCCCGCCCTTGGCGTCGAAAAACGCATAAAGCATCGGGTAAATGCCGTGAAACCGATGATGCGCATTCATATTCATTGTCGTCCCCCGAGAATTTATTTGGCCGGTCGTTCGCGCCAATTTGACGGATTCGGCCATGCTCGGGTAGCATACCACCGATAGGGGGTTCATCATCTTTCGGGAGCGCGTGATGGTGGCCTATGTAGCAGTTTTCCTCGCCGGAATCGTGGTGGGGAGTGTAGCGGTGATCGGCGTTATCGCTTTGATTTCATTCGCGATTTCCTGGGCAGCGCGGAAAGAAGTCGAAACCTTTACGACGACCGCGGACAGAATAGGATCGCATTAACCAAGAACGAGCACACGTCGATAGATCGCCGCAACAGACTGCGCCAACGCCTCGGTCTTCGCGTTCAATGCCGCACCATGGAATGCCGGATCGGTAAGCGACAGAATGCCGGACGTGATTTCTTTCGCCATTTCGGCATCGACCCACCCCCCTTCAATAAGCCGCAGCACCGTCGATAGGCGCGTCCAAAGCGCCAGGCCGGTGCTAAGAACTTCGGCATCGCCCGCCGAAACATGACCGGCCGCCGCCAGGCCGGCCAAGGCGTCGGCGGAGCCGACTGCCAGTAATTCCGGCTCAGCCGCCGCATGACGCAACATCAGATATTGCAGGACGAATTCGCAATCGACCAAGCCGCCGGCGCGCCGCTTCACATCCCACGGTGGGTCGGCCTGATGATTGGCGGCGATGGAGCGGCGCATTTTATCGATGTCGGCCCTCAATCCTTCTGGATCACGCGGCCGGCAGAGCGCTTCGCCGATCGCCGAGCGCGCCGCCTGCATCAGCCTCGGATCACCGGCAATCGGCCGCGCCCGGGTCAGCGCCATGAATTCCCACGTCCAGGCATCGCTTTTGAAATAATCACGAAATCCGGTGAAATTGACTGCCGCGGCACTTTTCGCCGCCCATGGCCGAAGCCGCAGGTCGATGGCATAGAACCCTTCCGTGCCTGCGCGCGCCGTCAAGGCACCCACCAGGCGCTCGCCCAAACGCGCGAAGTAGGTCGGCGCCGGCAGCGGCCGCGGGCCATCGGATAGGGCATGAATATCGGCAACGTCATAGATCAGCACCAAATCGAGGTCGGAGCCGTCAGTCATCTCCCGCCCGCCGAGCTTGCCAAGACCGAGCACCGCGAAACGCCCGCCATCGACCACGCCATGGCGTGACCTGAAGGCCTCTTGCACGATCGCCAGCACCTGGCCGATCGCTTGTTCGGCAACGCCCGTATAGATCGGGCCGGCAAGATCGGGCGCCAATTGGCCGGTCAAGATACGGCCACCAATGATCAATCGCTGGGCGTTGAACCACGACCGAATTTCAGCAACGCTCGCCGCGGGCGCCGGCAACGCGGTGTCGTCACCATGTCCGGTCAAATCCGGTCGCCGTTCCAGGATCGAGGCAAGGTCCGGCGCAATTCCAAGGATCGTCAACAGGTCACGCAGCTGCGCTGCGGGGTAGCCAGGGGCAATTGGCGAGGTCGCGCCGGCCGGCAATCGGTCGATGAAGCGCTCCAGGCGCGCCAAACTACGGTCCGGCATGGGCGCGCGAGCGATCCCGGCCAGCACATCGGCCCATTGGGCCGCGTCGCATTGTCCTTCGCCGGCCAAGCGCCGCAACGCCGTCCAAGCAGCCGGCGCGTCGGTCAATCCGAGCGTGGTGAGCGCCGCCGTCGGAGCGGCGGCCGCTTCGGACACCGCGAGGCTGATCGCGACCGCACGCGCCGCGTGGTCGATCATATCGGTTTTCGGCATTGCTTCATTGCGTTCGCCTAGAGCAGTTCTCAACCATACGGATTCAAGAAAGGGTGTTTAGGAGTGTTTTGGCGTATTTTAGGTCTTGGGTGTCAAAACCCTCGGTAAACCAGGCGTAGACCGGCGCCAACAGATCGTGGGCTTCGGTACGTTTGCCCTGGTCCCGCCAATGCCGAGCGAGGCTGCTTGCGGCCCGCAGCTCGAGCGACTTGGCGTCTTGCGCCCGCGCCGTCTCGAGCGCCTCGATGAAGCAGGCTTCGGCCCGCCGGCTGTCACTGGCCAGCAGGAGTTCGCCTTTCAGTCGGCAGATCTCAGCGTTGAAATAATGTTCCCCGGTTTCTTGAACCATGTGATTGGCCGCGTTGACGACATCCAGCCCGGCTTCGGTCTCGCGCTTACGGAGCAATTGTTCAGCCAATAATGTGCGAAGATACGGCGCCTGAAAGCGGGCGCCGGTGGCGGCATAGTCTTGCAAGGCGTCGGCAAGCTCGGCGCTTTGATCGCCGGCACCGTTCAACGCCGCCTCTGCCGCCTTTTGCATAAACCGGCCGACCGCGACCACCATGGGCAAGCCGTGCTCCCTGGCTTTGATAACAGCCATTTCCGTGAGGTTGGACACTTCCTGCCAATCGCCGCAGAGCTGATTGACCACGGCACACCAATAAAGCGCTCGGCTTTGCGAATAGCTGTGCCGCGAGACCTCGAGCGAATCCAGCGCCTTCTGGCGGCGGCTGAGCGCCAAGTCCGGATAGCCCAATAGCCAGGCGCACCAAGCGCCATAAGCAAACCCCGCGGCCGGCACATCTAAACCGTAAAGCAATGCTTTTGCGCCGCTGTCCTTAATATCGATATCTTCAAATTCTTCCGAGACAGCATCGAAGTGATCCTGTGCATCAAGCAAGTGACCCATGTGCAAATGCGATATTGCCATCATCATTTGGCCAGAAAATTTGGCGTAGGGTTCACTGGTCGGTTCGATAAGCGCTTGCATTTCTGAGGCAATTTCGAAGGCCGACGGATGCAGAGCGCGGGTCAGGGCACTGACCCAAACACCGAACAGCACCGGATAGATACTGTCGTCCTTGACGATCGCGCAAAGCTGCCGCGCCCGGTCATACGCCGCCGCGGTCTCAGGCGCCCCATAGCCCCTGGTCGCCATCAGCGCCGTGCCGAGCAGGCGTTGCATGGCAAGCTCCCGGCCGGCATTTTGCTCGCCTTCGGGCAACAAAGCCAAGCCCTTGTTCAAATGTCCGATCGCTTCGTGGTTGGCGGAGCGCTGCAAGGCCAACTGTCCGGCTTGCTGCCAAGAATCTACAGCCTGGCCGTTATCGCCCGCTTCGGTGTAGTGATGAGCGAGGATCTCGGGCTGGGTTTCCACGGTCTCGGCAAACTGACTCGACAGCAGGGCCGCGACCTCCGTGTGGTAATGTTGGCGGGTGCGCTTCAACAGCGACTGGTAGGCGGCATCCTGAATCAGCGCGTGCTTGAACATATATTTCGCGCGCGGCGGCCGGCCGCGCTGATAAAGCAATTCCGCATCGACCAACTGACCGAGACCGTCGCGCAGGGCCAATTCCTCGATCGCGCCCACGGCTTCCAGCATGTCGTAGGGGAATTCGCGCCCGAATACCGCACCGAGTTGGGCCACCTCGCGCACCGTCGGCGCCTTGTCGAGCCTGGCCATCAAAGAGTCCTGAAGGGTCGCCGGAATTGAAAGGTCGCTAAAGGATCCACTCAATTCGAAAGCGCTGGCGGTTTCGTTGAGCGCGCCCGAGGCCAATATCGCCCGGGTCAGTTCAGCGACGTAGAGCGGCACGCCATCGCCGCGATCGACGATATGGTCCACCACTTCCGGCGGCAACGTCTTGCCTCCGGCCTGCTGCAGGATCAACGCCTCGACTTCCGGACGTTCCAACCGGTTCAAGGTCAACGGCACAGTGTGCGAACGGGCCGGCCAGGTCGGCACGAAATCCGGCCGGAAGGTGAGTGCATTCAGGATCGGTGCGGTCGGACACTGCTCGATCATCATTTCGATTAGTTCCAAGGTCGAAGGATCAGCCCAGTGGATGTCCTCCCAGACCGCCAACACCGGGTGCCGCTCCGCCTCTTCCAGCAACCAAGCCAGCACCGCGTCCAAGGTGCTGAGCCGCTGCTGCGGCGGTGTCAGGGTCAACGGAGGGTAGCGGTCTTCGGGCAATGGCAGAGAAAACATGGCCGCGATCAACTGGTTGGTCTCTTCGGACGGGAATTGATAGCCCGCCAATACAGTTTCCATCTTAACAAGCCTAACCGCGTTGGTGTCGTCGGCAGCCCAGCCCATCACCCGGCGGAGCTGTGCACTAACCGGATAAAGCGCGCTGTTGGAATGATGCGGCGAGCAGCGCAAGGTGATGCGCGTGAGCTTGTCACTGCGCACTTCAGCGGAGATTGCCTCGACTAGCCGCGATTTTCCGATGCCGGCCTCACCACTGATCGACACCACCTGGCCGGAGCCTTCTTTGGTCTGCTGCCACGCCCGGAGCAATAGACCCAGTTCCTCTTGCCGGCCAATCAACGGCGCCGCCGACTGGGCGGCAGCGGTTTCTCCGTCAAACTCGCTGTCGTCCTCGCCGGTAACCTGCCAGGCAACAACCGGCTCATCGATGCCTTTCAATTCCTGCAGGCCAAGGTCCAGATAGGCAAAACCTTCGCCGGCTAATGCCTTGGTCACATCACTGATCACCATGCCGTTGGCCGGCGCCAGGCCCTGCAAGCGGGCCGCCAAATTGGGTGTCTCACCGACAACCGCGCGCTCTTGGGCCGCGCCTTCACCGATGGCTTCGCCAACCACGACGGTGCCGGTGGCAATGCCGATGCGCACGGCGAGGTTGGTCGGCAAATCGCCGGCCATCGTCGCATTCAGATCCGGCATCGCTTCGATCACGGCCAGGCCGGCCAAGACTGCCCGTTCGGCGTCTTTCTCCTGGGCTTGTGGATAGCCGAAATAGATCAGGATGCCATCGCCCATGTACTTGGCGATGAAGCCGTCGTAGCGGCGGATCACCGGCGCGACCGCATCGTGGTAGGCGGCAATCAGGTTCTGCATGTCCTCAGGGTCGAGCTGGGTCGAAAGCGCCGTGGAACCGACCAAGTCACAAAACATTACCGTCAGATGGCGCCGTTGGCCGCCTGGCAGCGGTTCGGCAACGGCGGCGTCGGGAGTCTGCAATTGACCTACCGTCGCGGCCGGCAAGGGTCTCGCCGCACCAGGCTTGGGTTCCGCCCAAGCCAATATATCGGCTGTTTCCAACACCGCCCAGCCTTTGACGTCGACCAGTTCATGGCAAAGCGCGCCGAGTTGATCTTCATCCAAATCAAACTCGTGCCGGAGCCGGCGTAGGGAAATGCGCCCTTCCGCCAGTAAGACCCACAAAGCCTCTCGAATTGCCTGCCGGAACGCCATCGCCGTTCTCCATACCACGGAATAGCATGATTAAGAATACTGGGAAGAACAAGGCCCGTGAACTTACAACCGCCCAGTCGATACCAAGATCAGCGACAATCAACAATTGAATTTCGTTAAGCCGAATTTGCGGCTATTCGGTCAAGGTGCGTCTAATACCAATCTGCGGTGACAGGAACCCACGGGTGCCTTTTCATCCCATTTGTAGTATAATTTGGAAAATCTCGATCGGGCAGAGCGGCCTCGCTCTTGTCGAGAGTGCCGGGTTGGTAGTGTGATATGCGTTAAGTGGGATTGAGGGCCGGCTATGATGACAGCGCAACGAATTCGATTGAGCGTCGCTCAAGCGCACATTATGAACTGCTTGAGAGACCGCACAGCCTCGCAGTGGGTATCAAGCGCTCGCGATCGGGTACGGCGCACGCTGTTTGAACCGTCCCGGAGACGCGCTTACGAGCGCCGTGCCAGGCAGCACCGCCCTTGTCTCCCGACGATATCCGCCGACATACGGGCCATCGTGGACGCCGTCGGGAGGGAAGGCGCGCATATTGGTTCGCTGGCATCGCTCAACATTCCACGTACTGACGAGATGCTGCAACTGGCAAACACGTTGCTGCCGAAGCTCACCCGAGACCGTGCGACAAAACCGAGCAGCATTACGGTTCATACGGACCAGACCGACTTCGACGAGTTTCCTCAACTCTACCTTTGGGGATTAAACGACAAGCTGTTGGATCTGGTAGAGAACTATCTGGGTGTCCCAGTCGGCTACCATGGCTTCAAAATCAAACGATCAATTGCCAACGGCGTAGAAGGTGCCACCCGGCTATGGCATGCCGATCCGCAAGATCATCAGATGTTGCGGATCATTATTTATCTGAACGACGTTGACGATGACGACGGGCCCTTCGAATACATTTCCAGGCAGCAATCAGCGACGGCGCGCCGGTCCCTTAAATACTCGAATGAACACATATCCGAGACAATCATGCGAAGCGTTGTGCCGGCCGGTCTCTGGAATGCCTGCGTCGGCCCGAGAGAAACGGTCATCTTTGCAGATACAGAGAACATATTGCACCGTGGTAAAGCACCGAAAAACCGCGAACGCGTGGCGATATTTTATACCTATTACTCGGCCAAACCGATGCATGAGCGTTATCTGCAACCGGCCTTCCCGCGGGCGTTTATGGACAGCATTGCGGACGGGCTAAACGAGCGGCAGCGCGCCTGCGCCTTCTGGCGGAACTAGAACGGTTCCCGACCATTCGAATTTGTTGATTATGCGTATAGTTTGTTGATTATGCGTATAGACAGTGAGAAATACTGGTAATGTTGACTGAACAACGACTGCGCTTGAGTTTGAAGTGGAAGCACTTCACGGACGTTTTAAGAGGGCAAACAGCCTCGCAACTGGTCTCCGGTGCTCGGAATCGCGCCCGGCGGACACTGCTTGAGGCGTCGCTGCGGCGCGCCTATGAACGCCGGGCACTCCGGCACAGCCCCCATCTGCCGATTGTTTCGACCGACACGCAGGCGATACTAGACGATCTCGAGACAGAGGGTGTTCATATCGGTTCAATGGCATCGCTCACCGTTCCGTCTACCAGCAAGGTTCTGCAGTCTGCAAGCGCGTTGCTGCCCATATTGGCTCGAAGCTCGGCGACGGATAAGGACGACTTCATTGTTCAGACGCGGCCAGCCTACTTCAGGGATCACCCGGAGCTCTATCTATGGGGCGTTGACGATAACGTGCTGGACCTGGTGGAAAACTATCTGGGCGTTCCGGTCGGCTTTGATGGCGTCCATGTCAACAGATCGATCGCCAACGGCCTTCAACAAAGCACGCGGATGTGGCATCTCGACCAGCAAGACCATCGGATGTTCCGTATCATCATCTATCTAAACGATATCGATGATGATAATGCGGCCTTTCAGTACATCCCCAGGCAGCAGTCGGAACGGGCGCGCAGGACTCTCGGCTACTCGAACGAGCTGGTATCCGACGCCATCATGCGCGACGTTGTGCCGGCCGATCAATGGAAGTCGTGCGTCGGGCCGCGCGGAACGGCGATCTTCGTCGATCCGGCCAACATATTTCATCGCGGCAAAGTGCCGAAGAGCCAGGAACGCTACGCGATCTTCTATTCCTATCACTCGGCCAAGCCAATGCATGAGCGCTATCTGTGGCCGGGTTACTCACCGGACTTCTCCGCAAGCATCAACGACGATCTTAGCGAACGCCAGCGCGCCTGTGTGTTTTGGCGAAATTAGGATTCGGTCCGGCGCACCCAAGAGCAACCAGCGTTCATTCGAAGGCTGTTTGATCTAGGCGCGAGCCTTTGTGGGTGCTTTACTGTCAGCCTAATCGGCACCGAATGCGGTGAAATATCGTCACCAATGGCGTGATCCACAGTCAAATTTAGACCTATGGCCGATAGCCAACAGCCGCCAATACATGGGATCAACAGTGCTAACGATTTCTCTTTTGGGCGCGCTCAGCGTCCGTTGTGACGGCCGTCCGATCGCGTTGCCCCAATCCAAGAAAACCCGCGCTTTGCTTGCTTTCCTGGCGTTGTCGGATGCACCGGTCGTGCGCGATCGTCTGGTCGGCCTGTTGTGGGACATTCCCGACGACCCGCGCGCCGCCTTGCGCTGGAGCCTGAGCAAGATCCGCGCGGTAATCGACGACCAAGAAGTCAAACGGGTGCTGGCAAATCGACAGACCGTTGCCTTGGATCTGTCCGCCGTCGACGTCGATCTCCGGCGCATCCGGGACATGACCGCGGCGGGGTTTGACATGGCCGACAGAGCAGAGCTTGGAGACGCCGCCGAACACCTTGCCGAGGGCTTTCTTGCCGGGCTCGATTTACCGGACTGTCCCATGTTCCAGGCTTGGGCCAGTGGTGAACGGCAAGCTGTCGCGCGGCTTCGCGCCGACATCATAGCTTATCTCGGTGATGGACCCCCGCGGGCCGGCGATGCCGACTTTGCCGTCACGACCATGGCCGAAACGCCCTTGCCGGCCGATCCAATGCTCGGCCGGCCGGCCGTCGCCGTCTTGCCCTTCGACAACATGAGCGGCGACACCGATCAGGAATACTTCGCCGATGGCATCACCGAAGACATCATCACCAACCTTTCCTACTGGCGCTGGTTCCCGGTGATCGCGCGGCACTCGACGTTCGCTTTCAAAGGCCGGCCGACCGATGTGGTCACTGTCGGCCGGGAACTGGCGGCTCGATACATCGTACAAGGCAGTGTCCGGCGCGCCGGCAACCGGGTCAGGGTCGGCACCCAGCTGATCGACGCGGAAACCGGCCTGCACGTCTGGGCCCAGCGCTACGACCGGGAATTCGACGACGTGTTTGCCTTGCAGGACGAACTGACCGAACAGATCGTCAGTCACATGGAGCCGGAACTGCAGCGCGCCGAACGGCGGCGGGCGGAACAGAAACCGCCGCAGAACCTTGACGCGTGGGACCTCAATCTCCAGGCATTGGCGCACGTGCACCGTGCCCGAGCCGACGATTTCGCCGCCGCGCACCGGCTTCTCGACGACAGCATGCGTCTCGACCCGTGGTCCAGCCAGACCTACGCAATCCGCGCCTTTTGCCTCTATCACCAAGCGCTTTTGGTCTGGAGCAGCGACCCGGTCGGTTCCAGCGGCACGTTTCTTGGCGCCGCCGAAACCGCGGTGGAACTCGACGAAGACAATTGGCTGGCGCGCGCCTTGCTCGGCATGTCGGTGCTTTGGAACCGGCGCAATTACGAACAGGCGGCGGCGCAGATCGAACGCGCCATCGCGCTCAACCCGAGTTCGGCCATGGCTCATCAATTTTTGGGCTGCGTCTATAGTTTCGATGGCCGGCCGGCGGAGGCCATCGGCCATCTGCATGCCGCGCGGCGGCTGAACCCGCACCGGGAATCGGCGACGCTGCTGTTGGCCGACCTGGCGCTCGCCCATTTGCTGCTACGTGACAACGACCAAGCGATTGCCTTCGCGCAACAGGCGATTAGGGAGTTCAGCGGCAACATCCGCGCCTGGCAGCGCCTGAGCGCGGCTTATGGCAATCAAGAACGTGATGCGGAGGCGGCAGACGCGCTTCAGAACTTGCTGCAGCGCCAACGCGCGCTAACTATCGACTATATCGACGCGACTTATCCGTTTCGCGACGCCGGCGACCGCGCGCTGTTGGTGGGCGGGCTGCAACGGGCGGGCTGGAAGCAAGCGTGACCGCGGGCCATAGGAGAAGCAAGACATGAGCGCATGGCGCTATCAGCTTTTCGACGTATTCACCGACCGCCAATTTGGCGGCAATCCGTTGGCCGTATTTCTCGACGGCACCGGTCTAACGGACGCCAAAATGCAGAAAATCGCGCGCGAACTGAATTTGGTGGAGACCACGTTCGTGCTGCCGCCCAAAGATCCTGCGAATGATCACTGGGTTCGAATCTTCACGCCGGCAGTGGAAATGCCCATGGCCGGTCATCCGACCGTCGGCACCGCCTTCGCCTTGGCGCGGTCAGCGGCACAGCCGATTTCGACGTTGCGCTTCGAAGAAGCCGTCGGCGTCATAGAGGTCGACATCGACCAAACTGATTCCGGGCCCGGCCGCATCACCATGCAACAGCCGCTGCCGGAATTCGGTCCGCTTTATCCGGACCGCGAGGCCATCGCCGCATTGTTGTCCCTGGAGCCGACGGACCTGATGCCAGATCACCCTTGCGAAGTGGTGTCGACCGGTATGCCGTTTCTGTTCGTGCCGGTCGCGAGTCTTTCAGCGATGAAGCGTATAACGCTCAGAATGGATCTTTTCAACCGGTTCGCGGAGGCATTCGAGGTACCGCACTTCTACACGTTCACGATGGAAACTGAGCAGGCCGACACGGACGTGCATTCACGCATGTTCGCACCGGCGCTCGGTGTCATGGAAGACCCGGCGACCGGTGGTGCCAGCGGGCCGCTCGGCTGTTATCTGGTCAAACACGGACTGGTGCCGCGATCCGACTCGGTTCGGCTGGTCAACGAACAAGGGCTCGAGATGGGGCGTCCGAGTTTCATTCATATCGGTATCGATCAGCGGGACGGAGCAATCGAGCGTGTCTTGGTCGGCGGCCAAACCGTTTTTCTCGGCGAAGGCACGCTCTGCCTTGAAGACTAGTTTGCGCTGGCGCCGCTATCCACGGGCATGATCGCGCCGGTCACGCGCCGGCTTTCGTCCGACGCGAGATAGAGCGCCAGCCAGGCGACGTCGATCGGATCGCTCGGCCCGAGCACGCTTTTCTGAAGAATCCGGTCGCCTTCGCTGAGCATTCCCTTTACTCGTGCCGACAAGACTACACCCGGGGCGATCGCGTTGACCCGGATGTTGTCGGGCGCCAATTCCAGCGCGAGCGCTTTGGTCAAGGTCAGGACACCGCCTTTGGCGCTGGTATAAGCGTCGGCGCCCAACGTGCCGGTCATCGCCCGGATCGACGTGGTGTTGACAATGGCGCCGCCGCCGGCCGCCTTGAGATGCGGCACGGCGAAGCGGCAGCCCAGGAATGTGCCAAACAGATCGACACCGACGGTGCGCCAGAATTCGTCGAGTGGTACCTCGGTCACCGAGCCGTCGCGCGCCGTGGCGCCACCGGCGTTGTTGTAGACGACATCGAGGCCGCCGAACGTCGCCGCCGCGTGATCGATCGCCGATTGCATGGCTTCCGGGTCGGCGACGTCGGTCTCGACAAAGAGTCCCTCACCGCCGGCCGACTGTACCGCATCCAGGGCCGCGGCGCCTTGTTCGGCGGAAATCTCCAGGATCGCCACGCTGGCCCCTTCGGCGGCGAACAGTTCAGCCGCGGCCCGACCGATGCCAACGCCGGCTCCGGTGATGACAACACGTTTTCCAGTCAACCTCGCCATTCGTCGCTCTCCGCTGCTCTGTCGTTGCTTCGCGTCGAGGGTTGATTGTGCCCAGAAAAGCTGGCGCGGAATAGAGGTTAATCCGCCAACGCCACCACGCGGGCGGGAGCACCGTCGGCCTTTGGCAGCTTCAGCGGCAGGGCGACGACAACCGGGCGCGGCACGCCGATCTCCGTCAGATTACATATGTATTCAATAAGGAACACGCCGTTACGCAACAATACGTCATGGCTGACGAATTCGCTCATCGGCGCGGTCTCGCCGCTTAATATGCCACGGATCGGATAGTCCTGGGGAAAATCGAAGCCAACGGCGGACGGCGATTGCGCCTTCAACCAGTCGCATGCATCACGGGTCAAATAAGGCGCGGTGGTCCAAAACGCCGGCTCGTGCAGGGACACGCGCTTGTCCCAACCGGTGGCGAGCAGCACGATGTCGCGCTCTTCGACATGGCTTCCGGCCGCGGCCAGCCGATCCGCATCGATCGGGCTATCGGTGGCGACGTCGGTAAGGTCCAGCACCGCCGCGGCGCCGATCAGGCGATCCAGCGCCATAGAATCCGTGGTCGCACCGCCCGGGTCGATATGTTTTGGCGCGTCGATATGGGTGAAACCATGCACCGGCCAAGACAAATGCGTGATCTGAAAATTGTCGCCGTTGGCGAAGTCGGCGGTCAGCTTGCGGTCAAACGGCCAGCGGAAATGCTCTTCCAGCGGCACGGACAAATCGATGATACGCGTCACCTGTTACTCCCTCAGTGGCGATTCCATCATGCATCGCGTTCATCCTGCCAGCGTCGGTTGGCTCGGTCAAAGTAATACGCGTTTTCCTAATTCTCCGGCAACGTCCCCATGTGCTTGGCGATGATCTGCAACATAATCTCATTGGCGCCACCACCGATACCGATCAGGCGCATGTCGCGATAGACACGGGACACCCGATTTTCGTTCATGAAACCCTGGCCGCCCCAATATTGCAGACAGGCGGACGGCACTTCGGCAGCCAGAATTCCGGCCAGATACTTGGCCATCGAGGCGAGCTTGGTGACGTTCTCGCCGTCGACGTATTCTTCGACCGCGCGATAGAGCAAAGCGCGCAAGGCCTCGATGCGCGACTGCAGCTCGGCCAGTTTGAAATGCACGACCTGATTATCCAGGATCGATTTGCCGAAGGCCCGGCGTTGGCGCGTATAGTCGATGGTCTCGTCGATGACCGATTCCAGTCCGATCAGGGTTCGGGCAACGACAAACAGGCGCTCTTCCTGGAACTGCTGCATTTGGTAGCCGAAGCCTTGGCCTTCTTCGCCGATCCGATTGCTCTGGGGCACCCGCACGTCGTCGAAAAACAGCTGGGCGGTATCCGAACAATGCAGCCCGAGTTTGTCGAGTTTGCGGGCGACACTGACGCCTTTGGACTTCAGCGGCACGATGATCAGGGATTTGTTGCGGTGCGGGCCGTTTTCATTCGACGTGTTGACCAACAGGCAGATCCAGTCGCCTTGGACACCATTGGTAATCCACATCTTCGAGCCGTTGATGACATAATCATCACCGTCCTTGCGGGCGAAGGTCTTCAGGCTGGCAACGTCCGAGCCGGCGCCTTCCTCACTGACGCCGATGCAGCCGACCTTTTCACCGGCAATCGCCGGCGTCAGATATTCCTGGCGCAACGCGTCGGAGCCGAACCGCGCCAGTGCCGGCGTCGCCATGTTGGTCTGTACCCCAAGGGATGTCGAGACGCCGTTGGCCTTGACCGCGCCCATTTCCTCGGCGAAGGCAATTTCGTAGGAGTAATCCAGGCCAAGGCCGCCATATTCCGGCGGTCGGGAGATGCCGAGCAGGCCGGCTTCGCCGAATTGCTTCATGACCTTGTGCGCCGGATACATGCCCGCCGCTTCCCACTCGTCGATGTGAGGGTTGACGTGCTCGTCGATGAGCCGCCGCGTCGTGCGCCTGAGCTCGTGGTGTTCGTGAGTCCATTTCATGTGACGGGAGCCTTATGCAGAATTTCCTTGACCGACCGCGTCAACCTATTCAAGAGTGACGCCAGGTCAAGCCGGCCTAGATCAAACTGCAAAAAATGGAATCATTTTTGATGCAGATAATTTGTTCTATTTCAAAGTGTTAGAGCAACTTATCTGCGTTCGAAGAACGCAGGTTGCTCTAGCCTGGACGGCGCATCCAGATCACCACGATCACGAAGGCGATCAGACCTTCAATGGCCATGACGCCGACCGCCGGCGCGGCGCCGAGCCAATCCGCCAGTATGCCAAGGTGGAAAAAACCGATCTGGCCCGAGCCGATGCAAAGCGCTAATACGCCCATCATACGGCTGCGCTGCGCCGCCGGCACCGACGAGAAGATGATCGTGCTCTGCATGGCGGAAAAACAACCGGCGCCGAGGCCGGCGAAACAGATCGCGCTGCCGGCCGCCAAAGGCCCCTGCGCGACCGACAACACCAAGACCATCAACAGGCAAATCAACGCGCCGGCCATATAAATGCGAACGAACCACCCGGCACGGGCGGTAAAGGCGACGACAACCGCAGCAAGGAACGCGCCACTACCCTCGGCGCTGGCCAACAAACCAACGCCAAAAGCGCTAAGGTCGAGGCTTTCCCGGCCGATCACCGGGATCATCGAGGTGAACGGAAAGCCCCAGAGATTGAAGATGATGGTGATGGCCAGAATACCGAGGAGGTGTCGATCGCCCCGAAGGTACCTGAAACCGTCAACCAACGTCCGCCAAACTCCCGGACCGTCGCCGCCGGATCTGGACAAGGCCGGCGCCGCCAGCATGGCGAGGAAGGACAGCCCGTACAAAACCGCGCTTAAGGCGAACACGCCAGACAAACCGACCAAACCGAGGATCAGGCCACCGAGCGCCGGCCCGACGGCCCGGGTGGCATTGGAGGTCGAGGAATCGAAGCCCATGCCGGCGGCGAGCCGTTCCGGGCCGACATAGAGGCCCAGCATGGTGCGCCGCGTCGGCAAGTCGGTCGCCCAGTAAGAACCGCTTAAGAAAGAAGCCAGCGCCAGGTGCCAAAGCGCCAGACCCTCAGCCTGGGTGATCACGACCAGAATGAGCGACAGCGCCGTCATGGCAGCGAGGCCGATCAAGACAATGCGCCTGTGGCCGACGCGCTCCGCCACCGCGCCGCAGATCGCGCCGAACAGCGTCAGCGGCAGCATGCGGATCATGGTGAACAACGCCACCAGAAACGGCGAACCGGTTTGGTCGAAGACATAAAGGCCGACCGCCAACAACTCCAGCCAGCGCGCCACGCCGGTCGCGGCGCCGACACCCCAAACCACCAGGAACGGCCGTTCCGCCAGCAGCAATAGGGCGTTTGCAAACGTGCTCCGCGCCGGGGCGCCGACCGATGGATTTGGCAAAAGTTGGCCTTTCGGTTTCCGCCCGACAGCGTCGCCGCGGGCTAGAGCGGTTCTCGACCATACGGAATCGTTTGATCGAGAAGCGCTCTAATCGGAGAATAAAGCAAGACCGGACGTCAGGATATATCGACCACCCTGACGCGGACGCGGCGGGCAACCTGATCGCGCATCACCGTGATTTCGACGCTGCCGTCGATACCAGCCGCGGTCAGCGCGTCGACCAGATCGGCCAATGTCAAGACTGGCTTGCCGTCGATGGCGGTGATCACGTCGCCGAACCGCCGGGCCGCCCGGTCGATGCCTTTGATGCCGGCCTGGTCGGCCGGCGAACCAGGTACCACCTCGGCAACAACCAGGCCGCCGCCCGGCCATTGCGCACTGACCTGCTCGCCGGCGATGCGAACGCCGATGCCGGGCCGCGGCACGGCACCATCCCTGATCAGCCGCGGTACGATCCAATTCACCGCATCGACCGGCACGGCAAAGCCAATACCCGACGCGGTGCCGTTGTTGGACAGGATGGCGGTGTTGACACCGATCAGCCGGCCGGCGGAATCCAACAACGGGCCGCCGGAATTGCCGGGGTTGATGGCCGCGTCGGTTTGAATGACGCCGGGAATTTCCCGGCCGGGCGCCGTCGGCAGGCGTCGGTCGAGGGCGCTGATGATACCGGTTGTCAGCGTGCGGCTGAGGCCGAAGGGATTGCCGATGGCGAACACCGCCTGGCCGACCTTCAAGTCAACCGAGCGACCGACCGGTATTGGCTTCAGTTTGATCCGTTCCTCATCCAGGCGGAGGACGGCCAGATCATGGTCGGGTGCACTGCCGAGCAAGACGGCACCGACGGTAATACCGGAATTCATCCGCACCCAAATGCGCTCGGCGCCGTCGACCACATGATGATTGGTTACGACATGGCCGGCGCCGTCCCAAATAAAGCCGGAGCCGGTACCGCCGCGCCGGCCGGCACCGGCGGCGGCCCGAGATTTCGTGAATATGTAGACAACCGATGGCGCCGCCTGATCGAACAGGTTGACCGCGGTTTGCTCAAACGCCGCCAAGTCGCCGCGCGGAGTAATGGCCCGGGTTTCATCGGCGGTCAACCACAGGCCGCGCACCAAACGATCGCCGAGCCAAATGCTGGCGACGATCAGGCCCCAAATAACGATGTAACGAAATGTGCGGTTTTGCATCGGTCGTCGCTCGAATTCCATTGCTCTATGAGCGGGCGTCGACAGATTTTACAGGCGTCGCGCCGCCAGCCATGCCCCGAAACCCAACAGCTTGAATTACCACGATTTCTACACTTGGCACAGGCATTGCGTCGGACTGGACCCGTCGGTCTCCAGCAGGCTCCGCCGACGCGCGCAAAGGACACACCCATGGAAAGCGCCGCCAACGCCCACCACTACGCGGAACACCTCGCTTCGTTCCTGTCGGATGCCGAAACAGAATCCGACTACGCCGCCCGGGTCGACGGCCTGATGCTGCTGCTCTACAGCATGGCCATGGCGCACACGTCGCAAGACAGCACCGCCGCACGGCAGTTGCTACACCGGGTCATTGATGGCCTCGGCGACAAAATCAGCGAACCGGCAAACGACAGTATTGGGCCACTGCAGTAGCGCTTCGGTTTTCAACGGCGCTCGGCCGGGCAAAGCCATTGACCTCGGCCGCAAAAGACTGACACTAGAGCGGTTCTCGACCATACGGAATCGTTTGACCGGGATTATTTTGAATTGTGGCAAGGAGCGCGTCGCCATGCGATGTGGGTCATCGGATAAGACGCGCGACGCCGCCACAATGCAAAAGAACCCGGCCTTCGGTGGGGCATCTCGACTTTTCGGGTGCGTTGCGATGCTTGCCCGATGCGCCACATCGCGCTGCGCATCGCGCCTGCCCGAAAAGCCGATTTGCACCCATCAAACGATCCCGTATGCTCGAGAACCGCTCTAGGCCGTCACCATGACGGTAAAGAAATCCAGGAACGTTGCCGACCTGCGCTTGGCCGCGCGGCGGGCATTGCCGCCGGCGTTGTTCGATTTCATGGATGGTGGTGCCGACGACGAAGTGACCATGCGGCGCAATACCTCCGCTTTCGACGGCTACGACCTGTTGCCGCGCCATCTGACTGACGTTTCCAACATCTCGCTCAAGACCGAGGTCCTGGGTGCCGCCGTCGACAGTCCGATTATCCTGGCGCCGACCGGCATGACCCGGTTGTTTCATCACGAGGGCGAGCTGGCGGTGGTACGCGCGGCCGGTAAAGCCGGTATCTACTACAGCCTTTCGACCGCATCGACGACATCGATCGAAGACGTCGCCGCCGCCGCCAGCGGCCCGATCCTGTTCCAGCTTTACGTCCATCGGGACCGCGATCTGACCCGCGAATTGATGGAACGGGCCAAGGCCGCCGGCTACAATGCCGCCTGCGTCACCATCGACACGGCCGTGCTCGGCAATCGCGAACGCGATCTCGCTTCCGGCCTGACCGTGCCGCCGCGGCTGACCTTGAAAAGCCTGATGGGCTTTGCGCTGCGACCGGCTTGGGCGATCAATCACGTGACCCATGCGCCGCTGACCCTACCCAACATCGAGCACAAAGTCGGTAAAATCAGCCACGAGGCAAGCTCCGTCCTCGGCTACGTCAATGAACAGTTCGATCCAAGCGTGACCTGGGACGACGTCGCTAAACTGGCAGCGGATTGGGGCGGGCCGTTTGCGGTCAAAGGCGTGATGTCGGCCGCCGACGCGCTGCTGGCCGCCGATGCCGGCGCTTCGGCGGTGATCCTGTCCAATCACGGCGGTCGGCAAATCGACGGCGTCGCGGCGTCCGTCGATCTGCTGGAAGAGACCGTCGATCTGCTGCAAGGACGGGCCGAAGTCATCCTCGACGGCGGCGTGCGCCGCGGCACCCATATGGTCAAGGCCCTCGCGCTGGGCGCCAAGGCCTGCATGATGGGCCGGCCCTATCTCTGGGGGCTGGCGGCCGGCGGCCAAGCCGGGGTCGCCCGTGTCCTCGGCCTGCTCAATGGCGAATTGGAACGCGACTTGGCACTGGTCGGCTGCCGCAGCATCGGTGAGCTGAACCGCGACTTTGTCCGCCGTCGGGCACCGTCCTGGCCAAGCAACTATTAGACCGCCTACGACTTAGGAGTACGCGGTCAGGGCCGCAACCGCGGCCCCGGCGCGATTAGCGCCGCCCCCGCGGAGCCGTGCACCGAAGGTGCATTGGCGTGAACGCGACCAAAATGGCCTGATTCGATGAAAATCGAAACAGGTCAAGAAAAAAGCCCCAGGCGCCTCTCAACGCCGCAGCCATTCAACCCTTTTCTCAAAAGAGATGGCAATCGAGTCCATCGTTAAAAAGTCCCTCGGCTCCGCCTCGGTGTACTTTTTACCGGGAAAATTTGGACAAATCAGGCCTTGGGGCGGCCCGGCGGTCTGATTTGATCACATCTGTTACTGATCATGACCTTTGGTCATGATCAGAGGCTGCAACAAATTGCACCTTTCAGGCGCAGTTTGTTGCAAACAGAAAAGTTGTTAGCGCATCGCCGAGCCGCCTCAAGATGCGCTAACGCATTATTACAACTGAAGAAAAGTACACTGAGCGTAGCGAAGGATTTTTCTTCACGGTCGACAATCGAAAACTCATGGCGCTGGAATCAACTAAATTGGCCCGGACTACCGCGTCCGACACGGTCCCAGGTTCGATCATTACGCATGACTTTCCATTCCGCCCGCACTTCGGCGAGTGCTGCGATCACCATGTAGACAAACGCATGGAGAACCAAGTAAGGCTTCTTGCGGAGGACACTCAAAACGCCGCGGGCGCCGTAAGTCGGGTTGCCCGGAAGACGGGTCAACAAGTCGCCCATGAACTTCACATGCGCCCTATGGCGAGACTTGGCACGAATTAGGTCGCCCACGGTAAACGGCGCCGGGATGATGAATCGAGCTTCGGCTACGATCCGCCTCTGAGCGAGATCGAAGTGGCCGGTGACCCACCTATCGTCCCCTCCTGGCTCGGGAAACGACCCAAAGGCCTGTCGCCCGCTTTCGGACACTGCATAAATCCCTGGGCCAAGAAACTTATCGTGCAGGAACGGTAGCAGTAGCCAAAAATGGTAGTATACCCGGATGATCCAATTGCGGCCGTCGAGGTCGACCTCGAGACGCGGCGCCGCTGCGAGCGTCTGACCACCGCTCAATACTTTAGCCACCTTTTGCAAATCCAAAATGCTAACTCGAACGTCCGCGTCTACATAGAAACGAGGGAAGCGTGTCGCGACCGTGTCCGCTAGATTGAGTGCTTTCGGCTTGCTGGCGACCGACGTTTCGACAACAGTCACCGGCGGACTGAAGGTCCGGGCGATGCTGGCTGTCCGATCGTCGCAGCCGTTGCAGACAACCACAATTTCTAATTCGTCAGGTTCTGCACCCGATAGGATATCGGCTAAGCATCTCCCGATGACCTGCTCTTCATTGCACGCCGCTACGACTACGCTAAGCACCAGAAAATCCTCTCAAGATGGTGCCTGCCTGCTACCAAGACCGGACTCCGTATACTGAGCGTAGCGAAGGACTTTTCTTCACGGCGACCGAACCAGATTGGTCAGCGTTGCCGCCGCATCTTCCTGTGTTCCTAAAAGAATACATAGGATCGGACCACAACGTTCTTGCGGCAGGGCGCGTCGTCGGGCGCGGTTGGGTCGATGCAGGCGGTGTGGAACGACCAGCGCGAGACGGAACCGTCGGTGACGGAGTCGTAGCACTTGAGCATCGAGACCTCGGTGGGCTTCTGCGCGGGCAGCCAGTACCACTCGTGGTCGGAGCGATAGGTGAAGCGGGTGGTCTCGCCGACGCGGTCGTCGTAGATGCGGTAGTTGTTGATGTAGGGCTGGTCGGCGAAAGACGGCCAGGCGCAGAGCACGAAAGGGTTTTGGCGCACGGTCTGCATCGGCTTGGCGAGGTTGATCGACATGAACCGCCGCGACATCTTCGCGTCGGCTTGCTCCGCCGTATAGTGCTGCTCGCGCCCGAAGTTCCGCAAGTTCTTCGTGAGCAGCTCGCGGCAGCGCACGCGGCCGCTGTTGTCGTTCAGGTCGTTGTGCACGATGTTGGCGTAGTTGGCGTTCACACCCGGATTTTTGTTGTCCTGGTCCTCCGTGCGGTCGCCTTCGTAGTCCTTGTCAAACACATCGTGGTTGTAGACAAGCGCATCCGTCGCATCCGGAAAAAACGCCAACAGGAGTTTCTCAATCTCCGGGTAGAACACGCGCTCCACCTCCGCCGAGTCGTAGAAGTTCTCGCACTTGGACTCGCAGTGCGCCAACGCGACGCCAAGCTTGTCCATGCATTCGGGGCTGCTAGGCGAAAGGCCCGGGTAGTACGCCTCCATTCGTCGCGCGTCGCGCATCACCTGCGGAAAATAGAGGCATCGCCGTCCGAAGTCCTGCTCGTCCTTGCGCAGCGCTTCTGCCTCGGCTTCGCGCGCCGGATCCCGCCAGAGCGCGTTCGACGATACGATGGAGTAGGACGGCTGCTCGTGGATGGTGTAACGCAACGGCAACGCTAAGCCGCCTTCAGGGGCTTCGATGTTATTCGCCTGAATATGCTCCCAGCACTCCGCGTAGCTGCGAAACCCGAGGCCCCACTTGGTCTCGATGGGCCCGGGGGGCGCGTTGTCGAGCATGTCGATAACCGCCTGCCCCGCCCCGTCGGCAATCTGGTTGAGCGCCGTCTCCATCGCTGCAGCAGTTCCCGCATCCCCGTCCTGATCGAACGCCATGTAAGATAATCCGCCGTTCGCAGCGATGGGTGGCGGCTGCCCTTCCGTGCATTGGAGGGATGGAACATAGACCGACGAATTTTTCTCGGCAACCGCCGCGCCTTGATTGTCGATAACTTTGAGCTGGTCCATAGGGTGCCTCCGGTTAATCACCCCCAATCATGCCACACAGGGCATTTCCTTCCAAGTCACGCCACCCAGAGCAAATTTCGACACCGGCATCGAGGGACTGAAGAAAATGCAGCTTCTTCACCGCAGCGCCCCGAGCACCTTGCCGGCCCGCGACAGCAGCGGAAAGTCGAGCTTGTCGCTGAACTGACCGTAGATCGGCGCGAGGAGCGCGTGGGCTTCCTCGCCCCGCCCACTGGATCGGTACAGCTCGGCGAGCGCGATTGCCGGCCGTAGCGCGAACAACGGCGCCCCCATCGCTTGCGCTGACTTCAATGCCGCGGTGAACGAGGCCGCGGCTTCCGCGGCGTCGCTTTGAGTGGAAACGGCAGAGAGGCTCTGTTGCACGACGCCGAGCGTATGGAGAGCGTGAGGCTCGTAGGTCGCCTGCCCGGTCTCTTTGCATGATCTGATTGCCTGCTGTGCCGCGATGAGCGCGTCTTCGCAATGACCTTCCACCTGCAGTGCCTCCGCCAGTGCGGTCAAATACATCGGCATTCGCGTCACCTGCCCGGTCGTCCTGACGATATCGATGGCTTCCAAGATGCGGCGATGCGCCCCGGCCATCGGCGTGGCATGCGCCTCGGCCCAGGCATCGAAGATCACCCCCACCGCGCGGTACCACCCGGCACCGACGTCATCGCAGGCGTCCAGGAACGCCTGCGACGACGCCTGAATTCCGGTCCCGTCATCCTTCCAGAAGCAGACCAGCAACGGCACAAGCCGTGCAATCGCGACGGTCGGCAGGTGCTCTAGGGTTTGGGCCCACTGCAATGAGTCTTGCATCGCTTGGTCGGCATGCTGCATGCGACCGCGCAAGGATTCGGCCATCGCCGCGTGAAAGTGCGCGCACATCTTCGGATCGTGATTGGCAAACTGGAATCTCAACTCGGCGTGCTGTTCGGCGTTGTACATCGCCAGGCCGGCATCCGTGCTCGTGCACACGTTCGCCAGCTGCCCATAATGCATGTTGAACGTCCACACCGAATGATGGGTCTCAAGCAGATGCGCGGAGCGGCCGGATTCGCTGCTCATACGGCCCATCAGGTTAGCGAGTTCGTCGACCTGGGCGCGGTTGCCGCGCTGCAGATGCAAATACCAAAGCCCCCAGGCCAAAGGGAACTGTACGTCCGGCGAACTGTCCAGGCGGTCCGCGAGCGCGAGAGACTTTTCGAACGCCGCTTCGGCTGCCTTAGAGGCATCGCCCTCGTCCATCATCAGGAGCGGACCCAGCGCCGATTGCAAGGCAAGCTCAGCCGTCGGCGACTCAACGCCCGCTCCGTCGATCAGCGAAATGCCTCGCCGATAGTGCTCGATGGCCTCTTGGTTGGCTGAGCGGGCGGCGGCGTTGCGGCCTGCTTGCTCCCAATAATCGAGCGCCTTCGCGACCCTATGCCCTTCGCTCGCATGATGGGCGAGGATTTCACGCGGCGTTTCCGGGCGAAGTTTCTCCAATGCGGAGAGCACGTTGCCGTGCAACGCCTGGCGCAAGCTCTTCAACATGCTGTTGTAGGCAGCATCCCGAACCAAGGCGTGCTTGAATCGATAACTGCCATGAGGTCCATCGGCGCGCAGGTAGACCAGGCCCGAACGGTGGAGCTCCTCCAGTCCTTGTAACAGCACCTCGGCCTCGCCGTCCCACGCTTCACGCAAAACGTCTTCGCCAAACTCTCGCCCGATGACCGAGCCCCACTGTGCCACTTGCTTGCCGGAACCGAGCGCGTCGAGGCGAGCCATCAAGGAATCTTGCAGGGTGGCGGGGACGGCGCGCTCCTCGCCGTTGTGCGACCGTGAATGCATGACGGCACGCGTCAATTCTTCGATGAATAGCGGATTGCCGCCCGCTCTGTTTGCGATGTCTTCCAACAGCGCGGGTACCTGTGCCGAGCTCGCTTCGACGATGGACGCGGAAAGACGTTCGCTCTCACGGCGTCCCAATCGGGAAAGATTCATCAAATGAACGTGCGCGAAGTCACTCCAGGGCGCGTCGAAACCGGGGCGCGCGGTGCCCACCACTAACACGCCCATCCCCTCAATTGCTTCGACCAGCTGCCCAAGCAACACCCGGGTCGATGGATCTGCCCAGTGGAGGTCTTCGAATATGCACACCACGGGCCCGTCCCGAGATTGTGCCTGGAGGTAACGAACCGGCCAGGCGAGCAGGTTCTCCCGCCGCTTTTGCGCGTCGAGCGCGGCCGCTTCCGGATAGCGTCCTTCCGTGGGGACAGAGAGCAGGTCGGCCAAGAGACCGGCCGAGTTCGCCAATGCCGGATCGGTCCCGACCAGCCAATCCTCCAACCGCGCGAGCCGCCCCGGAGCATCCCGGATGGTTGCGAAATCAAGCGCCTCCTCCAGCGCTTGTACCACGGGGTGTAGCGCGGAGTTCGCCAAGTACGGTGAGCATTGCAGAAGCAGGAGTTCATGCGGGCGCGGCGCAATAACGGAACGAAATTGCTCCAGGAGTCGCGATTTGCCGATACCTGGCTCGCCCACCACAATAACCGCTTGCCCGAGCCCGTTCCCGACCTGCTGCCAGCGCCGCTTGAGAAGCTCGATTTCCTCTTCGCGACCCGTGAAGGGGCTGAGCCGGGAATCTGTTCGCGCCGCGAACCGTGTCTGCCCGGATCGCGCAGACTTCACTTGATAGAGTGCGGTTTTGCCTGACATCCCCTTCAGGTGTCGCGGCGGCAGCGTATCGAGCGTGAAATGGCCGGACACCAGCCGACGGGTGATATCGGAAATCAGGACACTATTCTCGGACGCTTCGCCTTGAAGCCGCGCTGCCAAATTCGGCGTCGGCCCGAGGGCCGCCAGTTCCGAATGCCCGGTCGTGCCGGTTGACAGCAGGTCGCCCACGACCGCGAGCCCGGTCGCGATGCCGATGCGCACTTTCACGTCGGCGTCGTGCGGGTGCTCAAGCGCGACGATGGATTGAACGACGTCGAGTCCGGCTCGCACGGCACGCTCCGCATCATCTTCCCGTGCCTGCGGGTAGCCAAAGTAGACAAGCAACCCGTCGCCCTGATGGCTGGCCACGAACCCGTCGAAACGCTCCACGGCCGCGACCACGACCCGGCGAAATCGACCGAGCAGATCGCGATACTCTTCCACGTCCAAGCGCTCGCCGAGTTCAACCGACCCGACCAAGTCGCAGAACATGACGGTAAGTTGCCGGCGCTCGGCCTCGCCCCGCTTGGGCGTTTTAGGGACGAGACGCGCGGCTTGTTCCACGCTTTGCCGAGGCGCGTCGGCCGGAGCGTCTGCGGATGCTATGGCGCCGAGCAGCCGCTTGCGTGGTCCCATCGGAAGCCCAAGTTTTTCGAGGTCTTCCTCGGCCAGGTGAACAAGATCGTGCACCTCGATCTCGTTGTCGACAAATACGGTGGCGTATTTGCCGAGACCCAAAGCCTCCAGCCACTGCTTGATGTCAGCCGCCATCCACTGCCTCCGCGGCCTATGTTAGCAGAAAAGCAAACTGACGCTAAGCAGCCGGAACGATCGGACCGGGCGATCAAATGCCGAAACCGGCACGTGAGGCACACGACGGCCCCACCGCTAAAATTGCCGATTGTTGCCGATCGCACTAATGACGGCTTTCAGGGGTATCGCCGCCGTGTGCCCCTAACCTCATGTTCGGCAGTTCAGTGCCAGAAGCTGCCATACAGATCGTCGATCTTATCTAGCTATAGACCTCGGTCTCTGGAAACCAATGAGACCAGACCATCCAAAACACGCCGTTGTGGATCGGAATCTTATTCAGTTTGCCTTGGGGTGCATTTCCTGCACCGTCAATCTCTACGATCTCAATTGTCTCGCCGTCGATGGTGCGGTCAAACACAGAAACGATGCCATGCTCTTTATCGTAGGCAATGACCAACTTTTCTCCACCAAGCTCAAACTGATGGATCGGGTTGGTATCCACGAAGCTCTGGGTGAACGCGGCTCGTTCATTCCCTAGATCCACTCCCCAAACTAGCTCTTTGTTTGGCAATCTGTTGTCTGCTAGGTCCAAAGTTGGGAAGATCGGTCCATGTTCATCGCTAAACTGTCTCTCCAGAGGGCCTTCAAAAATAGCGAGTAGAATTTGATCCAGAGTACGGTTGAATTCGTACTTGAAGACCTCCGCGTCTGGATAGAGCTTTTTGAAAACCGCCCAGGTCATCATGTCATTGGGGTAGGTTGGCAACTTATTGCCTGATACTGCCCTGCTATCGGTGGTCTCCAATTCTCTAGTACCGGTAATCTGCTGAATCAATGCACCTGACTCTCTGTCAACCATCACCAAATTGTTGTGCACTTGGATGAGTATCCCGAGGTCAGATTCCCCGTGCCCGATATCCTGGGGATAAACAACTGGCAGATTGCTAAGTGCACAGAAAGTCATGACAACGTCCTCGCCACCGATGTTCGCACCAGCAATATGGGGGATCTCCAGATGTTTCCTTGGAAACCCCTTAACATCGTCATTGATATCGACAGCATAGATGACGCTATCGTCATCCAGGAACATATCGGCCTCCTCTACAGAAACGTAGTTCGCCCCGCTTTGGTAGGAAGGAAAGAATGCCGGAATAAGAAAGTTCGCCGCAATGATGCAGACAATAACGCCTGTTGTCGCTAGGTATGCCCAAAATACGCGAACAAATTTGTATCTATTGTTCATTATCCAAAGCGATAGCAGTAACACAACATTTATTGCAATGAATGCCCATCTGTTAGCATAGTATCCAAAGATCCACTCTCGGGGCAGATTGAGACTCTGGCCAGGCTCAGTCATCAATACCGCCGAAAAAATCAAAAAAAAGCTGTCACTGCAGCTAAGAGGAAGAAAACTGCTTTCGGTTTCGAGGCCTTATCGCTCATGGATTGATTCCCTTTGCGCTTTGAGATTGGCCGACAGTGGCTATTGGCATATATCGTTCTCTGACTCTGGAGCAGGATGTCAGGGTCTCTGTAGTGTTGTTCCTGACGGGATCACTGTGTCTCTCCGAAGTAGGGCCTGAGCCTTCAACATTATGGCGTCGGAGGATCGCGCCACCACCGCCGTCGCGATGGTGGCGCGGGAGCCTTTTCAAGTTACGACCGCGACGACGCCATGAAGGTTACCACTCTACCTGTTTAGAGGCTCTATAACCTAGGCTCGGGGCGGGGTTGAAAGGCGCATCATATTCCCGCTGATAGGGCGTTTGGACCGTGTGAGGAAACTTCTCGATCAGCGCGAGATGCTGTTCGATCATCCGAGTCAGACCGAAGGAGTAGGTCGAGAAGTTCGTATCATGCGGGAAGCGTTCCGCGGGATCGAGCATAAGATCGTAGAGATCGGGAAGCACACCACCCGTAATGCGTATCTTGACCCAGTCTTTACGCACCGATTCCAGTTTGGTTTTGTTGTATAGGAAGACATAGTCGCGGCGACCATGGTCTTCGCCCAGCATCAAAAGCGCCATCTGGTCAACCCCGTCAACCACGCGGTCGTTCGGTATCATGTCAACGGCGTCGGCGATCGAGATGAAGGAGGTATACAGATCCGCGACATGAACTATATCGAGTGGGTCCTGGCCCGGCTCGATCATGCCCGGCCACCAGGCGATTGCGGGCACACGCACGCCACCTTCCCAGGTTTGACCTTTCTCACCTTTATCGAACATCGAATAACCGCCATGAGGGTGGAACCCGTACATCGGGCCGTTGTCCGAGGTCCACACAATCAAAGTATTTTCCTCGATGCCCAGGTCCTTGACGGTCTTCACAATGCGGCCGAGGTTATAATCGCTCTCGGTCAATTGAGCAGCAGTATTGGTTTGGGCTGGGGTGTCCATAAAGTCGGGGTTTGCACCGTAGAAGTGATTACCCTTGCCGCCAACGTAAAGGAAGAAAGGCTTGTCGCTGTCAGCCTGGCGCTTGATGTAATCAATCGACAAGTCCGCGACTTCCGTGTCGTAGGAGTTGTACTTTTCAAGGGAATAACGATATACCAACTCGGGCTTCTCACCCTTCTTGGCGCGCATGACACCGCCTTCGTCGTAATAAACTTGCGGGTCTTTCGGCGCCCAGTTTAGTGCCCGGAAGTTGACGTGCCCCGCCATTTCGTCGGCTTTGGCACCGTAAATCCAGACCGCCGGGTTGCCTTCCGACCATTGGGCCTCGTCAAATCCATGCTCGGTCGGCGCATACTGATCGCCAAAACCCAAATGCCATTTGCCGAACATCGCCGTGTTGTAGCCTGCTTTGGAGAGAATTTCAGCGAGTGTGACCTCTTCCTGTGGCAGCCCCATACCTCTTGTGCCAGGGAAGTCGACTTGAGTCATACCGACGCGGATATTATGCCGACCGGTATTCAACGTCGCGCGAGTCGGGGTGCAGGCAACTTCAGAATAGAATTGGAGGAGCTTCATCCCCTGATTTGCCATTTGGTCGAGGTTCGGGGTTGGAGCACCACGCAACTTGCCGCCGCCATAAACACCTAATTCGGTATACCCCACATCGTCGACAAGGATATTGATGATATTGGGTTTCTTACCGAAACGCGCTTCGAGTTCCGCGAGCTTTTTTCGCACCTGCGCGTCGTCTGAAGCCCACTGCTCGCCAAATTGTTCTTTGAGTGTATAGTACTCTGCGTCAAACTGTGCAGCTTGTAGGTTTGATGTAAATGCCAATACAAGTGACGTTGAGGCACATGCGAGTGCCTTCTTGAAATTCATAGTCATTAGTGACCTCCTGACGTCTGTAAGATAATGATGTCGTGGGTTGATCCTCTATTCGCTGTCGCATATACGAATATTGTATCGATCGACCGACGTCGGCAGACGAGTTCGTTTACCATTCACTTCTTTCCTTTGACTTGATTGAGGGCGTTTGGTTGCTGCAGTCCCGATACCACCAGCTGGTGAACGACGGCTGATAGGGACTTTCCGCTGGTGTCTGCGATCTTGGTAAGCCGTTCGAACTCTTGGCCCGTAACCATGGTTACCACACGGCGATTCCGAATTTTATCTGGCCGTCCAGGCGGTCGGCCCATCCGCTTCGATGATGTCTTCGCCTCTCGGTTGCCCATTTTTCCCAGCGACCTCCTCTTTACATTGAAACTAAAGTGCTAAATATTCCAAGTGGTGAAAAGCCGGATATTCCAGGTGACTGTCGGATCGTCCAAAAATGTGTGCCGACTACATCACAAGAAACGAATCGCTGCCGCTCTCGCACCATCGTTTGGTTGCAAGCACGAGAATTGACGAGGCCACAGAGATCCTCAGTCAGAATATCATGCCTCTGCGAATCGGACGGGTTGAAGAGCCGCAGCGATTTCGCCTCGACATGAACGGCGCACGCCTTGGGCGCCTCTTCCTCGGTTACAATCAATTCGCGACCGACACTGTGGTCGAACCGGGACGTGTATCGGATGTGGTGGCATTGGCGTTGGGCGACAACGACAGGCGGCCAAGTCAAATCGAACTGGGCGATGATCGGGTCTGCGTCTCGCCGACCAAGATAATTGCGGCGTCACCGATGCGGCGGATCCGAAACTTTCGCCCGAGCAAATCCGGAATGTTCGTCCTTTCCGTACGGACATCCGTCCTCCATGAACAGCTGTACAAAATCACCGGGAAAACAATCCGTGACCCAATATCATTGGTCGCAAGTGTTGACGCGCGCGCGGGCGGAGGTCGGCTAGTACGCAATCTGATTTCGGAAGTTATGACAGAGCTTGAACGTGACGGGACCGGCACGGAGAATAGGTTGCTCCGTCCGATGCTGGAGGATGCCCTGATCAGTGTCATCCTTTCTCTTCCAGGAAATCTCGGCCGCGCAATAGAGGACCACAGCCAATCAGCCGGAATTGCGCCAAGGGTTGTTCGCCGAGCAGAGGAATACATTGCTGCTCATGTCGACGAGCCCATCACACTTTCCGATCTCATTGTCGAGTGCGGATGCAGTAGGAGCGCGCTCTACTACGCGTTCAAGTCGAGCCGCGGTTACACGCCGATGCAGTTTCTGTCGTCGCGCCGGCTCAAGCTTGCGCGACAACAGCTGATCGAGGAGCACGCCAGTACTGCGACTTCGATCGCCCACGCATGCGGGTTTAGCAACTATGGCCGTTTTGTGAAAGCATATAAAGTTCAGTTCGGTGAGTTGCCGTCCGCGACTCACGCAAGGCATCACGGGGCAGTTAATTCCTAGGTGGAATGGCGGCTTTTGGCACGTTAGGCAACTTTAACGAAGCCCGAGGAGATTACGAACGGTTGAATGACCTGTTGCCGGGCGTCACCATCGCTGACACATTGCTTGGTATTCCGTTCGCAATTGCCTCTGATAGAATTCACTTGGGTTGGATTTCATGCAATTGGTTTGTCAGAATTCTCGCCCGCTGTAACAAGTTGAAATTCGATCACATATATTATCACGGACAGGGGATTCCAATGAATCTTCTTATTTCTGCACTGGCGTTGGGCACAACTTTAATGCTTCTGCTGGCGAACGCCGTCTTTGCCGCATCTGACACGCATGGAGCTGTCTCGGACGACGTCGTTGCCGAGCAGCGCCACATACTCGCCAAAAACACCATGGATACCGACTTTAGCCCTCAGTCGCCGCGCGACATCGACGCGGCCGAAGGGCACAACGCGCGCGTGTTCGAAGCCGCCCCGGCTCACACCCAGATGAACCTCTGCAACATTCACTTCCATGAAAATGCTGAGCACAAGGGCGGTGAATTCACGACCTATGCCGGTAATGGCGACGGCCACGGCTATGGCACTGGTTTCAAATATTCCGGCGAGCTGAGCGACGCCGAGCTTGCGCATTACGACAAGGCCGTCGGGGCCAGCGATCATGGTGACCTGCAGCCCGGCGACACCATCGAAGTTCACTATTTGCACACCACGGCCACGGTCGTGCCCGGGCCGACACTGGGCTCTTGCCTGAGCGAAGCGATTGGCAATCCGCAGCTTCGTGTTGAAACCAGGTCTATGTGCTGGTCAACGACGACAGCGCGCGCGATTTCGTCGAGCTGACGCATCTCGAGGAGGTCGGCGGTCTGCATCAGGCAACCAACATCCCGTCCGACACCGGTACACCGGTGCAGTATGCCGGTTCCACCACCGGCCCGGGCTACAACGAAAAAGGCTCGCCCTTCCAGGTGACCTGGAGCGTGCGCTCCGGTGTTGCCAAGGTCACCATTTCCTCGGTCGACGCCTGGCTGCACGACAACGTCTTTGACGAGGATCATGCGCATAGTGTTCGCAACCTCGTGACCAATACGGATCTGCTATCGCAGATCGGGCACTAAGCCCGCATGAATGAGGCAGGGGATGCGTTACAACGCGTAAACTCTGCCCCCTTGCCCCGCCGGATATCCTGGCGGGGCTTTCCAATTGCGCGTATGTGCAATCGCCATGCCCTTGCGGGTGCGCATGCGGATGAGACCCGCTTCAAACTCGGCAAAGGTAGCCAGGATGTTGAAGAACATCTTTCCCATAGGATCGGCGGGGTCATAGACCGTCGTTGACAAATCACAGGGTAACCGACCGGGTCGAGAGTTTTCCAAAACTTCGGCTATGGGTCAACGAACTAAACCGCTATCGCGGTAGAACGATGCTGCGGCGGGCTCGTTGAATGGATTAACGTGCGGGTCTGCCCTGTGTTGAGATTTGAGGGAATGCCAAACCTTCAACTCCAACACAGGG
>Ga0315336_1001569_pt1 | contig 42495 bp, 39 predicted proteins | sample ASW5metaG_FD_204512 | JGI IMG/M metagenome (GOLD analysis project Ga0315336, IMG submission 204512) | Ammonia-oxidizing marine archaeal communities from Monterey Bay, California, United States - ASW #5 | ecosystem: Environmental > Aquatic > Marine > Intertidal zone | place: USA: California... | reverse complement strand
CTCGCGGTCCATCTGGTATCGTTTCTTCACAGCGACTCTCCTTTTTCGTTAAAACGAATCAGTCAACCCGAGCCTATCGACTCGGGCCGGAGAGTCACTACTTTCTACGGCCTATCGGACATCCTCCTTGATCGTCGTCACAATGTCTATGCTTGCGAGATCGCTGTAGACGGTCCGCTACGACCTGTCATCTTCACCTACGGCACTCAAGAATCGATCGACTTCCGTGTTATGTTTCCCCAACGGATCATCCTTGAGCCGAAGAAGAAGAGAACCAGCGGTATGCCTACCGCGCCAGCGATCGCACCCGCAACACAGCCGAGGATTCCAGCGATAGCGTCGGCGTCGCCGACCTCCCGGTAGTCGGACATATATTCGGCTTGGCCGAGCCAGAAATTCCCGGTGAAGGCCAGAAGAACGACTCCGACACAGTAAAGTGAGGCGGTGAGGACAAGGAGAACGCCAATGCTCTTCCACAGTTTCTGAACCATTGGCTTAGCACGCTTTCAGCTCTGTCAATTTCGGTGGAATCGCGAGGATCAGCCCGAAAGCATCATAACGCATATTCCTAGAAAAGTAGAAGTAAAATAGATAATACCATGTAAAAAAGGTCGGACGACTGAAAAGGGGACGGAGCCTCTCGTATTTTGCTGGGAGCCCCGGCGAATGGTAGGCGGGCTGCAAGTTTCTATCGCCCCTGCGGGGCTTGCTGCTTCTGGCGTCGTGTACCCAGGGTTGACACCCTGGGCTACTCTCTGGCGCCCCTGCGGGGCGCTCTGCCCTTGTGCATGCGCTTTGCCATGCCCCTTCGGGCGATCGGCGATCTCGACCATGTCAATGCTAGTCGACCCCGCCAAGCCCCACGGACCAAGCCAGGGCCATTCCTGCGTTGCCGAGGTCTCGCAAGCATAGCCCCGAAGGGGCGAAAAGAAACTAGCCCGGGGCGTGAGCCCTGGGTTAAATGCTATATTAGGATGAGAAGCTCTGAAAGGGCAGCAGAAAATGGCCCAAACCATCACAAATCTACTCGTCCACGCCATCTTCTCCACAAAAGACCGCCGCTTCCTCCTCAAGCCCGACATCAAACCGCGACTCTTCTCCTACGTGGGAGGCGTCGTCCGAAACCTAGGCGGCAAAGCCTACATCATCAATGGCGCTGCCGATCACGTCCACATGTTGGTTTCGATGCCGCCCACCATGTCTATTGCGGAGATCATGGGCGGGGTCAAGGCCAATTCATCCGCTTGGGTCCACGAAGAATTCGTGGATCAGCCCACATTCGCCTGGTAAGCCGGATACGGCGCGTTCAGCGTTAGCCACTCCAACGTGCAGGCCGTGCACGAATACATCGCAAGTCAACAAGAGCATCACAAGAACATATCCTTCCAGGATGAGTTCTTGTCGTTCTTGCAGAAGCAAGGGATCGAATACGACGAGCGCTACATCTGGAAGTAGTGGCCGATACGCCCCGAAGGGGCGCAAGAACGTAGCCCTGGGCGTAAGCCCTGGGTGAGCCCCACCAATCCAGCCAGCCCCGAAGGGGCGGCCGAACGCACCACCGCTTGACACCGGGTAGACACTAGAGGCGGGAGGCTGGATCGATCCATTAACCTCCCAACCCAGGCCGAAGGGGTGCTTGGTTTCTTTTCCTTGGCGTCTTTGCGCCTTGGCGAGAAACCAAGCACCCCTTTGGCTTTTTGAGTTCCGGGCGCAAACCGCCCCAAGGGGTTGCATCAAAATGACCACGCAAAAACAACGTCTCGCCAACAAGCGCAACGCACAACAATCCACCGGCCCCAAAACTGACGAAGGCAAACAGCGTTCTTCACAGAACGCTCTCAAATACGGAACCTACGCTCTCGAATCCGTCATCCCCGGAGAAGACCCCGCCGACTTCGACCATCTATGCGCCGAATTCGGTGAACGCTACCTCCCCGACGGCCCCTACGAACGCTCCCTCGTCCGACAAATGGCCGACGCCGAATGGCGTATGCGTCGCATCATACGTCTCGAAGCCGACTTCCTCAAAGCCGCCGTCGACGACGAGCGTCAACACCACAATAGATGTCACCCCGGCGAGCCCGAACTCGACGACTCCCTGCTCCGCGGACGCGCCTTACAAACCCGCACCCTGGAACTCCAGCGCTTCGGCCGCTACGAAGCCGACCTCAGCCGGCGTCAGCGCCAAGCCCACAAAGCTTTGATGGATTGCCGCAAACAGGAAAACCAGGAGGTCGCCACGATCGACAGCGGCGTCCCCAGCCATCGAGGCCCGCGAGCACCCTTCTACCACCTCGCCGGCGACCCCACCGCGCAATACAACGAGCTTCCGGAACGAACCAGGATTTACCCAACTCCCAAGAAACCAACCACTTCCGACCCACCGGGCACCAACCTCTCCGACGAATCCGCCGCCTAACCCCTCGTCGGAGCCATGGCAACCAGGCAACAGGAGCCCAAATCGAACCCAAACAACCTGACAAAACCCGCCAAACCGCGACACCCACTCAAGCCCGACACCCCACCTGCGTCCACACAACCGCTCACAGAGCCGCGACAGTCATGGAGCGGGCCCGCGGGCGCAGCCTGCTGCGGCACCCCTCAGTACGGATGCCGCAACAACGGCTGATTCGCGTACCGCTCCATCCCAATCATGAGCGACCCACCCGCACCCGGCGCCAACCGAACCTGGAAAGACGAATCCCCCACCCGTGTCTCCCCGGCCGCGTTGCGAACCGTCGTGGCATCATGCTCCGCATAAGCCCCCGTTTGCACCACGACCATGCGCGGCTCGACCGGGTTGATGTTAACCAGCTTCAGCATGATCCCATCCGGCCCAACGGATTCAACCAGAGCCGCCACATCCTCTGGCAAGCCGGCCCGCCGCGCCACGGGGTCGAAGTAGCGGACCTGGCTGTGCAGCATCTTCGATGTCTTACCCGCCGGGTTGCCACCCAGCATCAGCTTCACAAGGTTGTCCGTCGAAGCGGGGTTGTAGCGCTGGATGTCATCCGTATAGCGCGTGTCGGGCGTGGTCGGGTCTTTGCGCATCGCTTCGACGCGGCGGCGGATATTGCTCAAGTCCCGGCGCAGGACTTGCTCGGCGAAGTCGGGGTTGTCGCCGTCGAGGAAGGCGAGCCAGTCGTCGGTCGGCAAACGTTCGCGGTCGGCCGGGGCGAACGAGGCGAGATAGATATCCAGAAGGACGTGCGAGGGCGGGTTGTTGCGGTAGCCGTACCAACCTTCGTCGCCGTACATCGAGGGATACATGGTCTCACCGCCGACGACCTTCTTGGCGGCGAAGATGTTGTCCATCTGCTTGCGGATGACGTCGACGTACTTGCGGTCGCCGGTGAGCAGCAGCGCGTTGAGGAAGCCGACGCTCAGGCCGCGGTAGACGGTGTTGCGATTGGCGCGGCGTCCGTGGGCGGGGTCGAAGGGCGAGAAGCCCCAGCCGTAGACACCGCCGTACCACTTGCCGTCCCAGCCGCCGCCAATCGTGCCGTCGAGGCCGATGACGCTCGGAATGTTGTTGCGGTTCTGGCGTGTGCGGTCGAGCCAGGCGTCGACGTATTCGAGTAGCCAGTCTTTGTACTTGCTCTCGTGGCTGAACATGTAGGCGTTGGTGGCCATTGAGGTGGCGCAGAGGTTTTGCGGTGAGTCGCCGACGATGTTCCCGTACTCGGCGAAGTGCGCCAGCATCTCGGGGTAGCTGGCGGCGTTGTGCTGGTCGCCGAACTTCGTCATCGGGTCGCCGGACCACTGCTCGGGTGTGGCGGCGCGCAGCAGCGGTCCTTTGCTGCCGTTGAAGAAGCTGCGGATGATCTTGTGTTCGGGATCGTAGTTGAGCGCGCCGGGATCCTCGTTCATGTAGAAGCCGGCGAAGCGGCGCATGCGGGCCTGGAAGCGGGGATCGTCGGGATCGGAGAGGGCTTGATAGAAGAACGGCTGGAGACCTTCGCCGGTGTGCTCCCAGTCGAACGACGTGATGAACTCTTGGTGATACATGCCGTCACCGCCGATCGAGATGAGTTCGGTTTTCGCCTCGGTGAATTGGCGCAGGTGGCCTTCCCAGGCTTTCTTGTAAATCGCAAGAACGTTGTCAGGCGCACCCAGGGCGTGGAGCAACGGCCAATTGTAGAAGTTCTCCGTAGCGTCATCGGGACCATCGAGCCCGCCCCAGCGCGGCGTGATGAGTAGGTAGCCACGGTCGTCGAGGTATTTCTCAGCCCACTCATTGACGGCCATGGCGTTGGCCCGCAATAGCTCACGTTCGAGGAGCGCCCAGTAGGGGGGCTCCATCGGCGTGTCGATCGCGACGGTGACGGGTTGCGCGGCAAACGCGAGCGGGGCTAGGAGGGCGAGTAGAAGGATGATGGGTGTGCGCATGATCTCTAGTTTGTGAACCAATCAGGGTAGACGGTTTTGGGATTGCTGTCTGCCTTGCGGCGGACGATATGAAGCGCGTCGGCTGCGCCGGTACGGCTGTATCCCTCGGACGCGCCTTGGTAGGCCCGCTCAACGTCGCTGATCGGAAGCTGTTGACCGAGCGGGTCGACGGCGTTGGTGATCCAGACCAGGCGTGGGGTGAGCGCCGCGACTAGGTCGGGAAGATCGTAAGACTTGAGCGCGCCCCACGCGATGTTCTCAAAAACGTCCTGGTGGATGCGCTGGTTGACGACGGCGCTATAGGACACGAGCGAGTCTTCGAGCACGAGCCGGCCAATGCGGTTGTCGAGCACAGCCGCGTAGAGCAGCGGAACCCCGGCGGTCCCTTTCCCGATCGCGGAGATGCGGGCGGCATCGACTTCGGCCCGGTTGGCGAGCAGGTTGACGCCTTGCTCGATGTCGAGGACGCACATCCCTACCAGGCTCTTGCCCATGAGCAGGCCGGTCATCGTGCTGTCCCATTGGCCGAAGTAGCTGGACCAACCGGGGGTGCGGCGTTCAATCGTATTCGTTTCGCCGACGCCGCGTGGGTCAATCGCCAAGACCACGTAGCCCGCCCGTGCAAACGCTTCGATCTCGCCGCCCTCTTCGGTATCAGTCGATTTGCCGGCGGCGTGAACGTAGATGATTGCGGGCTTGCGCCCCGAACCCTCGGGGACAAACAGTAGCAACGGCACGATGATGCCGGGCTCGCTTTCGTACACGAACTTTTCGATTCGGTATCCGTCGCGCTCAATGACGCCGTAGGGCCGCACCGTGGGTGAGCCGCTCACGGTTTCGATCACAGCAACTTCGCGGAGGCGGCTCTGCATCTCCGTCCGGTAAGCGGTGGCTTGCCCTCGGCTGGTAAGTGGCGGGAGCTTCTTGTCGAGCCCCGCGGCTCGTTTGCAGTTCAGTGTGAAGACGTTCTCGCCGCCGAGCGACGTAGCGACCTGACCGGTCTCGGTGACTTTGAGTTCCTCGAAACTAGCGATGGGACCTTCCGGCTCGGGTCGATGGTCCTCGGTTCCCTTGAACCAACGGCTGAGCCAGTTGTAGCCCGCGAGGCGGCGCGGCTGGTGGTAGCCGTGGCCGTCGTCGGCTTCGAACATGTTCATCTTGACTTCAGCGTCGAGGCCGCGATAAACATCCTTCGCTTCCTTATACGTGTTGCGCGCACCCGTAATCGAGAAGAAGTCCCGAATGGCGGACAGCATGATATACGGACGTGGCGCGAAGGCGTAGATGAAGTCAGGATGGTCGAGGCCGGCGCCGATCCAGGGCACCAAGTTCTGTTCCGCGTCCTGCGGGCCGATGGTCTCAAGCAACTGGTCCCACGAAGTGAGGTAGCACGATGGCATCGCAATATGGATGCGGTCTTCCAGAGCCGAGAGATAGGCGGTATGCGTGCCGCCGCCGGAGTTCCCGGTGCACGCGATGCGGGTGGAATCCACCTCGGGACGTGAGAGTAGATAATCGAGGGCGCAGATGCCGTCCCAAATGGTGTAGCGCGCGACGTTGTCGCCAACGAGCAGGCACTGCACCCCCTGGATGCTGTGCTTAGTAGTCGAGCCGCCGGTCTTGCGGCGCTGGAAGTCTTCGTCGTAGATCTGGTAGGGCTCGCCCTGGCCGATCGGGTCCCGGGTAAGCGCGACGAAGCCTTTGCGCGCGAACCCGATCAAGTTGCGCTGCCAGGCAAGATGCGACTTGCCGCCGCGCTCATGTCCCAGTGGGTAGAGGACCGCGGGGTAGGGTCCGCTGCCGGTCTTTGGAAGGTAGAGATTAGCCGTGACATAGAAGTTCGGCTGGCTTTCGAAGATAATCTTCTCGATCTTGTAGTCGTCGCGTTCCAGCACCCCAACGACCCTGGCGTTGAGCGGGGTGCGCTCGGGGAATCCGCCAATGGCCTCAGCAATGATCTTGCGGACGTAGGCCTTGCGGCGGGCGAAGTCCTCCGGGGTACGGAGCTTGGCGACGTCTTCCCGGCGCTTGGCGAGCATGCCATGGGCGCGCGCTTTGACGTAGTCCGGAAGCATCTGTTTGATGTCTTCGTGCTCGGTAAGATCTTCGAGGAAGTCGAGCTGCTGCTGGGCGTGTGCCGGGAGGGAAAGACACACGAGGGTGAGGAACAACAGGACCGAAGAGATGCGTTTCATAGTTTGCGATTCAACGGGCGATGAGAAGTTCACAGCATGACATCAGATCTCCACCGCGGCAACCTTTCCCCAGGGCATTTCTTCAAGGGAATGTAGGGGTACAGCATGCTGTGCCCGTTTCTCCTCACTACTGCCTGCGTCGCCTCCGCACCCCAAGAACGGGGTAGAGTAAGACCGATGCTTGCCTACCGAACCGCCTTGCTCGTGGCAGCCCTTGCCGCCACGGCCGCCGCGCAAACAGCACGGGGCCCGCAAGACCTCCCGCTGTTAGCGCAGCAGTCATCCCAAGACGATCACAGCGAAGGACGCCTCGACCATCCCAACTGGCTGGGCCCTTTCGTCCCGACGCCCGCGCATGTCGTCGACGCCGCGCTGGAACTTGCCGGAGTGGGCGAGCGCGACGTGGTTTACGACCTCGGCTCGGGAGACGGCCGGATCATCTTGGCGGCGGCTCAACGCTTCGGCGCCAAGTCGGTCGGGATCGAGTGGGACGAAGCGCTCTGTGAAGGGACCACCGCCGCCGCCCTGCGTCTTGGGTTGCAGGACCGTGTCAAGGTCATCCAGGGAGACATCTTCAAGCAGGACTTGAGCGCGGCGACCGTCGTCACGGGATACCTGCTGCCGAAGTCCTGGGAGCGCCTGGGCCCCATCCTCAAGAGCCAACTCAGAGAGGGCGCAAGAGTCGTTTCCGTAAACGATCCCATTCCAGGCTGGCAGGCCGTCGAGAAGAAACGGATCAAGGGTGAGTCAGGCAAGCGCGATTGGGACCTGTACTTATATCGGATATATCGCTAGAAAACTCTTGTGCGACACCCAGGCTCCGATCAACGTGCCGTCCGCCGTGAAATGTTCATTGGAAAGCAATCGCATCGCAGGGGCCTGCCCGACCACCACGGCGAAGAACTCTTTAGCGATCTCTCCTGCCAACAGTCGCAAGCGGTTCTTGCTGAAACTTCGGCACTCGCTCTTCGAGCGATCCATAGATGAACAGACCGGATTGTTGCCGGTCGTCTCCTCGCATCCTTGTCAGACGCACCGACTACAGTTTCGGTCCCAACTGTTCCGGGTTTTTCAACAGCCTGCTAGAACGACTAAAACACTTCCATAAGTCCCACGTAGAAGGCCGTACTGTCTCTTCCCCACGCGTAGTCCACTCGAATATTGATTTTGTTTTGCTCGGCCAGCGCGAAACGGACCCCTACGGCACCGCCCGTTAGGATGTTCTTGGTGTTGAAATCAGAGAACGACGGGGCAACTTTCCCTGCCCCGATGTAGGCTACGCCCCCGACTCTCCAGAAAATCTCGGGCCGATACTCCACCTGACCCACCAACATGCGGCGGTCTTGGAAGCGGCCTACGGCGTAGCCCCTTATGTCTTTGGATTTCCCAAGTAGACAAAGATTGTAGAAAGTAGGGTCCCCGGAAGATGAGCAGACCGAGGCTCGGTAGGCGATGACGTTCTTCTGCTTGAAGCCCATATACCCTTGGAATGCCACCTCCACATTCTGGGATGCACGGTCCGACCCAAAGGCCGGTTGGTTGAAATCGGCGATTGCGTCGAGCAGCGTGCCACTGTAGGGGTAAAATTGGCTGTCGCGAGTGTCCCATTCCAGTCTCATCCCAAGGGCGGCGGTCTTTAGCTTTAGATCGCGCTCGGGAAGAGGAGGGTCCGGTGGCAAGGGCGTCCCCGGAGGCAATATCCCCTCGAACCTGTCCCTATCCAGACCAAGAGTATTCTTTACCACCTGGTAGCGGGGACCGATATACCAGTTCTTCGCCAGCCGCACTTTTGGTTCGATCAGAAAGGTGAAGGCCTCGTGCCTGAGCGGTACAAACAGTCCGTCGTCTCCGCTCTCACTACCAGGCCCGTAGAAATCGTAGTGCAAGTTGCCACCGCCGATGGCGCCCGTGATGCGAAATAGGTCTTTCTTCAGAAAAAGCTTCGTGGCGAAGCCATACGCGACGGTGCCGTTGGTCGTAAACATCGCTCCACCGCCGAAAACGGAGGGTGGAGACTCGGTGTCATTGGGATTCAGATGGACGGCGAGCATCCCGATACCGCCCAAACCGTTCCCGACCGTTGGATTCACGGCCGGTATTGGAGTCCCGGCGAATTCGACACGCTTCGTTTTCTCAGTTGGGTCACTCTGGGTTGAAGGGTCGTCAATCTTGTCGATATCGACCTGCATATCGCTTGGGTTCTCACCAAAGCCCCCTCCCCCAAGACGAACGGCAGGACCGGACCCTTCCTTGTTGTCATTCGCATCCGCCGCTCCTCCCGTTTCGCGCTGTTCTTGTGGGGCCCCGGGCGGATCCTCCGAAACGCCCTGAAATGGCAGACACAACAGAATCACAATGCCCATCAAGGCGATTCGCTGCGAAGACATCCGCATCAGTGCTGCCGTCCTTTGCTTCGTATCGAGGAGGCTCATCAAAAATGAACTTCTTGATGATAAGCAGGCAAGGCCGGGTAAACTTGCCACATCGCGCCAATCTTTAACAACGCCGACCAGACAACGGTCACCGATCAGGCCGGCAATGTCCGCTGCGGCACCGTCGATGGCCTGGACCGTCTGACGAAAGTCGAGGAAGACCCCTTCGGGTCCCTCAACTACACAACCACTTACAGCTACGACGTCCTCGACAACCTCACCCAGGTCAACCAAGGGGCCCAAACCCGCACCTTCGTTTACAACTCGCTCAGTCAACTCAAATCCGCCACCAACCCAGAGAGCAACACAATCACCTACACCTACGACGATGCCGCCTGCCTCACCCTCGGGCAGGGACAGAAGGACGCCGTCACCACCCCTTACACCTCGTCCTTCACCTACGCCGCTCACGGCGCCGTCAAGGAACGCAAGCTCGGCAACAACACCTGGGAATATTCGGCCTTCAATCCTCGCCTGCAACCCACCGACCTGCGCCTCGGCGCAACCCAGGCGGCGTCACCGAAACCGGCGGCGCGACAAACTGGTCGCGCACCTTCTCCTACGACCCCTACGGCAACCGCGCCGCCAACGGAGCGGAAGTCTTTGTTGACACGCCGCAGTCCACCGCCACCGACTTCGACGACGCCGACAACAAGCAAACCGCCTTCTGTCCGGCGACCGAGGCCGACTGCACCGGGGTCGCGCCCGCCTCGAAGACCACCTACGACTACGATGGCGGCGGCAATCGCGTCCGCAAGATCGTCAACGATTCTCAAGCGTCGCTGTACGTCTACGATGCCTTCGGGAACCTGGCCTCCGAATACGCCGACTTCGCCCCCGCTGGCCCCACGGGCACCCAGTACCGCACCACCGACCAATCTTGGCTCAACCCGCCTTGTCACCGACGCAGCGGCACCCACTGCACAGGTCCTTTCCCGCCGCGACTTCTTCCCGTTCGGCGAAGAGATCCCCGCCAGCGCCACCTACGGCAATCGCCACCTGGTAACCGACGGCACCTACAACGACCCCAGCGGCTACCGCCAGCAGTTCACCGGCCAGGAGCGGGACGACGAGTCAGAGCTCGACTACTTCAAGGCGCGCTATCACTCAGCTAGCCTTGGCCGTTTCACGAGTCCTGATGCTCCCCTCCTTGACCAAACCGCGGTTAGTCCCCAGAGTTGGAACCTGTACCAATACGTGAGGAACAACCCACTGCTGTTCATCGACCCGAGCGGATGCAAGTGCATCGACGTTCAGGTGGTTGAAGAAGATGGCACCACTACAACTGGAAAGGCTGACGACGGTGACGGCACAGGGTGCAAAGCAGCGGAGGTCGCCGAAACGGAAGACAAGAAGCCCCCGAAAGAAGGAGAGACAGAGGACATCACACCTCAGAAGGATCAGGCTGAGCAAGCCTTTCTAGTTCCTATTCACCCGATTCCGTCGGTCCTTTCCCCACGAAAAGGAAGAACAGAGAGCTTCCGCAACGATGTTACATCGATCTTTGGGTTCGACCAGAATGATGAGAGGCAATCATGCTTTGGCGACGTCTTTCTGGGCAGCGTCGCCAAGCAGGCTAGAGCAGTGGCGACCATCGGCCCTGCTGCAAGCTTCGCGGGGCAAGCTTACTATCACAATCAGGCACTCCGGCACGCGGCTACCAGAGGGCTTACTTATCCGTTTAAGTCCAGTATTTTTCGTGGGTTGCTCGCAAAGAGCACAGCTACGGCCCGGATCGCAGGACGTGCGGCCCCTCTCGCCTACCTAGACGTTATCATGCTTCTTGCACTGAATGAGGAACTCGATGCCGCTCTCAATGGGCGGTGCCAGTGATGACGCACCGCAGAAAGTGCCTTCTTGACTTCGACCTATATATCGTAATCGGGCTTGTGCTGGTCGCTGGGGTAGCAATCTCAACAGTACACTTTGGCACATTTTGGGAGAGCAGTCGGGAGTTGATAGGACTAGCGGTAATGACCGCTATCCTGTTCGGTTATGCTGCGAACGACCACAAGGCGCAATTTCGGCGGGTTTCATTCTGGGCAGTGATGTTGACTTTGCTCTTGATCCATGTTCTTGCATTCGTGCTGGTACTGCAAAGGGTAGAAAACTGGAGTGCGTTCTGGTTCATCCCGTTATACCCCGTCGAATTCTTCTTGATCTACGCGGCACTCCGGTTCACCGGACACGATGAATTTAGTAGCAAGAAGGGGAAACGGGCCCCAAAGAGGACAGTCACCTAAATAGGCACTCCAGCGCCATGCCGATCCGGCTCCAACCATCTTGAAATGAACACCTTACGACATCTTCCCTGGTGCAGCGGCCTCTCGGCGGACTCGCCAAACCCAGCGGCGTAATCCAATGATTGCAACAACTTACGCCCTCCAGAAACCTCGGCCAGGGTGTCCCCGGATCGAGCAGCATCCGGACGGGAAGCCGAGACCACTCCATCATGACCGAGGGATTGCCATCCAAACCCATTCCGTCGTAGTGGCGAGTTTGGCGGTCCTTCGCGCCTTCGCGAGAAACAAGAATCGCCAACCACCCGCCCGCCAGTCACCAGCCCCGCCGAACAACAACCGGCGAAGAATCAACCACTTCGCCCCGCGCTCCCCGGCCAGCCCGCCCCCACCGGGTTACACTCGCCTCAGTGACCGTGGCAACCACCCCAAACCGAGCCGTGAGCGGTCCACGCCCAACTCCCTCGTGGCGCAAGCCGGTGGCGTGCCCCAAACCCGATGTCCAAGGTGCGCTATGCGCGACCTCCGCGCTCGGCCAAAGGCCGATGCAAGCACCAAAACCTCCCCCGGCTGACAGAATCTGCCATTTCCTGGCAGGTGACCCAAAACCAGGAAACAAACCCAGTACCGGCCGCGCCGTGCTTGAGCGTTCGTCGAAATGATAAACCGCTTGTGGATTCCATCTTTATTCGCCTAGAATAGAAGGCGAAGGAGACTCCCATGGCACTCACTCGCCGACAGAAGGAAGTCCTGGACTTCATCGCGGGGTTCATCAGCGGAAACGGCTACAGCCCCAGTTTCGAAGAGATCGCCGAAGGCGTCGGACTTGCTTCGATCGCAACGGTCCACAAGCACCTGACCGCTCTCGACACCAAGGGCTATCTCAAGCGCAGCTTCAATCAGAGCCGCGCCCTGGACCTTGCGCCGAAGTACTACCGCGAGATGCGTCAGCACAAGCAGGCGTTCCCGCCCCCGCCCGAGACTCCGTTGCTCGGCACCATCGCCGCCGGGCAGCCAATCGAAACCTTTCCCGACCCCGGGACGCTCTCGTTCGCTGACTTCGCCGGTGTGAAAGACGTCTATGCCCTTGAGGTTCGTGGCGAGTCTATGATCGACGACCACATCATGGAGGGCGACTACGTGCTCGTCGAGAACACCAGCCAAGTGCGCGACGGCGACATTGTCGTGGCGCTGGTCCGCGGATCGGAGTCGACGCTCAAGCGCTTCTACCGCGAGCCGGACGACAAGGCGCGGCTACAGCCCGCCAATCAGACCATGGATCCTATCATCGTTCCCATGCGGGATCTCGATATCCAGGGTCGTGTCATGGCCGTCCACCGGCGCTATTAGATATCCGCTTGCCCCCTGCGGGACTCCCCGCTAGAATCAGGGATTCGTCGCGTTTTGTATTCCTGGAGGATCCATGGACGTAGAGCAAAAGGTTAAGCATATTATCTGCGAGCAATTGAGCGTTGAAGAGTCAGAAGTAACCCGCGAAGCTTCCTTCGTTGAGACCCTCAACGCCGACTCGCTCGACATCGTCGAGTTGATTATGGCATTCGAGGAAGCCTTCAATATCGAAATCCCCGATGACGCGGCTGAGAAGATTCAGTTGGTCGGCGATGCCATCGATTACGTATCCGCCCACAAGAAAAAGTAACCTCGCGTGAACCTCATACCGCTGGAAGGGAGTCATCTTGTCGCGTAGGGTCGTTGTTACCGGAGTCGGACTTGTTTCACCCGTCGGTATCGGAACGGATGCTACTTGGTTAGCTATCCGCGAAGGCCGCAATGGGATTGCCCCGATCACTCATTTCGATACGGAGGGGTTTTCGTGCACGATCGCGGGCGAGGTGAAGAACTTCGATCCGGTTGATTATGTCGACAAGAAGGACGTCAAGAAGATGGGTCGTTTCATCTTCTTCGCGATCTCGGCAGGCGACTTTGCGACCCAGGGTGCTCAACTCAAGGTCGATGAAGCGACGGCTGAGCGAGTCGGCGTCTACATCGGGAGCGGCATCGGAGGGTTCGATGTCATCGAGCGCGAGCACAAGAATCTACTCAAGGGCGGACCACGGCGGATCTCACCGTTCTTTATCCCGTCGAGCATCGTGAACCTGGCTTCCGGCCAGGTGTCGATCCGCGTCGGCGCGAAGGGTCCGAATTTGGCGACGGCCACGGCCTGCACGACCGGGGCGCATGCCATCGGTGACTCCTACAAGATCATCGGACGCGGCGACGCCGATGTGATGATCTGCGGCGGCGCCGAAGCGTCGATCACGCCGCTGGGCATCGGCGGATTCGCATCGATGCGCGCTTTGTCGAGTCGCAATGACGAGCCCCAGACCGCTTGCCGTCCCTGGGACAGCGGCCGCGACGGCTTCATTGTCGGCGAAGGCTCCGGTGTGTTGGTTCTCGAAGAGATGGAGTTCGCCCAACGCCGGGGTGCGTCGATTCTCGCCGAGATCGTGGGCTACGGCATGAGTGGCGATGCGTTCCACATCACGTCTCCGTCGGTAGACGGCGATGGGGCCTACCGCGTGATGCGAAACGCCATGAACGACGCCGGGATCTCCCCGGACCAGATCGACTACATCAACGCGCACGGCACATCGACACCTTTGGGCGATCGGATCGAGACCCAAGCCATCCATAAGGCATTCGGAGAGCACGCCAAGAAACTGGCTGTGAGTTCGACGAAGTCGATGACCGGGCACCTTCTCGGCGGTGCGGGCGGACTCGAAGCGGGTATCATCGTTTTGGCCCTGCGCGATCAGATTGCCCCTCCAACGGTCAACCACACCCACCCGGACCCGGAGTGCGACCTGGACTACGTGCCGCTCAAGGCGCGACCAATGACCATCGACTACGCACTATCGAACTCGTTCGGTTTCGGTGGAACGAATGGTGCGCTGATCTTCAAGCGGTTCGAAGCCTGACGAGCGGCCCCGCGGCTGCTTTCTCTCGTACACGTCATGCGAATTTTCGTTTGCGTCAAGCAGGTGCCGGCCGGCGACTCTCTGCTGCGGGTCGATGGCGCTTCCGGGTGTGTCGACGACGGCGACTTCAGCTATGAGATGAATGAGCCCGACGCGTACGCGCTCGAAGAGGCCCTTCAACTCAAAGAGAAGCACGGCGGTGAGGTTGTGGCTATCTCCGCCGGACCGGCACGGGCGGCCTCGACGATTCGCGAAGCTCTTGCCAAAGGCGCCGACCGCGGCGTTCTGATCGAAGATGACAACCTCGCCGGCGCGGATGCCTTCGTGACGGCGCGGGCCCTAGCGGCCGCTCTTCGGGTTGAGGAGTTCGACCTGGTTCTGACCGGTCTGCAGTCCGATGACGCGGGTTTCGGGCAAACGGGTGTCGTGCTCGCGGAACTGCTCGGGCTTCCGCATGCGACGCTGATCGTCGAAGTCCAGGCCGAAGACGGCAAGCTCCGGGTGAAGAGGGAACTCGAGGCCGGGTGGTTCCAGTACATCGGCATGGACCTGCCGGCGCTGCTCACGATCCAATCCGGCATCAACAAGGTTCGGTACGCAACCTTGATGGGCATCAAGAAGGCAAGGAACAAGCTGCTAACACGCCACACGCCTTCTGAGTTGGGTATCGATCTCGCGCCGATGCAGACTGTCCAGCGGGTCTATGTGCCGACGAAAACGAAGCAGACCGTCATGATCGAAGGTTCGGCGGATGAAGCCGCCAAGCAGTTGATCGAGAAGTTGAAGTTTGAGGCGCGAGTGCTATGAGTATCCTCGTTTACCTAGAACAGCGTCCCGACGATATCCACCCCATGTCTTGGGAGGCGATGGCTGCGGGCCAACAGCTTTCCAAGGAACTCTCGGTCCCTCTGAACGCCGTGTTGGCCGGGGGCGGGAATGCGGCGAACACAGCGGCTGCAAAGCGGCTTGATGGGGTGTTCGTCCTCGAAGCCATCTCGCTCGGCTCCTACTCGGCGGACGGCTACTGCGCCGCGTTGCGAGCAGCCATCGAAAAGCTTTCGCCGACGCTGGTGCTATTCCCCCATACCTATCAAGTACGCGACTTTGGGCCGAATCTGGCCGCGTCTCTCGACCGCCCGTTTGTGAGTGACGCGGTGGGCGTCCGGGCCGAAGGCGGACAGCTTGTGTTTGCACGGCAGGTCTACCAGGGCAAGCTTCACGCCGACGTAGTGCCGGCGGGCGACCCGCCTTACTTCGCGTCTCTTCAATCCGGGGCGTTTCGCGCTGACCGGCTCGAACCCGCCGCACGACCGGCGCCGATCGAGCAGATCCCGGTAGAGATCGATGTGGCACAGATTCGCACGCGCCCCGAAGATCCGTTTCAAGAGTCGAAGGGCGAAGTCGACCTGTCGTCGGCGGAGATCATCGTGTCGGTCGGCCGAGGTATCAAGGAAGAAGAGAACATTGCCTTGGCCCGTGACCTCGCCGAGGTGATCGGCGGGGAATTAGCCGCGTCGCGTCCGATCTGCGACAACGGCTGGCTACCACTCGAGCGCCAGATCGGTAGCTCGGGACAGACGGTGTCTCCGAAGCTCTACTTGGCGCTGGGCATTTCCGGTGCGATCCAGCACGTGGTCGGCATGAAAGGTTCGAAGACGATCGTCGCGATCAACCACGACCCAACGGCCCCGATCTTCGAAATCGCCGACTACGGGATTGCCGGTGATTTGTTCGAAGTGGTGCCGGCGCTAACCAAAGCTCTCGGTTCGTCGGACGACTAATCGGACAGCTTGCCTTCGGCGCGCAGAGTCCCCGGAAGCAGCGCCGCATAGATCGTCGAGTGGACCGGTGCCGGCACCCCTGATTCAAGGGCGTAGCGCACAACCGTACCGGTCTGGAACTCAAACTCCGAAGGCAGTCCCGCCAGGATATCGCGATGCATCGATGCGGTTGTATCGGGCGGTAGTTGATCGATCCGGTTGACAGCCCGCTCAGGGAGCGTAGGGTCGATCGTGATTCCCCGCGCCGCGGCGAGCGTGACAATCTCTTCCATAGCGGTCAAGAGTAAACGGCGTGTTTCGGGAATGGCGCGCAGAACGCCGGCCGGTTCACGCACGACCGAGCCCACCGCCCCGAGCGGCTCAACGTGCATCAGTTTCTGCCACATCGCGGTTTGAACATCGTCCGACACGATCGTACTCATGCCGATGGCGGGTTCGAATGCGGCGCGGATGCGCTCCACTCTCTCGCTTGTCTCGCCGCTGAGTTCCCCGAACTCGATCACGGGTTCGAGACCGGTGTGCTCGATGGCCGCGGCGCCTGTTTTTGAGGCGAAGATCTTGCACAGGCCACCCACGACAAGATCCGGCCCCAGTGCCTCGGCGAGTAGCGTTGGCGCTTCGAGGCCGTTCTGCATGGGGACCACGACCGTCTCTGGGCCAATCAATGGGGCAAGAGTCCGAGCGATCTCGCGCACGTGATGCGCTTTGACCGCCACGAGCACGACATCACATGGGCCGGCCGCGCTGGGGCTGTCGCTGACGTTCAGCGGATTGATCTCGAAGTCTCCCGCCACGCTACGAACATGCAGCCCGTGCACGCGGAGGGTTTCGAGCGTTTTTCCTCGAGTGATGAAAACGACATCGAGACCCGCCTGCGCCAGCCTTCCACCGAAATAGCCCCCAACGGCGCCGACTCCAACGACAGCAATTCGCATGAAGTCTATTGTCGCGAACCGTGCCGGTTCACGTTCGGCAGCTATTTCTTGATGAGCCCGATGAGGAAGAGCCGGCCGACAGCGCCACAGGTGGCCGTGACGAGCGAGCCGATGAGGCTAGGTGGTTTCGAGATGTCGCAGGATGACGCCGCGGTAGGCGGCGTAGAGCCCGGCCATGAGGACTACGTGGGCGAGGTCGAAGTGATTGAACCGCGGGTGGGGCGATAGACCGAACACAGCGATCGCCGACGCGGTGATGACGGAGACGAGCATCAGCTTGAGCCAGCGCAGGCCCGCGGCGCGGTCGTCGGCGTTGGTTGATTCCGGTTGGCGGGCCGAGCGGATCACGGCCCAAGAAAGGGTGACTGTCGTGAGGGCAAGGCTTCCGATCGTGATGGTCCACAAGACGGCAAGGAGTGGCCCGGGAACGAAGAGCCGGAAGCCGTGAGCGGTCCCGCCGGCGAGCGCGCCAATGGCGGCAAGACAGAGGCCCCGAATCCAAAGCTGAACGGTTCTGGATGGTCGCCGGGACACCCGGCGCGAGAGCATCCAGGCATAGGCTGACGTCTGTATGGCAAGGATGTAGTCGGTCAACATGGTCATCGTCTCGGTGCTATGCGCTTCCATGTTGGTTTGACTGCAGGGCGATACGGATGGGTTGCTATCGACGGGGAGGACGCTTACGGCTCGCTTGGGGCGAACCGCGAAGAAGAGCGCGCCACGGCGTCCTTACCTAAGGAAGCGGCTTGGATGCGTGGGAACGGCTCAAATCCTTTTCTGCCATATCGCCGATCAACAGCCCTTTAGATCAGGCCAATGGCGTGGAGGAAAACGAGCACAATGCAAACCGGGACGAGAAACTTTAGCAGGAGCAACCAGACCTTGTAGAAGACCTGAAGTTTGGTCCCCGCGAGGAAATGGTCGTGGCGGATCGCTTCATTCATACGCCATGCCGTGTAGATGGCGATGCCGAGGCCGCCGAGCGGCAACATCCAGTTCGTGGCCAAGTAGTCGAACGAATCGAACCAGTTCTTGCCGATCGCATTCTCGATGTTCGATCCGAACAGAGCTGTGCCGCCGCTGAGGGCCGAGGGGATACCGACCACGAAGATGGATCCACCGGCGACTAATGTCGCCTTCTTTCGCGTCCAGTTCTTTCCATCAATCAATGAAGACGTGACGACCTCAAGCATGGAGATCGCGCTTGTGAGGGCGGCGAACACCAGCAGTCCGAAAAAGATCGGGGCTAGGAAGCCGCCGCCGGGCATCTGCGCGAATGCCATTGGGATGCTGATGAAGACAAGGCCGGGGCCTTGAGCTGCTTGCATGCCCTGAGTGAATAGGATCGGGAAGAGGATCATCGAGGCGGCGATGGCGATGCCGGTGTCGAGCATGGTAATGATGATCGAGGCACCCATGATGTCGTCGTCTTTGCGGAGATAGCTGCCATAGGTCAGCATCGCTCCCATCCCGAGACTGAGGCTGAAGAAGGAATGGCCAAGGGCTTCCAGTGCGCCGGCGGCGGTGAGCTTGTCCGTCCGGAATCCGAACATGAAGTCCACCGCTTCGCCGAAGCCGGAAAGGGTAAAGCCCTTCGCGAGCAGGATGAGCATCATCGTCAACAGCAACGGCATCAGGATGCGTGACCAGCGCTCGACACCCTTCGAAACGCCCCCGAGCACGACTGCCATGGTGAGTACGATGAAAACCGTGTGCCAGCCGATGTTCAGCGCCGGAGAGGCGAATACTGACCCGAACAGCGGCTCGAACTCTGACGGGTCGAGCGTCACGATATTGCCTGTTAGCGATAGGTAGGTGTAGTGCAGCGACCAGCCGGCAACGATCGAGTAGTAGGAAAGGATGATGAACCCCGACGCCACGCCCAACCACCCCATGCTGACCCAACCACTGCCTTCACCGGCGAGTTTGCGAATTGCCCGGACGGGTGAACTCTGCGTCGTTCGCCCGATGAGGATCTCCGCGACCATAACCGGCAATCCGACGAGGAAAACGCACAGCAGGTAGACGAGAACGAACGCGCCCCCACCGTTCTCACCCGTGATGTAGGGAAACTTCCAAATGTTGCCCAGGCCGATCGCTGACCCTGCGGCCGCCAGCACGAAGCCTAGCCGTGAACCCCAATGTGCTCGTTGTTCCAAACGATGGTTCCTCTAAGATGGATTTCGGGCCGGAGCGGCCCAAGGCGAACCGCCAAGATAGCACACCTATTTGTTCGGTCTTGCTTGAAGAGCGGTAGTTAGCTCACTCGACGAAGATACTCATCTCACTCTGGGTGTCGAGCCCGCCGATCTTGACGGAGAAGGGCACATCGTCTCTAGAGATTCATCCATCATAAACGATCCGATCGACCCGGCCGGCCTACGCGAGGAGTCCGCGTAGATAACCGAAGCTTTCGGCGATCCCGAGTTCAGGAGCTTTGCGCTCCGCCTCGTACTCCAGCGCGATGTGATGACGGTAGCCGATGTCTTGCAGAGCGCTGAGGACGGCGGGCACATCGACTACGCCACGTCCGATGGGAACGTCGAGACGTCGGCGGCTCGCTTCCTTTAGGTCTTTGAGATGGATGTCGTAGAGACGGTCTCCGCAAGCTCGGATAGCTTGGACGGGATTGATCGGGACGCGGAAAGTGTGACCGACATCGACGCAGACGCCGATCCGTTTGTCGAGGTGCCGAATCTTATCCATGATCTTGGCCGCCGACCAGCGCCAGTAACTGACATCGTCTTCGGCGCCGTGAGTATGAATGGCGATCTTAATGTCGCCGTAGTCTTTGATGATGCGGTCGAGCTGCTCCAGCCGCTCGGCGGGTGGCGTGGCGGTGACGCTGGGCGCGCCGATGTCCTGGACGTAATCTAGACTACGCCGGACGGATTTCTCGTCGCCGCTAAGCCCGATGACACCGCACCCGGCAACCGTCAGGCCGGCGTCGTGGATCTTGCGGACGGCGAGCCTGCGCTGTTCCCTAGTGCTGTCGAGCGGAAGATGGAAGTACTTCAGCGCGATGTTGCGGACGCCGGTCTTGTTGAGGAGGGCGATGGTTTCATCGAGCGTGAGTTCGCGCGTACTGAAGGTAGTGAGGCCGACTTGCAAGCCGCCGAAGTCGGGGGCGTCGGGCTTGACGCTCCAATCCTGTGGGGGAGTGGCAGACGCATTCGCGCGCGCGGCACCGAAAGCTAGCGCTTGGAGTACGGTGCGCCGGGCAATCGAGGACGTTGTATTCATGACCCGAACCGACGGTTACTCCCGGGTGATGAATTCGTCGAGGTTCAGCAGTACACGTGACGTCGATGCCCATGCGGCGAGCAGCGGCACGTCGGCGTCTTCGTCGACGTCCATCGGGAGAACTGACTTGGCCTCGGACGGATCGGTCCGGAAATCGTCGAGTTGATTGGCGAGGAACGTTGTGAGTTGCTCGCGTTCACTCGGTTTCGGCGCGCGACCCAGCGATAGCCGGAAGGCGTGTGTTAAGCGTTCATCGCGCTCGGCGGGCGCTTCGGTGAGAACCCGGCGGGCGAGTGCTTGGGCAAACTCGACATGGGCTTCGTCGTTCAGCAGCGTAAGCGCTTGGAGCGGCGTGTTGGAACGATTGCGGCGGGTGCAGGTTATCATCGAATCGGGCCCGTCGAAGACGATCAAACCGGGGTGCGGAGCCGACCGCCAAAAGTAAGTGTAGAGGCCTCTCCGGAAACGGTTTTCCCCGGTGTCGGCCTTCCATTTGCGATCGATTTGCGTAACGCGTCCCGCACCGGCGGGCTGCGGCGGAAAGACGCTCGGCCCTCCGATCGTGGGCGTCAGCAGGCCGCTGGCCGAGAGCGCCACGTCGCGAATGATTTCTGCCTCAAGGCGCAGGCGCGACTGCCTTGCGAGGAGCTGATTTTCGGGATCGGCCTCAATCAACTCAGGCCGCAGCATTGAAGATTGCCGATACGTCGAGGACGTCACGATCAGGCGATGCATCGCCTTCATGCTCCAACCGCTTTCGACGAACTCCGACGCCAGAAAGTCGAGCAGCTCGGGATGCGTAGGCTCCGCGCCCTGGCTTCCGAAATCGTTCTCGGTGCCGACGATCCCGCGTCCAAAGTAGCGTTGCCACATGCGGTTCACGGTGACGCGCGGGGTGAGCGGGTTGTCGGAGGAGACGAGCCAGCGAGCGAAGTCGAGGCGCGTCGGGCGGCCCTTCGCTTCGAGGGGCGGTAGGACACCGAGTACACCGGGTTCTACGGTATCCCCTTTACGGAGGAAGTCTCCGCCAAGGTGGATGTAGGACTCGCGCGGTTTGGGCAACTCGCGCATGACGAGCGTGCTTTGCAGCTTTGGCTGCGCTTTACGCAAGGCGGCGAGTCCTTTGTTGCGGGCCGACCATCCGGCGTCGACTTTCCTGAACGCGTTGACGGCGGCGCGCTGCTGCTCTTCGTTCCGCTCGCTCATCGTGATGCTGAGGACTTCTTGGACGCGCAGGCCTAGCTTTTCGATCTGCTCTTGGGTGAGTGAGGTCTCCCACGCCGCCTGCTTGCCATCGATGGATTTCTCATACTCCTTGATCTCTTCTTGGAGTAGCTCGATTTGATGTTTTCCGGCGTCGCGGCGAGTGAATTCGTCGGGCTCGCCAAACTCAAGGATCGGTTCGTGCGCCCGGGCGCGGCCCTCGGCGTTCTTGAACTCGCCGCTGAGTTCATCGATGTTGTTGAAGAAGGCGTAGATGCGATAGAACTCCTTCTGCGAAATCGGGTCGTACTTGTGCGAGTGGCAGCGCGCGCAGCCGAGTGTGAGTCCGAGAAACCCGGCACCGGTGGTTGCGACGCGGTCGACCACAGCCTCAACGCGGTACTGCTCAAAGTCGATCCCGCCCTCGAGGTTCAGCAAAGTGTTGCGGTGGAAGCCGGTGGCGACGAGTTGCTGCTTGGTGGGGTTCGGTAGCAGGTCACCGGCGAGTTGTTCGATCGTGAACTGATCGAACGGCATGTCGTTATTCAACGCATTGATGACCCAGTCGCGGTACATCCAAATTTCGCGGTCGCCGTCGATGTTGTAGCCGTTCGTGTCGGCGTAACGGGCGAGATCGAGCCAATGACGTCCCCAGCGTTCGCCGTAGTGCGGAGAGGCGAGCAGGCGATCGACCAGGTTCTCGTACGCGTCGGGGTCCGTGTCGTTGGCAAATTCATCGATTTCTTTGGGCGAAGGTGTCAGGCCCACTAGGTCGAGGCTGACACGGCGCATGAGCGTGGCGTGATCGGTTTCGGGGGACGCCTCGAGGCCCTCTTTTTCGAGACGCGCGAGGACGAAGTTGTCGATCGCGTTGCGGAGGCGGTCCGTATCCTTGACCTGTGGGACGCCGGGCTTTTCGATTGCTTGGAACGACCAGTGCCCCGCGCCGGCCTTGGGGGCTTCGGATAGATTAGCTTCCGGCCAGGGCAAGCCCATCTCAACCCAACGGGCCAGAGCGTCGATTTCCGGCTGCGAGAGTTTGCCGGTGGGTGGCATCTTCAATTCGCCGCTGTGTCTTATCGCCCGGACCAGCAGGCTGCCATCGGGATCACCGGGCACGGCTGCGGGGCCCCGAGTCCCGCCGTCTAGCGTGCTGTCGCGGCCGGCGAGCGAGAGATCGCTCATCTTGGTTTTGTCGTTGTGGCAGAGGGCGCACTTCGTATGCAGGATGGGGCGGACCTTCTGCTCGAAGAATTGCGTCGCTTCGGGCGACAACTCCTGTGCGATAAGGGGGGCGCAGAGGGCGAGTGAGAGGGCCGCGAAGGCAGCTAGAAGGCGCATTCTGGTTGAAATTGTAACACCGGTCTGGTGAGGGCTTGGGCTAAGGCATGTGCCAACCAACCTTGTTAGCCGTTCGGGTCTTAGGCCCCGCCGTGGAGGTGCAGAAAGGGCTTGAGCGGGTCTTTGGAAGTTTTCGCAACCCGTTACACTAGCCTTCTGTCCTAGTTCGGAGCAACGACCGCATGACGACCACAGACCAGTGCTGCACCATCGTCCCGTATTTCAAAGTCGCCGAGGGCAACCTCGATGCCTTCAAGTCCCTTTGTCGGCAGGCAGTCGACCGAACCACCGGGGAGCCCGGCTGCCTCTACTACGGTTTCAGCTTCAATGGCGACGAAGCATTCTGTCGCGAAGGCTACACGAACGCTGAGACGGCTCTAGCTCACCTCGAGAATGTCGGTCCGGTTTTGCAGGAGATGCTCAAGGTCGCCGAGATCACACGACTCGAAGTACACGGTCCGGCTGACGAGATTTCGAAAATGCGCGAGCCCATGGCCGCTCTGAATCCGACATTCTTTACACTCGAATATGGTTTCCGGCGTTGAGCCGCCGTCCGGGTAAGGCGCTTCTCCGACTGGGAGTGCCTGATTCGCTATTCTTTCTTTGATGGCAAGCGCAAAGGAAAAGCACTACTGGCTCGTCAAGTCCGAGCCCTTCAAGTACTCCTGGGATCAGTTCGTCAAAGACGGCTCAACCTACTGGGACGGTGTCCGCAACTACCAGGCTCGCAATAACATGCGCGCGATGAAGAAGGGCGACCTTGTTCTCTATTACCACTCGAACGAAGGTATGTGTGTCGTCGGGATTGCCAAGGTAATCAAAGAGCACTACCAGGACCCGACGACCGAAGACGATCGCTGGTCAGTCGTTGACCTCAAGCCGGCCAAGGCGCTCAAGCGTGCTGTCACGCTACAGGAGGTCAAAGAGACCAAGGGCCTGGAGAACATCGCCCTGGTGAGACAAAGCCGACTGTCCGTCCAACCACTGACCGAGAACGAATTCGACGTGATTGTGGCGATGGGGTCAAAGAAAGCCTAGCCCGAGCTAGTCGGCCGCTTGCTTCTCTTCGACCGCAGGTTTCCATCTCAAAACGGGACGGCGGGCGGCGCGGGTTTCATCGACACGCTTGATACGGGTCGTGTGGGGCGCGGTCTTCACCAGCTCCGGATCGCTCTCGACCTCGTCCGCAATCGAGCGCAGCGCATCGATAAACAGGTCCAACTCCTGCTTGCTCTCAGTTTCGGTGGGCTCGATCATCAACGCGCCGTGGACGATCATCGGAAAGCTCACCGTATACGGATGGAAGCCGTAATCGATTAGGCGCTTGGCGATGTCGCCCGTCTTGACGCCTAGCTTCGCCTGCTTGTCGTCGCTAAATACACATTCGTGCATCGACGGCGCTTTGAACGGCAATTCGTAGCGGTCTTCGATGCCGCCGCGAATGTAGTTCGCGTTGAGCACCGCATCGATCGTGGCATTGCGTAACCCGTCGCCGCCGTGCGCCAGGATGTACGCCAACGCTCGCACCAGAACGCCGAAGTTCCCGTAGTAGGCCCGTACGCGCCCGATGCTTTGCTCCAGGTCGTACTGATAGTGCAGCAGGCCGTCTTCTTCGACGATGCGTGGAATGGGTAGATACGGCGCCAAGTGGCTCTTCACCGCCACCGGTCCCGCGCCGGGACCACCGCCTCCATGAGGCGTCGAAAACGTCTTGTGCAGATTGAGGTGCATTACGTCGACGCCGAAATCCCCCGGCCGCGCGATGCCCACCAGCGCATTCATATTCGCGCCGTCCATGTAAAGCTGTGCGCCACGCGAGTGCAGAATCTCCGCGACCTTCGTGATGTCTTGCTCGAAGATGCCGACGGTATTGGGGTTGGTCACCATCAGCGCTGCGACCGACTCATCCACGGCCTTCTCCAGCGCTTCGAGGTCCATCATCCCCTGGCTGTTAGACTTGATCTCTTCGACTTCGTACCCCGCAATCGCCGCCGTCGCTGGGTTGGTGCCGTGCGCCGAATCGGGAATCAATACTTTCTTGCGCGCGTCGCCCTGCGATTCGAGATAGGCGCGAATCAGCAGGATCCCCGTCTGCTCGCCGTGCGCGCCCGCCGCGGGTTGTAGCGTGATGGCGTCCATGCCGGTCGCTTCGCAGAGGTACTGCTGGAGTTGCAGCTGCACGCGCATCGCACCCTGCGCCAACTCCTCTGGCTGATAGGGATGCGCCTGCGCCAGTCCCTCGATGCGTGCCACGAACTCATTGAGCCGCGGGTTGTACTTCATCGTGCACGAACCCAGCGGATAAAGCCCCAAATCGATGGCGTAGTTCCAGGTCGAAAGCCGCGTGAAGTGGCGAATTATCTCGACTTCGCTGACCTCGGGGAACCCTTCAATCTCATGGCGCACATTCGCGGTGCCCAGGGCGTCCGCCGCATCAACGGCCGGCACATCCAGCGGGGGAAGCTGATAGCCATTCTTGCCCGGCGACGACCGCTCGAAAATCAGCGGTTCATTCTGTGTCTGATGGCTGCGTACTTTTCGAATCATTGACTCTCGTTACCCACCAAACTTCGCGGCATAGCGGTCCATCTCGTCGCGCTTGTTCACTTCGGTTGCACAGACTAGTAGGGCATCGTCCAACTCGGGATAGAACCGGCCCAGAGGCAATCCGCCGACAATCTTGTCATCGAGCGCCCGCTGATTCACATCCGCGGCTCCGACGCCGTTCGCTCGCACAACGAACTCGTTGAAGAACGGGCCGTTTAACGCCCGCCGTCCCCCTGTGCTCTCGATCGCGTCCGCCAGATAGTGCGCCTTCGCCAAGTTCTGCTCGGCCAACTCCCGCAAACCCTGTTTGCCGAACACCGACATATAGATCGTCGCCATGAGCGCGATCAGCGCCTGATTCGTGCAAATGTTTGAGGTCGCTTTAGCCCGACGAATGTGTTGCTCACGCGTGGCCAGTGTAAGGCAGAAGGCGCGGTTCCCTTCAGAGTCCACCGTCTCGCCCACTAGCCGGCCCGGAATCTGCCGGACATTCTTTTCTTTCGTCGCAAGCACACCTACGAACGGTCCGCCATAGCTCGGCGAATGCGCGAACGATTGCATTTCCCCGGCGACGATATCGGCCTCGTGCGTCGGCTCGATGAGGCCCAGCGAAGCCGCCTCGGTGAAGATGAGGACCAGCAGTGCGCCGTGGCGGTGAGCAATCTCGGCTGCCTCGCGCGTCTTATCGACGACACCAAAGAAATTAGGTGACTGTACGATGACGGCCGCCGTGTCATCGTCGAGCTTTGCATCCAGATCGTCGAGGTCGAGCTGTCCGCTTTCGGCGTCGTAGCCGACGGTGTCGACAGGCAGCGTTTGGTGCCGCCCATAGGTGTTCAATACCTCGCGATATTCGGGATGCAGCGTCTTCGCGACCAGCAGCTTGTCTCGCCGGGTGATGCGTGCCGCCATCATGCCCGCCTCGGGCACGGCCGTCGAGCCGTCATACATCGACGCGTTGGCGACGTCCATGCCGGTAAGCTGCGCGATCATCGTTTGAAACTCGAAGATTGTCGTCAGCACGCCTTGCGAGATTTCAGCTTGATAGGGGGTATACGCTGTGAGGAACTCACCGCGCGTCGCCAGCGGGTCGATTACCACCGGACGAAAGTGCCGATACACACCCGCGCCCAGAAACGACGCGTAGCCGTTGGCATTCTGTGCCGCCAAGCTGTTGAAGTATTCAACGATCTCGTACTCTGACTGGCCCGCGGGAATATCGAGCGGCCTGTCGAGCTTCACATCCGCGGGCAGGTGGGCGAACAATTCCTCGGCCGAACCCATTCCCAGGGCTGCCAGCATCTGCTGTCGTTCTTCAGGGGACTTCGGAAGGTATCGCACGCCGCCGGTTACGACTCCTTCTCGGCGTCGACATAGGCTTGGTAAGCCTCGGCCGTCATCAAATTTTCAACCTGCGACTTGTCTTCGATCTTGATCTTGATGAGCCAACCGTCTGCGTGCGGTGATTCGTTCAGTTTCTCTGGCGTGTCAACGAGGGTCTCGTTGATCGCGGCGACTTGTCCCGTCAGGGGAGCATAGATATCCGAAACGGCCTTTACCGATTCGACCGTTCCAAACGACTGCATCGCCTGCGTCCGCACACCCACCTGCGGTAACTCGACGAAGACGACATCGCCGAGTTGATCCTGCGCGTGGTCGGTAATGCCTATCGTCGCGGTGTCACCGTCGATACTGACCCACTCATGTTCTTTTGTGTAGCGGAACTCGCTCGGATACATGCTCGCTTCTTCCTTACTTTTTTCTTGAATAAAACGGACTCGGCGTTACCCGCGCTTCGACCATCCGGTTCCGTACCTGCACGGCTACTTCCGTGCCTACTTCGCCCTTGTCTATCGGCAACATCGCGAGAGCAATATTCTTCTCGACGAAAGGACCGGGTGAGCCACTCGTGATCCAGCCGATGTCCTTGTCGTCATCAAAGACGCGGTAGCCGTCGCGGCCGATACCGCGGCCCGTCATCTCCAGGCCCACCAGCCGGCGTGTGACGCCTTCCTCTTTCTGCTTCACCAAAGCGTCCCGGCCGATGAAGTCACCCTTCTTCAGCTTGATGATCCAGCCCAGCCGCGCTTCGTAGGGAGTAATCCTATCATCGATCTCGTGCCCGTAGAGCGACATCGCCGATTCAAGCCGCAGCGTATTGCGGGCGCCCAATCCGCAAGGCTTGATGCCGAACTCCTCGCCGGCTTCCATGATCGCGTTCCAGAGGCGTTCACCATCGTCGGGAGCCACGTAGATCTCGCAGCCGTCCTCGCCGGTGTAGCCGGTTCGCGCGATGATCGCGGGTGTACCGAGCACGTCGCCGCGCGTGAACCAGTAGTAGCGAATTACCGCCAGATCCGTGTCCGTCAGTTTGCCCAGTGTTTCAAGTGCGCGCGGCCCTTGAATGGCTAGCTGCACGTACTTCGGGCTTGCGAACTCGACTTCGGCGTCGAAGCTGTTCTGGGATCGGATCCACTCGTAGTCTTTTTCCTGATTCGAAGCATTCACGCACAGGAAATAATGCTCCGGGCTCATGCGGTGCACCAGGATATCGTCGACGAAGGTCCCGCGCGGATAGAGGAGAGCCGAGTAGTGCGCCTGGCCATCCTCCAGCCGCCCCGCCGCGTTGGGCGTGATGTGGTCAACCAAGTCAAATGCCTGCGGTCCGCGAATCTCGATCTCACCCATGTGGCTGACATCGAAGAGGCCGACGGCTTTTCGGACAGCAAGATGTTCGTCGATGATACCGGCGTATTCCACCGGCATATCCCAGCCGCCGAAATCCACCATCCGCGCACCGAGGGCGCGGTGTACGGCGTTCAGCGGGGTCCTATTAAGAGGTTCGGAGGCTGGAACGGAAGCCATCAAGGTCGCGGCGACCCTTCACGCTATCACCCCCCCCCTAGGGTGTCAACGAAACCCGTGCATCGTACTATCTTTTCAAGACGCCCGTAATCTGGACCCCGGTTTTGGGGACTGCGGCGTTTCCTTCGACCCGTTAAATCCGCCCCCAGTAACCCGTCTAGAACAGTGGTGACAACCGCGCTCACGCCTTTCCCTCAGAATGGAGTCATGGCTCAACCCAAGTCCAAGCGCTGGATCTTCGCCGTTCTGCTTGTAATCCTCTTCCCGGCTTTCGCGTTTCACGCCTCGTGCGTGGCCGTTCTCGGGCCTGGCAACTGGGGTTCCGGCATGGAAGAGAAAGTCCCGGAGATCCTCGATGCTGAATCCAACCCGGATGTTGTCGGCTACCGCGCTGAGTTCTCCGAGACCAGCCCGGACCCAACCGAGCCGGTCGTGCCTCCGGGCGCGACGGTCCGCGGGCGCGTTGTTGCCGCCGATCATGAGGAACAAAGCGGCCTGTGGGTCTTCCAATCCCACGAAGGAGAGCGCTGGATCGACCAGCAGCGCTTCGCTCTATGGTCCGAAGCAACCCAACAGCTCGATGAACTCGACCTACCATCGTCGATGCTCTTCGAGCAGCCGAAGTTCATTCACCGGGAAGGGAAGACCGTCCTCGTTCTGGAGCGCTGGCAATCATGGTTCATGCCGGTGAAAGCCAAGCTGCGGCGCTATCTCAATAGTTGGTTTGACGAGACCTTGCGGCCGGAGCGGGCCCTTTACCTCTACAACGTCGAAACGCGCGACCTGACGTACTTCGGCCCCGGGCATACTCTCGTCGTCGCGCCCAACCTCGCTCGCGGGGCGTTTCTCCGCTCAGGGGCAACCGCGTCGGGCTTCTACAGTCTCCACATATGGGACTTCGAGACTGATCAGATCGAGACGATCCTATCTCTGCATGAATCCGACCCCGGCTCGGGCCGATCGTTTGCATACCGCTGGTCTCAAGACTCCCGCTCGCTGCATCTTAGTGGCTCGTCCGCCGGCTTTGAGCGCCGCGATCCCCAACGCCTCGATCTCAATCACCTCTACATTTCAGGACAAGCCGGCCTTTATGAGATCGACTAACGTGATCGAGCCTCAGCAAAGCCCCCGGCGGCACTGAATTACCGTACGTTGCCGAAGTTAGGGCGTAACGGCGGCCTTGACCCTGCTCGACATGTCGCGGATCGTTAGCTAGGGGAAGAGCAGGCGGCCTTGGCGGTTTGTTTGCGTTCGGAATAGATGGCCGTCCGTGCTGGTCACATAGAGCGTCATTATATTGGGCCCCGCAAAGGTACAGTTTGTCGGGCGGTTCGCGGCAACCGGGTGCCGCTCGATGACTTTACCGTCCGGGGCGAAGACGTAGATCGACGGACCGGGGCCGCCGAGTTCCCAGCCAGCGGTCGCTACGATGTTGCCTTCGGTGTCGAGCACCATCCCGTCGATGCCGCGATTCTCTCCGAAGTCGTGTAGGACTTGTGCTTGGCCGAGACTACCGTCGGCCTGAACGGGATAGGCGCGAAGTTGGCGCGTCTCGTCCTCGCGGCGTCCGCTTTGCGCGACGTATAGCGTTGTGTAGTCCAACGAAAAGAGAAGGCCGTTGGGGCGCGTGGTATCGAAGGTGACGCGGGTCGTTTTCCACGCGCCGTCGGGTTGCGGGTCGAGGCGGTAGACGGAGTCATGGTCGAGTTCCTTATTGGCGCGATCTTTACTCCAGGAGCCTGCGGCACCTTCGTAGTAGGGGTCGGTGAACCATAGACCGCCGTCGAGGTCGAACGCCAAGTCATTCGGGATGTTGAAGCGTTTACCTCCGTAGCCGTGGGATAGAACGGTCACTCCGTCGTCGTCATAGCGGACAACGCGGCGTGTGGCGATCGTGGCGCCTCCCTCGCAGCCGTAGAGGCGTCCCTGGGCGTCGAAGTTGAGGCCGTTGGCGCAATTCGTCCCTTCGCGATGGACAGATACCTCGCCAGTAGCCGGATCAAACCGCATGATTCGGCTGGCGGGGATGTGCGTAAACAAGAGGGCACTGCCGTCCCATGCGGGTCCTTCGGTGACGCCCCCGTAGGGGCCGGCGATGAGTTCGAATTGCCAGGTCATGGTTCGCTCCTTCTTAGTGAAGCAATGATGATGGCATATCTTCTTCGTGACTCGTGGTTCGTGAAGGAAGTCCCGCTCGGACGAACGTCGATACAGTCTAGGCACCCAAGACCACGAGAGTGCGGAAGTGCGCGAACACCCAGCACCCGTTTTTGCAAAATGTGCCGGGGTGTTCCGCATCACGCGAAACACCATCAAAGAAGTGAAATCGCGCCGTAGGTCTCTAGCCTTTGCGGAACCGGTTAGTCGGTTCTCAGGGCGCTCATGCTACCATCAAAATCTCGCGATTATCTCGTGCAAAACGAGTAAGGACACTTGATGGGCAAGCTATCTCTGCTGGGTGAGTTCGTTGACTTCTTGAAGGAAAACAAGAAGCTCTGGCTGCTGCCGATTGTCCTGACGTTGGTCATCTTGGGCGGGCTGTTGGTGTACGTCCAGGGTTCGGCTCTTGCGCCGTTTATCTACACTATCTTTTAGTGCTGCAACTAGCGCATCACTCGAAGTCGGGTGTGGTGGAGCTTGTCGAAGTCCCTGAACCCGTCTGCGGGTCAGGTTGTGTCCTTGTGCGTACGCTGGCCTCGGTTGTCAGCGGAGGTACGGAGCGGAATACGGTCCGGGTGAGCCGTGGGACCGCGATTCAGACGGCCGTGCGCCGGCCTGATCTGGTGCGCCGCGCGGTCAACAAGTTCCGCAAAGACGGCTTGACGGCGACGGCGAAGGTCATCAAGGACCGCATCGAGAGGACAACCGCCTTGGGGTACAGCTCGGCGGGTGTCGTGATCGAGACGGGCAACGGTGTCGAGGATTTTGTGCCCGGCGACATTCTGGCGTGCAGCGGTCAGGGATTTGCCTCGCACGCACAGTTTGTATCCGTACCTCGCCGATTGTTGGCGCGAGTACCCGCCGGTGTAGAACCGTATGAAGCGGCTTTCGGGACCCTGGGGGCGATCGCCATGCAGGGAGTGCGTCTGGGCCGCGTCGAACTCGGCGAGAACGTAGCTGTCATCGGCCTCGGCCTCATCGGACAGATCACCGTCCAGTTGCTGTCCGCCGCCGGCTGCCGGGTATTCGCGACGGATCTCGATCAGGCCCGCGTGGATTTGGCGGCCCGAAACGGCGCTGCGATAGCGCTGTCAGCCACTGAAACGGAGAGCGGCGACGCTGAACGCGAGTTTACGCGGAATCGCGGTTTCGACTGCGTTCTCGTGACGGCAGATTCGTCCTCAAGTCGTCCGCTGGAAGTGGCGGCCCGTATGGCCCGTGACAAAGGGCGCATCGTCGTCGTGGGACTGGTGAAGACCGAGTTCCCGCGCGAAGAGTTTTACCGCAAGGAGCTGGAGCTGGTCGTCTCACGCTCCACCGGCCCGGGGCGTTACGATCCCGAGTTCGAAGAAGAAGGTGTCGATTACCCCTACGCGTACGTTCGGTGGACCCAAACGCGGAATCTTGAGGCGTTTCTGGATCTACTTGGGGCGGGTAAGATTTCCATCACGCACCTGATCAGTCACCGGTTTGCGTTCGAGCAAGGGCCGGATGCGTATCGTCTACTGACCGGCGGCGAGCCGCACATGGGTATCGTGTTCGATTACCCCAACGAGGTGGCGCGTACCCGAACGGTCGCTGTGCCCGTCAAGAAGCATCCCGCGGCCGGCGTCAAGGCGGACGCGGTGGGTTGGATCGGCTGCGGCCGGTTCGCTCGGGCGTTTCTGCTGCCCGCGGCGAAGAGAGATGACATGCGCTTTGTCGCGGTGGCTTCGGAGCATGGGCTCTCCGCCCGTGCCGCCGCGGAAAAGTTCGGCTTCGAAACGGTTTGTTCGTCCCCCGAGGATGTCTTTGGGCGAGACGACATCGCATCCGTTTTCATTACGACGCCTCATGCCACCCATGCGGACCTGGTGTGTCGAGCGCTGAGGGCAGGGAAGCATGTCTTCGTCGAGAAGCCGCTCGCAATTGGCCGCGACGAGCTTGACGAGGTTGCGCGGGCGATGGCCGAGTCGGAGGGGATATTGATGGTTGGCTTCAACCGCCGGTTCTCTCCTTTCGCACGGCGGGCTCACGAGAGTTTGCGGGACGCCGGGCCGTTCTCATTCCACTATCGAGTCAATGGGGGTGTGGCACCCTCGGATCACTGGGTGCGGAATGCGGCGCAGGGTGGTCGGGTGATCGGCGAGGTATGCCATTTTATCGATCTCGTCACTTTTCTTGCGAAGTCGCCGCTCGAAGAGGTCTACGCGCATTCGTCAAACTACGATCTGGCGGCCGGTGTCGAGGACATCCAGATCAATGTTCGCTTCGCGAGTGGGACAACGGGGACGATCTCCTACGTCACTTCGAACGATGCACCTATCTCCAAGGAGCATCTTCAGATCTGGGCGGAGAACCAAGTGATCGATCTAGACGACTTCGAGGAGGCGTGGTTCTACCGCGACGGGTCACAGCGGACAGCTCGCTGGCGTCGACGGAACAAGGGGCACGCGGAAGGGGTCGCGGCGTTTCATAAGGCCCTCCACCAGGGCGGCGATTCGCCGACACCTTTCCCGGACGTGTTTCGTACGACGGTCGCCACGATCGAAGCCCTGAGATGTCTCGAGAGCGGCCGGCCATACTGTTTCGCCGACGATGAAGGTACTCTACGTCAGCCAATATTTCCCTCCTGAGATCGGGGCTCCGTCCGTTCGCATCTATGAGATGACGTCGCGGTAGCGCGCCGCCGGCGTGGATGCACGGGTTCTAACCGGGTTCCCCAATCACCCGGACGGCGTTGTCCCCGATGAGTATCGTTCACGTTTCCGTCGTGGCGCGAGCTTCGAGGAGTATCGAGGGATACCGGTGTACCGGACGTGGCTTTATCCCGCCGCGAACAAGGGCCGTTTTCGTCGGGCCGCGAACTACGCAAGCTTCATGGTGTCGGCGGCGCTCCGGGGAGCGCTATTGGGGTTTCACCCCGAGGTCGTGATCGGGACGTCGCCGCAGTTGCTTTGCGCGGTGGCCGGGTCATGGGTTGCTCGGAGACACGGTGCGAAGTTCGTCATGGAGGTTCGGGATTTGTGGCCCGAATCGCTCGAAGCGGTCGAAGTGTGTTCCTCGGAATCGCAGATCTACCGCGCGCTGGATCGTATGGCAACTAAGCTTTATCGGAAGAGCTGGAGGGTTGTGGCGGTAACGGAGTCGTTTCGAAAGGAGTTGGTAGGCCGTGGGGTCCCCGACGAGAAGATTAGCGTAGTGTTGAACGGTGTCGATACCGATTTATTTCGGACGGACATCGATCCGGCTGCGGAGGTCACGGCGAATGAGCAGATGCGAGATCGGTTCATCGTGTCGTACATCGGCACGCACGTGATGGCGCATGCCCTCGAAACATTTCTGGAAGCTGCGCGCCTGCTGAGCCATGAGAAAGGGATACACTTCCTGACCGTTGGAGGAGGTGCTCGGCTCGACGATCTACGGGGGCGGGCTCGACAAATGGGTCTCACGAACGTAACTTTCCTGGGAGCGCGTCCTTGGAGTGAAATGCCGGCGTTTCTTAGGGCCTCGAACGTGTCGGTTGTGCATTTGTCCGACAGCCCGCTGTTTTGGACGGTGATTCCGTCAAAGATGTTTGAGGTGATGGCGGCAGGCCGCCCGATTGTACTGGGCGTGAAGGGCGAGGCGGCGGCGATTCTGAATGAGGCGCAGGCCGGTGTGGCAATCCAGCCGGAGTCGCCCGAACAGATGCATGATGCGATTCTGGCGCTTTTCGGTGATTCCACGGCGTGCCAACAGTTCGGAGAGAACGGACGGGCCTACGCAGTAGGGAGTGCATCGTACCAAGCCCGCGCGGAGGACTATTTGAGCGTGCTGCGTGAGGGATAGCGTCGATTCTGTTGCGCTGCTCGTACCGACTGAACGGGAGTCGTGAGGATGCGGTAGGTGCCTTCGGCCGAGCTAAGTCTCCCCCATCGCGCCACGGGGACTACCTTCGACTAGGCTGCCGGTTCGTTGACGAGCAGGCCTTTGATGGACTGGTAGATGGCGCGGGTCGCAGTAGAGCGATTGAGGGTGTAGAAATGGATTCCAGGTACACCGGCCTGCAACAAGTCTTCGCACTGTCGGGTGGCGTGATAGACGCCGATCTGCCGAACGGCTTCCGGATCGTCTTCAACGGCTTCGATCTTCTGGCGTAGTTCGTCGGGCAAACGCGCGCCGCACATCTGTGTGAAGCGCTTGACCTGCTTCACATTCAAGATCGGCATGATGCCGGCGAGAATCGGAACGCGGATGCCGGCGCTGACAGCGCGCTCGCGAAACCGAATGTAGTCATCGTTATTGAAGAAGAGCTGCGTAATGAGGAAGTCCACGCCCGCATCGACCTTGTGCTTGAGATTATCGAGATCGCTGCTCGCATTGGGCGCTTCCGGGTGCTTCTCGGGATAGCAGGCCGCGCCGAGACAAAACGAATGTCGCTCTCGAATGAAAGCGACCAACTCGCTGGCGTAACGGAAACCACCGGGCGTCGGGACGAACTCGGACTCGCCGCGCGGTGCGTCACCACGTAGCGGCAGAACATTTTCGACGCCACCGGTAGCGAGATCATCAAGCACGGAGCCGATCTCCTCGCGGTCGGCTCCCACGCAGGTGAGATGCGCCATCGACTCCATACCGATCTCATGTTTGATGCGCTTGACGAGATCGACGGTCTTGCGGCGGGTACTGCCACCGGCTCCATACGTTACGGAGACATAGCTGGGATCGAGCGGCTTAAGTGCCTCAATGGTCTCGAATAGGGTCGTGAAGCCCGCATCATCCTTGGGCGGGAAAAACTCGAACGAGACGGAGTGACGGCCCGTTCTCAAGATGTCGGAGATCCTCATGAGAGTCGGAAGGTTCTATCCAGTCTATCGGAAGTAGTGAATCTTAGAGATTGCGGTAGCGGTGTGTCTGCATCCGGACGCGGCGACCCGCGAATCGAACTCCTTCCATCTCCAAGCGAATCTTTTGGTCAAGACCGGCTTCCGCCGGTAATGCGATCCGTCCTCCGGCCCCAAGGATGCGATGCCAAGGAAGATCAAGGGCGGAGGGAGCGCGCCGCAGGGCCCAGCCGACCTGACGGGGCGAGCACGGTGGCTGAACGGCCTGCGCGATATCACCGTAGGTAGCAACGAAGCCCCGTGGGACGCGCCGGACCACCTCCCAGATTCGTTCGGCCCTTTGTTCAGACTTTAGCCGCGGCGCTTTCACTTAGGGCGCTTACCTCGCCTCCCCGTGCGTCGAACAGGAGGTCAATCTCGGGGCCCTTGACGGGCTTGCGGAGGACTGCTCGATCTTGGCCGGAGAAAAGTTCCTTGTTATAGATCACCATCTTTTCGTTGGCGAGGAAGATGAACAGGCGGACGCGGGTCTGGAAAAGGCGGTAGCCATCCAAGGCGCTCTTTCGTCCCATTTGCACGTTGCAGAACACCCAATCGAAGCGGACTCTTTGTGAGAGGTCGAGCCCTTCCTCCAGCGTGGGAACAGGAATCACGCGGTGTCCCCGATCGGCCAGGTGATAGAGCAGAGCGTCCTGTGCGTCCGCGTCGTTGTCGATGACGAGCGCCATGATGGACTTGGGCCAGCCTCGGCCGGAGCCTTCGAGGGACGGAGTCGGCTCCTGCAAGCCACCCGGCTGAGCCAGGGGATACTCCACCTCGATCGAGAAGGCAGGGCCTTGACCTTTGGTTATCCGCATCGTCGCACCGGCCTTCTCCATCAGAATCTGGCAAACCGCGAGACCGATGACCGGTTCGTCGCGGTCGCTGTAGGCATGCTCGTCGTCGTTGAGTTCGGAAACGTGATGAAGGTCAGCCGGGGCCACCGAAATAAGGACGACCTTGTCCAAAACGTGCCTGTACACCTCCATCGTTCGAACACCTCGTTCCTCAACCATTCTCTCGGCATTGAGCAGGATGTTTCGAAATGCTTCCTCGATCTGAGTGGTATCGCCGATCACTGTGGATTTAGATTTAGACAGCTTTAGTCGAACGTCGAGTGCCTTTCTCTTCCAGCGTTGTCTAAACGAGCCGACTCCGCTAAGCCGACGATACGCCCAAGCGGTGAAATCATCTCCTCGGAAATACCCTCGACCAGTTCGCTGAGCGCGCCGATCTTCTCGCTACGATGGAGTTCAGCGTTGAGCGAGACCTGAGTCCGTTGACGCAGGAATAGGGCTACCAAACGCGCCAAATCTTCGAGGAGATCGAGTGGGCTTCCTCTAAACAGGCGTTTGCGGTGTCGGTCCTCGACTTCGATGATACCGAGGCACTCTCCGTCGACCTGAATGGGCAGATAGAGTAGTGCCTTCTACCCGTAACGGCGGACGGTCTCCTGAGCTACGAAAGGGCAATTTTCGGCGTCGGGCACTTCTGTTGTCGCTTGATTGCGAAAACACGTCACCACGCCGCTCATTGCTGTGAGCGAGATAGCCCCTGTGTGTGGTTCGGTGGCCGCTTCACACTCGAACTGTTGGGTGCTGGGATCAAAGATCCAAATCGAACAATGCGTTGCGGCGGCGAGTTCCGGCACAATCTCCGCTGCCTGGACTAGTGGGCTCGTTGGGTCGTCGTAGGTAACGATGGTTTCCGCCAGCCCATACAATGCCTCCAACGGCCGATGCTGGCTTCGCAATGCTCGTTGCACGCGCCATCGTACGAGGCCGTAGATCGTGCCGCATAGCAACAGCGTGCTGAAGGCCGTGATGAATGCTGTCGAGTAGCTCACTACAGGTGCCCGTGGCGCTAGGCGCCGGATTCTACAACGAATGTACCGCAGAACAACCGGAACCGGAAGTGTTTTGGGTCAGGAATCGCTGCGTCCGCGGCTTACGCGAGGAGCTTGTGGATCACATTGCCGCCGACATCGGTCAGACGGAAATCCCGGCCCTGGAACTTGAACGTGAGATTTTCATGGTCCAAGCCGAGAAGGTGGAGTACCGTTGCCTGCACATCGTGCACGGTGACACCATCCTCGACGGCGTTGAAGCCTAGCTCATCCGTTTCACCAACCACTTGCCCCGGCCGGACCCCGCCGCCGGCGAACCACATCGGGAACGCGTCGATGTGATGATTGCGTCCGACCGTCTCGCGCAGCTCGCCCATCGGAGTGCGGCCAAACTCGCCGCCCCACATGACCAGCGTGTCCTCCAGCAGACCGTGTGACTTCAGATCGCGGATCAGGGCCGCGATCGGCTTGTCGATTTGACCGGTTACGTTGTCGAGAGCCTCGTTGAGATTCTGGCCGCCGCCGCCGTGGTGATCCCAGTCGGTGTGATAAAGCTGAACGAAGCGTACGCCGCGTTCGACGAGCCGCCGGGCTAGTAGGCAGTTGTTCGCGAACGAGTTGGCTCCAGGCTCGACGCCGTACATGTCGAGTGTCTTGGAACTCTCCTGGCTGAAGTCGATCAACTCCGGTCCGCTGGTTTGCATGCGGAAGGCCATCTCATAAGATGCGATGCGCGTCGCGATCTCGGGGTCGCCCGTGTCATCAAGGTGATTCAGATTGAGCTGCCGGATTGTCTCAAGGATTTGGCCCTGCCGCTGGCGTGTGACGCCCTCAGGGTTCGAAAGGTTGAGAATGGGATCGCCACCGCCCTGGAAGGGAACACCTTGATACGAGGTCGGTATAAATCCGCTGCCCCAATTCAGCGCTCCGCCGCGTGGGCCGCGTGGCCCGGACTGGAGGACGACAAAGCCGGGCAGTTGATCCGACTCGCTGCCGAGTCCATAGGTAACCCAGGCACCCATGCTGGGGCGTCCAAAGCGAGGTGAACCGGTGTTCGCGAAAATCTTCGCCGGGGCGTGGTTGAAGTTTTCGCCCTTGATGGTCTTGACGAAGGAGAGGTCATCGACGACCTGCGCGGTATGAGGCATGCACTCGGAAACCCACTTGCCCGACTCGCCGTGGCGCTTGAACTCGCGGCGCGTCCCGAGCAGTTTCGGGACTTGCTTCGAGAAGCTCTCCATGAAGGCGAAGCGCTTGCCTTCGAGGAACGACTGGGGAATCTCTTTGCCGCTGTAACGTTGCAACTCCTCTTTATAGTCGAAGAGCTCGAATTGACTGGGTCCCCCGGCCATGAAGAGGTAGATGACCCTCTTGGCCTTCGGTGTGAAATGAGGGGCTTTGGGTGCGAGCGGGTTACTCACCTTGGGGAGCTTTGCCCCAAATGCGCTGCCGCCTAGGTACGACCCGAGGGCCATTTGCCCGAGACCGACGAAGCACTGATTGAAGAATTGCCGCCGGGTGCTGTTTAGCAGATTACGGTCGTCAGAGCCCATGGTATTCACGAAAATTCAAGGCTATTATACCACCGTGACCGGAGGGTTTCTAAGACGTTGTAGGCGAGCGTTAGGCGGACAGTGACCCAAGGGCGTATACGTAGATCGGGGTCTCGTGTTCGGTGAGGTCAATGATCTTGGCGACGCTGTCATTGACGAATCTGCCTACCGGACAGGTCCCAATCCCGTGCTTCGTGCAGGTAAGCGCGATGTTCTGGGCCATGTGCCTGGCTTCCAATAAAGAGAATGGATAGGCCCTGGGACCGTATTTCACCTCGGCGCGGGCGATCACGGCGGTGAAGACGAGGGCGACAGTGTCTTCGTTCGTGATGCAGGGGAACTGTGACGAAAGGATCTTGTATAGGCATTTGGTGGCCGTCGATTTGCCAATACTTCCCACGATTGCGATGAAGGTCGTCTTGCGCAGGGAGCGGCGCCACAAAGCCGCTGCCGCTACAAAAGAGAGGTTATAGACGGACCAGGTGACTTGATGGATCCGGTTCCAATTCAGACTCATCGCGCGAGGGCGCCTATAACGAAGGCGGATTGCCTCAGGCTACCAATCGGCGTGTTTATAGCGCTTCGGCCAGTCGACGCCCTGCCAGGTCCGCAGCTTGATCGGCGTCACACGAACCAGCCAGCGGGGTTCCGGCATGGTCGGTTCGAGGTACAACGGGCCGTCTTCACCGAGGTAGCGCACCGACATGCGGCGGGCGATCTCGACCCACTCGCCGCCGACATTGGGTTCTTCGACGATCTCCGCTTTGCCTTTGACGAGGACACGCCGATTGAAGCGGGTGGACTCATCAATGCAGAGGAAGCAGCGTTTGTCGCGCTGCAAATGACGTGCCCAGGCCGACTTGGCGCGGGGAACAATGTAGAACACGCCGTCACGGTATTCGAACCAACAGGGGACGACATAGGGCCAGCCGTCTTTATCAAGGCAGCCGAGCCGACAGAACTGCCCCTCCGCAAGGAACTCCTCCATCTCTTCGTCGGAAAGTTTGCCAACTTTGCCCCGCCACTCTTCTTCTTGATCCGCCATCGCGTTCTACACTCGACCTTTCAAATATGCCTGCCGCCTGCGTTCCGGAAACCGCTCGATCGCATACCGTAGCATGGTCCGCGGCATACGTTGGTAGTGCTTGGCGAGGAATCGTTCTTCCGCCGCGCGATCGCGGTTTCCGACCTCGCGCAGCATCCATCCTACCGCCTTGTGGATGAGGTATTCATCGTCGGCGACGAGGTGCTTCGCAATTCTGATTGTCCAGGTGAAATCGTCGCGCTTGATGAGGTGGTAGGTCGCGATGATCGCGATACGACGCTCCCACAGGCTGGATGACTTGACGAGTTGGAGTAGGATGCCGAAGTCTTTGTCTGCAAGATATCCGCCGACGATTTGATGGGCGGAAGAATCCACGAGGTCCCAGTTGTTTACGTAGCGGGTGTTCTTGAGGTAAAGGTCGTAGATGCGCGTGCGGCCCCGTTCGTCTGCTTTCTTGAATTGCCGCACAAGAATGAAAAGCGCTGTCAGGCGGTACTCGTGAAGCGGGGAGCGGAGTAGTTGGCGCACGTCGGCGAGTGTGAGGTTGTGGAACCGCCGCGCCACCTTACGCATGTCGGGAACCTTGAGGCCGAGGAAGACATCGCCCTCGCCGTACTCGCCCGGCCCGGTCTTGAAGAACCCTTTCGAGTGCTCGGCTCGCACGGGGTCAGCGAGTTCTCCTAGACAGTCTTGGATCTCATCGAACGCCGCTGATCCGGCCACTGCCTACGCCTCGCCGAACTTCTTGCGGAACAGGTCGGCGAAGTGCTCGGTCGGACGGTTCGGAAGATCGACCGGGGTCTTCCAGTTATCCGGGACGTCGTCGAGCTTCACAGGTTTGCCGTCGTTCTCGAGAATCGACCGAAACCCAGCCATGTACACATCGCTCTTGTGCTCGATCTGCTCGTAGCTCTGCGGCATCTCGCCGTGCAATGCCATCAACTGAAATGCCCAAATCGTGGGCGCCCACGCTTCTGTCCGGTTGAACGGGTACTCCGTCCCTGGATGGATCTCGAAGCCTTCGCCGCCATACGCCTGGCGGGTGTGGATGCGCACAGTGCCCCACGAGCCACTCACTTCGTGGAGAGTGCCGTAGAACGTACGTCCGCCGGCGTCCTTGTGCTCGAACGTCACGACACCGGGCGGGCTGTGCCAGCTTTTTGCTTGATACCCCACCGAAACCACCGGGTTGCCCGCCTCGGCAATCGCGCGGCAGCACATGAAGACGCCGTGGATGCCGTGCGTCGCGTAGTCATCGAAGGAGTTCGTCGCGCCGTAGCAGACGATCTCCTTATCCTTGGCAAACTTACGGGCACGCGTGATCGCCTCGGTGTGTTCGTGGGCGGAAGGGCAGAGAATCGTTGCGCGGTGCTTCTTGGCGAGATCGATCATCTGACGTGCCTTTGCGCGAGAGTTTGAAAAAGGCCGGTTGATCAGGTTCGGGATGCCCGCCTTCAGGTAGGGCTCATGCAGGATGTGATTCCACGGGTGGTTGTAGAAACCCCCGGAGATCACCGCGTCCACTTTGCCGACCATGTCGTCGAAGTTTGCAACCGGCTCGCAGCCGTACTTCTTCGCAAACGCCTCGGACTTCTCGCGTTCGATCTCCCAGCAATGGGTGATGCGCATCCCGGTGAGCGGCATCTGGTTCTTTTCACCCGCGCGTGGGTTCATGAACGGCGCCCAGATCCCGTCGAGATGGGAATACTCGACAACGTTCAGACACCCGATGCGCAGGGGTTCGTTGGGGTTGCGGGCCGGTGATTGGGCCGAGGCCAGCCCGGCTGCCAGCGACGCGCCTACCAACGGCCCCTGCCGCAAGAAACGTCGTCGGTCGAGCGAAGAGTTTGATGACATAGAGCGCCTCCCGTAGAGCCCTAACACAGTAGCGGAAGTGTCAGGCGAATGTCGATCTGGGTTAGCAGCCCGCGTGACTTTCACGACGGGCTGCTAGCGCTGGCTGTTGGTCTTCCGGAGGTGAAGGCTCGATGTTGCTTCACTCAAAGGCCGCCGTTATCCCTTCTTGGCTACAGATCTCGCCCACACATACCTGCACGGAAACGGTGGGGCCGGAAAGCCCGGGGTCGCCTACGTTGTACTGGTTGACTCCGCAGATCAGGCCGGGAGCCGCGCCGGCGTAGCCCACACTTACTTCGCCACCGTCCAAGAGCACCCGCACAGGTTGCTTGATTCTGGGTAGCGGTTCGGCGGAAGGCGCCAACTCACCATCAGGACAGGGCGGATCCATTTCGCCGCCTCCAGTGGCGTACAAGATGAGGAACCCGCCGTCCGGGACTGGGTTGCTTGGGCCGTTGACAGAGAAATCCAGGTTCAGAAAGGCCCCCTGTCCGATACCGGTGGCATTGAGGGCGAAGAAAGCAGGATTGGCCGGTGCGACGGGTAGCTCGACGGGATTTGATCGCTCCTCATCCCATTCGCCCTCGATCACCGTTGTTGCGGCCTTTGCAGCTAGACCACCTGGTGTGACAAAGCTAATCTGGTGTCGGGACGCCGACACCAGCGGCACCTGATCGCCATCGAAAAGAACCCGGGTCGGTCCAAGCTGCGTCGTCACCCTGCCGGCTTCCAGCACCAGGTTCGCCAATTGTTTCGGCCCCGCTGATGCAATGCTGATGCAATGCTGATGCAATGAAGATGGTCCCGATCTCGCCGGGAGCGTATCCCGTCTCTCCCCGCGCGCCGAAGTCGGCGGCCCCAAGGATCGCCTGTTTCTGAAGCAGCGGTTTGTAGAGTTGCGTGATCACTAGGGTCCGGCTATAAGTCGAACAGAATCAGTTGGTTAGAGATTGCATGATATGGATCTTTGGAGTCGACGTGTTGGAAGGCCCATAGAATGGGGGTTTTCTCGAACAGGGTCACGCTGAGAACCTATAGAATTTGGTGGAGACTGGGTTCTAACCCCAGGCGCTTCTTGAG
>Ga0315336_1001568_pt1 | contig 42496 bp, 32 predicted proteins | sample ASW5metaG_FD_204512 | JGI IMG/M metagenome (GOLD analysis project Ga0315336, IMG submission 204512) | Ammonia-oxidizing marine archaeal communities from Monterey Bay, California, United States - ASW #5 | ecosystem: Environmental > Aquatic > Marine > Intertidal zone | place: USA: California... | reverse complement strand
TTGGTGCGATACCTACGCGAACGTGAACCGTTGGCTCGGCTCCCCATCGATTCGCGAAATGGAAATCCGCGTCGTCTTCCAGATGAGCGCCACCGATTCGAGCATTTTGATCGATTCACCGATCGCCGGTAACCTCGGCGAGCATCGGGCCCTGTTGTATCTCGGAGAAACCGGGACCACCGAAAAGTTCCGTCCCTACGGCCGCCCGTCCGACGAATGGCTGGCCGAGACCGGCGATCAACTCAAGAGGTTTCAGCCGAAACCGAGTGCAATTAAAGCTGAACAGACGAAAGACGATCCCGTTTCGAGCGAGTCATCCGAAAGCGAAAAACCCGGTGAAGCCGCCGTCGAACCTCAGGTTATCGACGACATCAACTCGCTTGACATCAGCTAGAAATAAACTCTAAACCCGGTTGCGGTCGATTGTGAATTTGCAAATAACGACGGCGCGGCAACGTCTGTCTCGTATTGCGTCGCTCCCTCTCCCGTCGGGAGAGGGCCGGGGTGAGGGGCGTTTTATCTTATTCGCCCTCATCCTAACCTTCTCCCAGAGGGAGAAGGAATTTCGACGGCGTGGCAGGGTCTGTCTCGCAACACTGGGACGCGGCTCAAACAAATCGCCGGTCGCGAGAAACACTCTCCGTAAGACGACACCGAGTGTGTCGATTCATTCGGACAATCGTCAACAAGCCGTCTGGCTTAGGCGCTTCAGGTCGGGCTCGAGTCGACGCATTCCTTCTTCGATCGAAATGCGTGGCTCGTATCCAAAATCTCGCCTTGCCTTCGAGATGTCGTAATAGTGTGACTCGCTCAATTGCGATGCGACGAACCGCGTCATCACAGGTTCACCCGGCAGACGAAGCAGACGATAAAGCCCCTCCAATAGGGCGCCCAATTGCCATGCCGCCTTTGAAGAAATCTTTCGTCGAATCGGCGGCAGCCCGGCGCTTGCAATGAGTTCATCGACCCATTGCCAAAGGTTGAGTGGTTCCGGCTCGTTGATGAAATAGGCTTGCCCCGCTGCGGGAGAATCCGGCACGAGTTCATCGGCCGCCGCGAGGTGGGCCGCGGCCGCATTTTCGACGTACGACGTTGAAATCAAATTCCTGCCGTTGCCGACGCGACGCAGGCGTCCCACGCGCGCTCGATAGACGAGCTGGGGAATGAGATGATTGTCGCGTGGCCCCCAAATCAGATGCGGCCTCAAAGCGACCGTCGTTAGACCGTCCTGCGCGTTGGCGTCCAACACGGCTTTCTCGGCCAGTGCCTTACTTCGCGGATAGTGGCACAGGAAACGGTTCGCATAGGGCCGCGATTCGTTCACGTTTTCGTGTCGAGTCGTGTCGTACACGACACTGGCAGAACTGGTATGAACCAGCCGACCCACGCCTTGGCGCCGGCAGGCATCAATCACGTTCAAGGTGCCGTCGGTATTGACGGCTCGGTACAGACTCCAAGGCCCCCACACACCGGGGTGAGCCGCCGTGTGAAACACCACATCAACGCCTTCGCAGGCCCGCGAGACGGCATCACGATCTCGTATGTCACCCGGGATCCACTCGGCTCCAATCTCATCGACCCGCGGATGTCTCTTCCGGCAAAAGACGCGCACCTGCTCACCGCGAGCCCTCAATTGCTCGGTGACATAAAGTCCGAGAAAGCCGCTTCCACCGGTAACGAGTGCGGACATCTTCCGTTTCGCCGTCAGGAGTGTTTTGCAAGCTCGCTCACCGCCCAGGGCACGAGCTTCTCGCGAAAAATTTTCACATTGTGCCGAATGTCGACCGGCAACGACGGGTGCAATAAAACCGTCTTGATCGGTTGAGTGATCGGATTGGCTTGAGCGATTTCCAAGAGCTCACCCTTGAGTTTGTCCTGGCCGGCACGGCTCCGGGGAAACGCACCAGATTCTGGTTCGGCCACAATGACTGGCATCTGTTCACCGCTGGCACCCAACCCGACCAATGCACTACGGTAGATGCTCTGATGCCCGTTGACAACCGCCTCGCACGGAATTGTGAACATGCGCCCGTGTGCCGCCTCGACGATATGCGCTTTGCGGCCGCAGAACCACAAGGCGCCCGCCTCATCAATGTACCCCACGTCTCCCATGCGATGCCAGAATCGCTCGCCGTCTCGAATTTTTGCCAGCGACGTCGCCTGTGGCCGAGCATAGTATTCCCGGGTCGTCGACGGACCGCTGACGATGATTTCGCCGATTTCACCGCGCGACAACTCGCAGGTCTTGCTGATGTCTTCAATAGGACCGTCAGTAATCGCGATCACCTGCACTTCGATCTGAGGGAAGGGGACGCCGACGCATGTTCCGGCTCCGTCGCTCGACAGCGGCGCCGTTCGATCGAGTACCTCGCGACCGGAAATCGAACAGACCGGAAGCGACTCGGTCGCACCATAGGGTGTGTGCATGTCGGCGTCAGGCCGAGTGAGCGCCTTCCGCATCCGGGCCAACACGTGGATCGGAACGGGCGCACCCGATGAGAGAATTCGTCGCAATGAAGGAAGCGTGATCCCTTCCTGTTCGCAGTACCGGCCGACACGATTCCACAGCGCCGGTGAACCAAAGGCCTGCGTTGCACCGTGATCCTCAATTGCCTGGACAATCTTTCTGGGATCGACCTCGGCCGGACGCGTGGGATTCATGTCGGGAATGACGGTTGTCACGCGCATCCCTGAGTTGAACAACGCAAACAGCGGGAACGCGGCCAGATCGATCTCGCCCGGCTCGATGCCGAAGAAGTCACGCAGCAACTCGACTTGAGCATCGAACATGCCATGCTCGTAGAGCACACCCTTGGGCGGCCCAGTGCTTCCACTCGTAAAAATGATCGCCGCCGGGTCCGTCGAGACCGTTTCGGCAATATCAAACGGCGTCCATTCCGCCCCGAGCAACTGCTCGTAGGTGATACCGTCCCAAAATGGTCGGCGCCCGAGAGTGACATTGTAACGAGCATCGCGAAATCCCCCCCACGCCCGCAGGCCGAAGGCCCCCGCCAACCCCAACATCTTACGGATGACGTGTACGACGGGGACCGCGATGAACCCTTGAGGTTTGACTTCTTCGAGGCAGCGAAAAATATTGGTCCGCCCCATGCCGGGGTCGATGAGCACGGTGACCGCGCCGGCTTTGAAAAGCGCAAATGTCAGCGCAATGAATTCGACGCTCGGCGGAACCGCCAAAACGAGCCGGGTTCCAGGAACGACGCCCATCTCGCAGAGCCCCCGGGCAAGACGATCGCTTTCTCGATCGAGTTGGCGAAACGTCAGATGAGTGTACTTCGCCCGTCCGGAACGGTCATAACCGTCTGGGAAGACGACCGCACGTTGATGCGGCACACATTCGGCTGACTCCCGCAGGCGAGACGCGATGTTGATCTGTGTACTGTTTGCCACTCTGAGCGCGTCTCACTTCTGTTTCGCGTCGCCGATCGCAAGTTGACTGTCGCGGATATCCGCCGGCCACGCTGCGTCGAAACCAAACGTCGCCTCGATTCAACGGTGAGGGGCACAATTCCTCTGCCGGCCGTATGTTAGTAACCAATCCGACAAAAGGATTGGGCTGGAGACATTCTCGGCTCACAGCGCGGCCCTCACCGAAACAGGCGCGTGCCCGAACCGCTGGCCGACGCGCCGGCTGCCGCTGCCTGTGGTTTGGTGACCGGCTGCTTTGTTGTTTCCGTCTGTGAGAACGTCGGCGGCAGCAGGTGCGAAACCGAGGGCCGAAAAACGACCAATAACAAGAGCGGAAGATACCACAAAACGTAAACGCCGCCTTGCTGCGGATACCAGAACTGTGTCCCGACGACAATGGCCGTGGACGAGGCCAACAATTGTTCGAGGCTCTTTTTCCGGGGCCAAACGGTCAATACGAACAACATGATCAAGAAGCCCGCGAACACGGGAATGCCGTAGGCAGGATCGTGCTGACTCCAAAATCCGGCCGCTTCCGCTTCGCGCAGTTTGAGCGCCGGCCAGTCGATCGACCCCAACGTCCGTTCGGTGAACGAACGCATGTCGGAAGATATTAGTGCCAGGCTGCTCACCATCAATGCGAAGACGACACCGACAGCGGTCACGAATCGCACGGCACCGCGACGGCCGTAAAACGCAGCCCACAGCGGTAACAGGAACACCGGGAAAAACAGCGTTCCGCATGCCATGCCCATCAGACTTCCTGAGACACTCGGCCGGCGGTAGGCGGCGAGGGCCCAGACGATGAGCGCCGCCGGCAATACATGATTGACCTTGTGCACGTCGAACGAAGTGCAAGGCAATAGGAGGTACAACGTCGCCATCGCCAGCCCAATCTGAGCGTCGCCAAAATGACGGGCGCCAAGAAAAAACAGGCCGGCAAGAACAGCCGCATGCGCAATCACAGCCAAAATTCGAGCCGCAAGCAATTCAGAACTCGCCGCCTGTTCAATCGGGCTTCCGCTGTTTAACGAAACGGCCTTGGAAATGGCTCCGACCGGCGCCGCTATCAACGGCGAGGCGGGGCCCGGCTTAGGTTCGTCCGCCTGCGTGCCATCCTTCGTCGTGGCTGGGTCGTTGGTGGCGGGAACGGCCGGTGCTTCTGGAGTTTCCTGCATCTTCAGCAGTTGCCGCCCGCGACGCACCGTTTCCATCGTGTTGTCCGGCGGCGAGTTCGTGACGACCGTCGTCATCAAAAACGCAAATGCCGATACGCACAGGAACGCCAGCCCCGGCACATTCAGGTTCTGCGCGAGCCGTGGACGACGTGTAAAAAAACGGTCCACGAACAGCCGCACCAGCAGCAGGCCTGTCACGAAAAACAACGCGCTATAGCTGAATGCGTCTTCGGGAAACTCCGCGACCAGCAACAAGCAGGGCGACAACGAGAGCAACAACGTCAGGTCGATGTTCCTCAACGACCAGACGCGCCCGAATCGGAAAAAGACGGCCACGATCAACAGCAGCGAAAGGTAAAACCAAGTCGCCGAGCTAACCTGATAGCCGGGGAGACTTTCGTTCATACCGCATTCCGCAGGACGTCCCGGCGACAAGGCTTCGCGCTCCGAGCGCGCACCACAAGCCGCCAGATGATTCCACCAACACAGCGTGCGGCTGCGAATTCTCGCTCCATCATTTCGCAGTCTTTTTCAGTGCAACAATTACGTTGTTCGTGTCGGTTAAGAAAATGTTAAGATTTTTCGCAGGTGCCACATCCGCCTGTACGTCTTCACCGGCTGACAGACATCAAAACGGTTGCACCTTCGAACCCACTCTGTCGACGCCGACACCATTCAGTTCGTCGACACCCAACCAGCTCCAACTGCTCTAACCATCGAGAGTTATCGCACGTAATTCATAGCATACGAAGCTGAAACAGGGTCGCCAACCCAAATCGTGCCCCGAAACGAGAAAAAGGGGCTCGTGGCTGATGTGCCGCAGTTTGAAGGGATGGTACAATTACCGCCGCATGAGCCGCGTTGACACCGCCTCGATCATCAAAGCAAATCGTGCGCCGGACCGCTCAATATGTGGTCTCCGAGGTAAGTTCTCAATGTTTGTGCCGGAAAATGCTCTCCGTCTTACTTGTTCTCCACCGGCGATGACTTCACGAGCGATATCCCCATGAACGACCTGAGTCGTGTTGATTCTCAGTCCACTACGGTTCCAGTCTGGGATTTGATACTCCAGGCAGCTCGCGGCGGGCAGCGCCTCGACCTGGGCGAGCGGCATATCGTTTCGCTCATCGACGAAGCCGCCACACACCGCGACAAACCCGAACTTGTCCCAACGCGGCGGAATGTTGACAGCACGCGAATCACTCGTCTTCTAAATTCGGAGTTACCGAGCGAATTTGCCGACGAAGTCGCCTCGCCACCCGATCTGACGGCGCTCAAGGCGGGCGTACTGCTGTTGGGCGACTCACTCGACGAGGGGCATCGCCTCGCCCAGAGCGTCGAAGGCGAGGGCGTTCATGCGGCCGGCGACTACTGGCACGCCATCATGCACCGTCGTGAGCCCGATTATTCAAACTCAAAGTATTGGTTTCGCCGCGTCGGTCGCCATCCGATCTTCGCCCGTCTTGCGGAGAAGGCAGCGGAAAGACTTCGCGCAACATCGTCGTCACAGGCCGAAGAATGGGCGTCTCGAATTGGTTCGAACGAATCCTGGGATCCGTTTGCGTTCGTCGATTTGTGTGAACATTGCGCGTCCGCCGCCGACTGCCAATTCGAAACGGCGGCACGTGAAATTCAAGCCGTTGAAATGCGTTTGCTCTTGGAGCAGACATTCGCCGACGCCTTCGGCCGATGATCGCGCGTGGACAGTGCCAAAGTCGCATTGCGTTTACCGTCGGCGCGCGGTGCACCGGTGGCCGACCACAAGCCGCTGTTTCGTTTTCATGCAGTGAGAGTTGATGATGTCAACGTTCGAAGAACTCGTCGCTTCACGGCGGGCTTGGATCGAAGAAACGCTTCGTCCCTGGTGCATGCGAGCCGATCGTAAGGAACTCAAGAAAGCCGCCGACGAATGGGGCGACATCGCCGGCCGAGTCGATCCTGAATCCACGCTGTGGACATGGGCCTGGAGTCGATTTCCCCAACTCGTCCACGAGGGACTCGCGGGCGTCGACGAAACGCACGAAGTGCGATTGAAATTGCGCGACGGAACGAGCGTAGTCGGTTTTCCCGACGGTCGACAGAGTAGCGAGGGGCGACTCGTGCTGATGTGCAGCGCCAAAGCCGCACAGACGGAAGAGAGTGGGCCTCACTCGATCGACGATATTGAGAATGCCGAGCGCGTCGACGCGCTCGGATGACCGCCCTACGAAACGCAGATCGAAAAACGAGTGGTCACCGGCGATCATCCCGCTTTGCCAGGGCGTTCATTTTTCGCACGGGGAAACGCGGACGGCTGCACCGATGGGCACGTCGGGCCAGACGCGGTCGAGAGGCTCGATTTCCAGCGTGACAAACGATTCGTCCGTTTCGACGCTGTTCGTGTCCTGGTCGGCTTGCGTCGGAATCCGGCTGACCGTCCCTTGATGCCTTCGGCCACCCGAAAATTCGAGGCCGACAACGCTCTGTGGATCGAACCGCACGAGCTCGCGCGTCGGCACTTTTACGGTAATGTGACGATAGTCACGATCGAGCAACTCGACCAGCGGCTCGCCGGCTCTTACCCGTTGACCAACAGCGGCGCGATAGACGCCCGCCGTGCCGTAAGCGGCGGCGCGAAGGACGACCGCGGACGGCTTGGCTTCGATTTCTGTAAGTTCGTCCTGAGCCTGCTTGAGCTCTGCCTCGAGTGCCGCGACGCCCGATGCCCGGTCCACCTGCTCCGGTAGTTCCGATATGAGCTGTGTCAATTGCAACAATCGATCTTCGCAAAGCTGCACTTGAACCGTGGAAACCTCAGCGGCGTTCGTGGCCGCCTGCTGTTCGAGCAACGCCCGCAGTTGGCCCTCATCGATGTCCAGCAACGAATCGGACCGAGCCGCGGTTTGAAATACGTCGTCCGGCGTCGTTGTTGCTTCGGTCACGCTCGTTTCGGTCACGCTCGTTTCGGTCACGCTCGTTTCGGTCACACTCGTCGGAGAATCACTTTCGGGTATCAAGTCCGTCCAAGCATGGGCACCAAGCCTTTGATCGAATTGTGCTTTGAGAAACTCGGCCGATTGAAGGCGAGTTTCGAGTAACTCGGCTTCGAGCTCACGCAGCCTCCATTCGAGATCGACCTCGGCACGGGCTCTTGCTCGCCCCAACGCAAAGTTGAGGTTCACAACTTTTTGGCGTCCGGCCTCGCGCTCGGCTTCGAGTTCGTCGTTGGTGAGATGGATCAATTCCTCTCCGACGTCGGCCGTCTGACCTTCTTCCAAGGTGATCTTTGTCAGGCGTCCCGAAACGGTCGCCACGACGCGAGTCGTTCGCGCGCGAAGAAAACCCGTGTACGAATCGTCGCCACCGCTGAGAACATGTTTGATTCCGAAACCCGTTCCCAGCGCGAGCAGAATGAGCAGCAGCGTGCGCCCACCCGGAGCCGGCTTCGGGCTCAGGCCGCCAATCGGATGGGATATGCGGTCAGAATCAGGCATTCAGATCCTCGAAATATGTCGTCGCCCAGGCGGGACGATGACGTGAAACGTACTGTCGCGGTCAAAACAGCCGGCCGGCGCTCAACGGGGAAGAGCAGGCAGCGGTGCTACGACCATCGTCGCTTAGCCAGTGCAAAGCCCGTCTGGTCCTCTTCGGAGCATCTGAAATCCATGGGCCTAACAAGCGGCCGCGGGTGCGATCATCCGGCGGTCTTTTTAGAAATCGGCCAGATCGCCCCTGGGAATTGACGTGAATTGACGTCCGTTGGAACCATCCCGAGGCAATCACACCCATTGCCTCGACGCCCTTCAGGCCGTCTGATACTATACATATTTACATATCCTTCCTTCCAAGACGGGAGAACCGCGATATGTGCGAAGTGGCAGCCGAATGTACGACCTGGACGGCGATACTCGATGAGGTCGCACATGGAGTGCTCGATCGGGCGAGCATTACGGGACCGCCGATTGACACATTGGATGTTGCGCGGCGACTCAAGGTGCCCGTCGCATTCGACGGGGCGCAGGCAGAGCGAGGCCGGTACAAGCGGATCGGCGGCCGATCGCTGATTCTCTTAAAGCCCGATGAACGTCCGGAACGGCTCCAATGGGCAATCGCGCACGAACTGGGCGAAGCGGTCGCGCATCAGGCCTTCGAACGTGTCGGCGACAACAACCCCAGGCGCGGCGCCAGAGAAACCGTCGCAAACGCGTTGGCATCACGATTATTGCTCCCGAGCCGCTGGTTCGCCGGAGATGTCCTCCGCCTGGCTTACGACCTGCTTTCGCTCAAGTCCATTTATCGAACCGCGAGTCACGAACTGATCGCAATGCGGTTTCTCGACGATTCGACCGCCGGAGTCGTTACGGTTTTTGATGCGGGCCGTGTGACGCGGCGCCGCGCGGTCTGGCCGTCTCAACCACCCAGGCTACATCTGCTCGAGAAGAGTTGCTGGAACTTCGTGCACACGAAAAATCGACCGTGTGAACAGCGCGACGAGCCATTACTCGTCCGCGGGTGGCCGATCCACGAATCGGGCTGGAAACGGGAAATTCTGTGGACGACAACGAACGACGAATGGCTCGATGCCTAAGTCAATCATGACCGCGATGCAGGATCGATCGTTGGCTCACGTTTGCCGTGAAATCAGTGATCGATCTTACAGTCGGGCAGGGCCTCTTTAAGTTCGGCTACGCCTGCTTCGCTAATCTTGGTGCTTGTAAGAATGAGTCTTTTCAAAGTCGACAGTCCCTTCAGATGATCGAGCCCTCGGTCACTGACTTTAGTGCCGCTCAGGTTAAGCGTGTGCAGATTGGCGATGTCCTCCAGGCACTCCAGGTCATCGTCGGAAATACCGGCGCGCTGAAAGGTCACTATCTTCAACGGCTCGCCCGAACCGTCGGCATTGACTCTGTACTTTCCACCCAACTCCTCAATCTGGGCGATGATCGCCTTTTCGCTGTAACTGCACCCGCTGACGCCGATCACTGCGATCAGACACAGAATTCGTGCGGAAAACAGGCTGCGAAAACTCTTCGTGCGTTGCATGATAGTCTCAATTTGAGTGGAGGTTGGCTCCCAACATCAGCCGTTTTCGTAACGAACCGAAAACGCGAACGGCTTTGACGGGGCTGCTCGAATCGAGGGCTCCGCTCTGCTGCGGAGCAAGAACGTCGGCATCGCCACAAGCCTACCCGGAGAGGGCTCAACTGGCAAAGCCAAAGCCCGTCATTCCAAGTGAACCGCACCGAGACGCGAGAAAAACCGCGGGCCGTTGTATAGTTCGCGCGGCGAAACTCACACACCGGCATTCGAATCGCCCTGGAATTGAGCGTTGAACGACGGTGGGTCGCGAAAATCAGCCGGCCTCCCGTTGATTCGCCCGGCACATCGTTTCACAATGGGTTTGGGCAGGGATCGATGATGATCCAGCGAACAACATTTGAGGGAAAAAGTCAGATGTCGCACAAAAATCGCTCCGCAGACACCAACGTCCCGGCAGACAAGCAAGTTTCGACCGTCGACCGCCGCGACTTTCTTAGACGAGTGTCAATGGCCGCCGGCGGCGGGCTGCTCGGAGTTTTTCCGGGCTCGCGGCTCAGCAATCTTCAAGCGGCCAAAAAAGAGGACCAGCCTGTGAGTCAAGAGGCCATTCCCATCATCGACACCCACCAGCACTTGTGGGATTTGAGCAAACTCAAGCTCAACTGGCTGGAGGAGGCGCCGACGCTGAACCGAAATTTCTTGATGGCGGACTACCTCAAGGCGACCGAGGGCCTCAACATCGTCAAAACTGTCTACATGGAGGTCGATGCCGACCCCGACGATCACAAGGCCGAAGCCGAGTATGTGATCGATCTCTGCCAGCGCGATGATAATCCGATGGCCGCCGCTGTCATTTCCGGCCGTCCGAATTCGCGCGAGTTCAAGGATTACATTACGCCGCTAGCTGCCAACCAATACATCAAGGGCGTCCGGCAGATCTTGCACGTCCCGGCGGCCGAGCGAGGTCTGTGCCTCGAGCCGCAGTTCGTACGGAGTATTCGACTGTTGGGCAAGCTGGGGCTGAGCTACGATTTGTGCATGCGGCCCGGTGAGATCGTCGACGGCGTCAAATTGATCGAGAAATGCCCTCAGACCCGGTTCGTGATCGACCACTGCGGCAACATGCCGGTCCAGTCGACCGACACCGCGCTTCGCAAGACATGGATGAAGGGCATGCAGGCGGCCGCCTCACACGAAAACGTCGTCTGCAAGATTTCGGGAATTATCGTCACCGCCGATAAGGACAACTGGAAGCCGGCCGACCTCGCGCCGAATGTGAACTTCTGCATGGAGACCTTCGGCGAAGACCGCGCCTATTTTGCCGGCGATTGGCCAGTCTGCACGTTGACGGCGAGTTACCGCGAGTGGGCGGATGCGCTCAAATGGATTGTCCGCGATCGCTCAGCGACTTTTCAGCGAAAGCTGTTCCACGACAACGCGGCAAAATTCTACGAGATCTAATCGGTCTAGAACCTAATTGACGAGACTCAAGCGAGTCCGATGTCCGCATTTCGGCTTCAATCGCGTTTGAAGCCGCTAGGCATCGTCTAGCCCTCGAGCTGCTCGACGCTTTCGGCATCGATGCTCTCCAGGCTTTCAGTGGCAGGATCGCTGCGACCCCGGCTGCGGAAGTACAGTTTGATCGGCACCTCTTGAAAGGGGAGCTCTTCCCGAAACGCGCCCAGCAAATAGCGTTTCCATGACTCGTCGATCAGTTTGGGATCGTTGCATTTCAGCACGATCGTCGGCGGCTCGGTGGCGACCTGCGTGGCGAAGAAGATTTTCGGCCGATGATTCCGGCGGATCGGAGGCGGGTTGTTGATGACGGCGGCACGCACCAAACGATTGAGCAGGCCCGTCGGAACGCGAATGCGTGCCTGTTTATAGATTGCCTGAGCCAGGTTGATCAATTGCTTCACGTTCCGACTTTCGAGCGCGGTGATAAAACCGACGGGAACGTGCCGCATCATGCTGAACGTTTCGAACAGATAGTCCGACCACGCTTCGGTCGTCATGTCGTCGGCGAGATCCCACTTGTTGACCACGAAGATGCACGGCTTGTGGTGGTTGTGAATCTCGTCTATAAGTTGCTTGTCGACGCGAGAGATCGTTTCCCGCGCGTCGAAAAACATGAATACGACGTCGGCGCGGCGAATGCTTCGCCTCGCACGCACCAGGCCGTAGTACTCGATGTCACTAGCAAGGCTCTTGCGTTTGCGCACACCGGGCGTGTCGATGGCGACAAACGACTTGCCGTCGAGTTCGAACCGAATGTCGATGCTGTCGCGGGTTGTGCCCGGCACTTCGCTCACGATCACCCGTTCGGTCTGGGCCAACGCGTTGATGAACGTGCTCTTGCCGACGTTCCGCCGCCCGACGATTGCGAGCTTCATTTCCGGCTCAGCCGATAACGACGTCCCTTCGGACTGTTCGACATCCTCCGCCAACGGCAACTGCTCGAGAACCGACGCAATGAGCCTATTTCGGTTGCGGTTGGCCTTCACGCTGGTTGGCACGACTGACGCGTCGCTCAAGCGTCGAAACTCGTGCAGCTCAGCTTCGGTTCGTGACGAATCACACTTGTTAACGACGATGATTTTAGGTTTGTCGACCTTGCGGAGCCGAGTGCCCACTTCCGAATCAAGCGGATGCAGCCCCGAGGCACCGTCAACAACGAATAGGATTAAGTCGGCTTCCTCGATGCCGATTTCGATCTGGCGTTCGATCTCGTCCGTCAGATTGTCGGTATCCTCGATACCCAAGCCCCCCGTATCGACCATCTCAAAGTATCGGTCTTTCTCGTGCATGAGCCACATGACACGATCGCGCGTCACGCCGGCCGTCGGATCGACGACCGATATCCGCCGACCTGCCAACCAGTTGAGCAACGAACTCTTGCCCACGTTGGGACGGCCGACGATGACAACTTTGGGAACCGACATAACCAACTCATGCCCTATCCAGGGCCCTATTTCGGGTGACTGATGATGTGTTTTCGCACGAAACCGTACCGAACACGCGCGCGCTGACTACGCCGGACCATGCGAATTCTCGTGATCGATGCGACACTCATTGCTCGAATCGGGCCAACAGATTCCAATGTAGCGAATTGCTCTCTGTCACGACACTCGTACCGCCACGGTTTGCGGCGATTCGGCCGAAGCGCTGGTCGCGGTATTTGTGTTCATCGGCGCAACCGGCTATATCATGGTGAAATCTTGCTGTTTCCATCCCACATACCGACCTCCCATTGACCGGACATCGTGAATTCCGACTTTGAACTCGAGCTGAAAAAGTGGGGACCACAAGCTGAGGGCTCAGTCTCGCCTGAGGCAGCCCGGGCCTACTGCATGCGTTTGGCCACGGGGCACTACGAGAATTTCCCCGTCGTCTCATGGATGTTGCCTCGAAACCTTCGCCCCCATTTCTACGCGGTCTACGCCTATTGCCGCTGGGCGGATGACCTGGCTGATGAAGTAGGCGATCCGCGGCGGGCGATCGAATTGCTCGGTTGGTGGAGAAGTGAGCTGAACGACTGCTACGCCGGCTCGGTTCGCCATCCTGTCTTCGTCGCACTGCGGCCAACCATCGAGCAATTCGATATTCCCCAGCAGCCGTTCGATGATCTGATCTCTGCGTTCGAGCAGGATCAGCGAACGACCGAATACGAGACGTTCGAGCAGCTCAGTGATTATTGCCGGCGAAGCGCGAATCCCGTCGGCCGGATCGTGCTGCGTCTGTTGAGCCAATACTCCGAAGAGAACGTCCGGCTATCCGATCTGGTCTGCACCGGTTTGCAGTTGGCCAATTTCTGGCAGGACGTCGGTCGCGATCTCGGTATCGGCCGCGTCTACCTGCCGGAAGAAGATTGCCGGACGTTCGGCTATGAAATGGCCGACCTGCGGGCACGTGTCACGAACGATGCTTTTCTCGAACTCATGAAGTTTCAGGTCGACCGGGCGCGCGATCACCTTCAGGCCGGGCTGCCGTTGGCCGCGCAGGTGCCCGGGCGTCTGCAGATGGATATCGAATTGTTCATACGCGGAGGTCTGACAATTCTGAATCGGATCGCGGGAATCGGGTATCGCGTTTGGGAGCAACGACCCGTTGTGACGAAGCGAGACGTGGTCATGCTGTTCCTCGGCTGTACGGGACGAATGGCGGCCCGCCGGCTCGGAATCAGGGGCAGGGCTCACGCCGGTCCGCACGTTTCTTCGAACACCTCGGGAACGGTCAAATAGGTGGAACTGTTCATGACCGTTACTCTTTCGGAATCGCGTGCCTGGTGCAAGTCGCTTGCGCGACGGACGGCGAGAAACTTTTACTTTTCATTTCTCACGCTTCCGGCAGACCAGGCGCGCGACATGTGCGCGCTGTACGCATTCATGCGCGTCTGCGACGACTTGGGTGACGAAGAATCAATACCGATTGTCCGCCGAGCCGAACAGCTCGACGAGTGGCGCGCATCTCTCGACGCGGCCCTCGGCGGAGGCGCGCCCGAACATCCGGTCTTTCCCGCGCTTGCGGATGTCGTGAGTCGATACAGCATTCCGAGCGAGTGCCTGTTTGCGGTGATCGATGGTGTGCGCAGCGATCTTGAGCCGACGCAATTCCAGACGTTCGACGAGCTCTCTGAGTACTGTTACCACGTGGCGGGGGCTGTTGGAATTTGCTGTATCCACGTGTGGGGCTTCCACGACAAGCGAGCCGTTGACGCAGCCATCGAATGTGGGTTGGCGTTCCAACTGACGAACATTCTCAGAGATCTCGGCGACGATTCGCGGGCCGGTCGGTTTTACATTCCCAACGAAGATTTGGCGCGTTTCGATTACACGCGCGATGACATCCGCGAACGCGTGCGGAACACGCATTTCGAACAGTTGATGCGGTTTGAAGTCGAGCGCGCTCGCGAGCACTACCGCCGGGCCGAACGGCTGTTCGATTATCTGGAGCGTCCCGGCAAGCCGGCTCTCGCCGCCATGATGAAGATCTACGGTGGCCTGCTGGACCGAATCGAACGGCAGGGCTACAACGTCTACCAGTCGCGCATCCGGATCGGTGCACCGAGAAAGCTGTTCATCGCGCTGACGTCGTTGTTGCGCTACCGCTGGTGATGTCCAATGCCGCGGGTCATCGCAAAGCATGTTAAGCGACGCGACTCATTTGGCCGCGCTCGACAGCGTGCGTGACGCAAGAAGCCCGATGCCTTTTAGGGCACCGGGCTTCTCTTGCGTTATGTCGCGTCAACCTGGGATCGGCGGACGACCGTCCGATATTGTTCGAGTGCGGGCCATCACGGCCAGGTCATCGAAACATCGTCTCGTGGCGATCCGCGAATCGTGATTCGACCACTTACTCGTCATTTCTGGGAGCATATCGGCCCGGGTCGTGGCTAAACGTCTCCATGGTATTCTCGCTGTTGAACAAGAACAGACGGCCTTTGTACCACACAGCGTTCTCCAATGACCCCTCTTTCGACTCACCCGTGCTGGAGAGCAGAATGACGTCCACTCCACCGAGAACCGGTGCGTATCGATCGGGGTCGGATTCGAACTTTTCGCGAGCGGTCGCCGATGAGAAGTGGAATCGCTGTCCCCGATAGATCGAGTAGAAGGCGACCTTCGAGTCGGTGAGTTGATGCTGGTCGCGAAGGGTGACCGGGCAAAAACCTTTCATCCCGTTGGGGCCTTTGCGTGACGAAATGAGTTGCCGCATCGTTTGCTCATCGTGATTGGCGGTGGGCAGTGGTGCCGGCGGGACCGAAGGTTGCGTTTGCACGAGTTTTGGTGCACCCGACGTTGTCGGCTGTTGTTGGACGTCGGAATTTGTCGGCAGACCTTGCTCATCGTTCTGTGGCAGTGACGAGGCGATTTCGGTCTCGGCCGGAGTTTCTTCGGTTGTTGAAACTTTGTTTTCTGTTGCTGCGAGCGTCGGCTCGCTCAACTCTGCACCCTCATCTTCGGCGAAGTCGCCAAGCTCAAGTCCGGGGCCCTGATCAGCCGGAGTAGCAGGTGCCTGCTCAGCGATTTCGACGGTTCCTGAAGGATTCGTCTCGTCATCGGTGAGTTTGAGTCCAGTGAATGGGCCTGATTCCTCGTCGGCATCTTGCTCAGAAACGTCGGTGAACGGGCTATCGAAGTCTTCGAGTACGGGATTGATCTGCGCGGTCTTCTCGTTCTTTTCGATCGCCGGAGTTTGTACGGTTTCAAAAGGCTTGGCTGTGATCTCCGGTGTTGCCTCCGGCGAAGGCGTTCCCTGTTCGATGACGACCTTGGTGATCCCAGGTTGAGGAGCACTCGGGGCCTGGACGAATTGAGGTTGAACGTTCTGCTCGGGGCCGGCGACCGGAATGCGACGTGGCGCGGTCGGACGCTGTTTCCGCGTCAGGCTTTTCAGGACGGACGGTACGAATCGATTCGGCTGCCGTTGTTGATTGGCTGTCGCGGTTTGCTGACCGGAAAGTGATGGATTGTTCTGCGGTGCGCGAGCGGTCTGCTGAGACGTGCGCGAACCGAACAATTTGCTCAGCAGACCTCTGCGAGGCTTGGGGGTCCGAGCTTGGGCTGTTTGATTGGCCTGTGGTCCGCGGGGAAGTTGTTGACTGGCCTGTGCCGGCACTTGGTGAGGAGTCTGGGGAGTTGCCATGATCCCCGGCATCGCGCGGCCGTCCTGGGCATACAGGCGTTGAAGTTCGTTCATGATCTGGCTTTGGCCGGGCGAGCTTGGCTTCGACTGAGGTACCGCCGCCCGTCTGGGTGCGGAGGTCTTCTTGGGTGTCAAGACCTGCTGGGCCGTCTGCCGAACATCCGATGCTTTCGAACGAATGGGTTTTGCGTTCCAGGGGGCAACAAACCGGCGACCGCTTTTCCCGCTCGGCTTGGCGAATGGTGCGCTCTGTGGATTGACGCGAACGCGCGCCGCGCCGGCTCGGCCGGTGTTTTTGCCGACTCTGTTTTTGCTTCTGCCGGTGCTACTGCCGTTGAGCAAACGACCCAACTGATGGTAGGTCTTGCTCTTCGTCGCGGCCGAGGCGCCCTGTTGGGGGCTCGCCGACGTCTTCGCCGTAGAAGCGTCGGATGATGCAGAGGAACCATCCTCGGCATAGGTTCCAGCCGTGAGCAGCAATGCTCCCAATGTGACGGCGCCTGCGGTGATGTTGGTGAGCCAACGCATGCGGTTGAAGGCGAGTCGCATTCTCATTTCCGATAATCTCCTGATTGCCGCTGGCGTAGCAGATCGACGAATAGTCGCGTCGTTCCGAGTGGTGTAAGCCAAATGATTCATCGGGTCGTTTCGAAATCGGCTGCCCTGGTCGACAGGACCCCCGACGACGTTTTCAACCCGTAAAAACAAACTGACGCTCTACGAGGCTCTCGACGTTCTGGAGCCAACTCACACATAATCCGTCCGATCCGACATTCCCGTTGATTCCAGTGTGTTGCACTCAATCCCGGTCTTGGGAATAATTGCCAGAATCAGAACGGTCGACGTGATCAGTGAATCTATCGACCCGTGAATGTCTACGTTGTGACGCTTATGCCTAATTCAACACCGATTTAGGCCAGATGCGCTTTAGCAAACGGCACGACCCAAAAGGTCGTTCTAAATTGCGCATATACCCATTTAATGGATGTGGTTGCTGTCTCGCGTGAGCAAGGGAGTGGCCCGAAAGGAATCCCATGAGTGAGCCCTTGTTTCCAGAGTCCGATTCGCCTCGTCGACCGCCGCCAAAGTCCGGTCAAACCGTCGTCATCCGCGAATCGGGCCGGCCCAGCGCAACACGGCTCTGGTTGACGCGACTCATGTTCGTCGTGCTGCTGTTTTCGCTGTTGATTAACCTGGTCTTGATCGGCGGAGCGGGCAGGGCTCGTCTCGACGTCAATGTTTCCGAGCAGTACCTCTCCGGCGATCCGCGAGCGAGCGAGAAAATCGCCGTGTTGAAGGCGCACGGAACGATCATGCCGCCGTTTACGGGCCGCATTCTCAAGGCGATCAAGCACATCAAGGACGATGACAACGTGAAGGGCGTCATTCTGTCGGTCGATAGCCCGGGGGGACTGGTTGCGGACAGCCATCAGATCTATCACCGGCTCCAAGAATTGAGCCAAACGAAACCGGTCTACGTTTCGATGGAGCGAATGGCGGCGTCGGGTGGCTTGTACATTGCGATGGGGGCCGGCAAGGAAGCCAAAATCTTCGCCGAGCCAACGACGTGGACGGGATCGATCGGCGTCATCATCCCCCGCTATGACGTGAGCAAACTGGCCGACCGCTGGGAGATCAAGTCGGAGCCGCTGAAGACCGGGCCGTTCAAGGACGCCCTGAGCCCGTTTCGCGAAATGACGCAAGCCGAGCACGACGTCTGGGACGCCATCATGGACGACGCCTTCGGTCGCTTCGTGAACGTCATCGCCGATAACCGCCCGGCGCTTGACGGCGACGGAGTCCGCGAACTGGCCACCGGACAGGTCTACACGGCCGAACAAGCCAAAGATTCGGGACTGATCGACGAGATCGGCTTCTGGGACGACGCCGTCGAAGCACTGCAAACCCATCTCGGCCTGGAGACCGTGCAAGTCGTCCAGTTTCGATCGCAACTGGGGCTATTGGAACTCTTGACCGGCAGCGCCCAAGCCGCAGAATCAAAAAACGCCTGGCAACAGTTGATGGAGATGTCCGTCCCCAGAGCCATGTACTACTGCTCTTGGGCACCGATGGCGACGGGATTCTGAGCGCGTTGACAAAGTTTGCGGTGTGGACGGCGAACGGCGATTCTCAACTGTTTTTCGCGCCGCGGGTGATGTCCCAGCCCATGTGCGCCGACAACGAGCGGACCGTCTCATCGATCTCCTCCGCCGCGACCCAAGCCTTCTCGGCTGCCCGTTCGATGTGCGCGCGGGAAATGGGTTCTCGGGGATCGAGGTAGGGGCCGGCGCCGTCGAGGCCTCGGGTCATGACGATCTTTCCGAACTGGGAATGAATTGTCGCAAGCACAAAGCCATGTTCACCGCACGGGTGCCACTGGCTTCGCCAGTGCGTTGAGGCTTGTCACGCGGTTCTCTGTCGTTGAATCGTCTTCTCAGTTTCCTTGTCCGTCGTCAAGTGTGCCGGGCCGCAAGGTGTGAATGGTCGGTAAGTCGGGGTCTCGTTCTCCGGATGGATGACGTACGTACGATCGGGCACTCGACCATTTCCATTCCACTGCCCGGCCGACCAGGCTGCGTCGAACGGGGTTATGGTGCAGGTAGTCGATGGCCGCCAGTATGGTCGCGGGCTGAGTCAAGTTGCGGTCGTAGCCGGGACCTTCCTGCCAGAACCGGAAGCATGTCTTTCCCGGTCGCTCACGGACGGTAAGTTTCGACAACAACGGCGACGCAGTTGCCACCAACCGAGCTTTAATTTGTTTCGAAAACGGCTGCTTGACCCGGGCCAGATAACGGCCGATGTCCGGCTGCGGCTGCCACGGGTCGACGAGCAAATGCAAATGTTCCGGCATGAAGACAAAGGCCACGAGCTGAATGTCCTCCGCGACGCCGGCTTCGTCGATGCACCTTGCCAACCGCCGCTGCCGGTCGTCGTTCGTGAGCAGAGGCAGGCGTTTGTAGCAGGAGAACGTCAACTCGTGCAGGTCGCCCGGTCGATGATAGTGCTTGATCGTTTTCCGATGCGGCCGTCGTGGGGGCATAATCCGCCAGCGTATCCATTCGACCACCCGACTGCCAACATTCAATCGCACTGGCGAAGCCAGTGGCACCCTCGGCGGTTCTTAGCCGCTCTTCGCGCCGCGGGTGATGTCCCAGCCCATGTGTTCCGACAACGAGCGGACCGTCTCATCGATCTCCTCCGTCGCGATCACGGCCTTCTCCGCCGCCCGTTCGATGTGCTCGCGGGAAATGGGTTCACGGGGATCGCGACAGGGACCGACCCCGTTAAGGAATCTGGTCATTACAAGCTTCCCGAATTCGGAATGCATCGCCGCAAGAGCGGCCGAGTGTTCACCTTGTTGATCAGCGGTCAACTCAGTTTCGACGGCGCGTTCGCGGAGCAGCTTCCGCGTCGCGTCGTCCGGCCACTGTGCCGCCAGTTCTTGCAGCGCGGCGCGGCGCGTGACACCACTCTCATCGCGGACAGCGCGCTCGGTCAGCAGCTTGCGCGTCATTTCGTCCGGCCATTTCTCTGCTCGTACGCGCAACGCGTTGCCGCGAGTGTGTCCACTCTCATCCTGGGCGGCGCGCTCGGTAAGCAGTTTGCGCGTCGTCTCGTCCGGCCATTTCTCCCCCAAGGCCCGAAACGCGATACTGCGGGTGCTTCCACTCTTATCCTGTACGGCGCGCTCGGTGAGCAGCGTGCGCGTCGCCTCGTCCGGCCACCTCTTTGCCAGTACCTCGAGCGCGGTGGTGCGTGGGCCTCTATTCTCATCCTGAACAGCGCGCTCGCTGAGTAGCCTGCGCGTGGTCTCGTCCGGCCACTTCTCCGCTAGTGCCCGAAGGGCGGCGTTGCGACAAAGGGCGCCTCCAATTTCGCACTCGGAACAAGCTAGGTCATTGACCAAACGACGATTCGCCGAGACAAACGCAACGAGCCATGGCCAAAAGAGTTGTCCATATCCGATCTCGATAAACTCGTCGAGTTGCGAGAGTGCCACGCGATCCAACTCATCGCGCCCTGGCCAGCGTGCTCCCAACTCGCGACAAGCGGGTACAACGCCGTCCAAAAGAAACTCTCGAACTTGTGGACCGTCCCCTGCTTGTGTGGCAACGTTAATCGTCTGCTGCATGAGCATCCGCCCCGCCTGCTCATTCTGAGTCGGTTTCCGCAATTCGCACAGGCAATAGACGGCCAACGGCAATTCGGGCAGTGTCGATTCGCCGTCCCATTCCCGTACGTCGGTCCGCGTGGCAAGGTGCTCGACGATCCGTCCCACGAACTTTTCGTCGATCTGGCCGCAGATTAGCCGTAGAACTTCCCGCCAGTCGTCGTCGCGGCAGTGCTCGTCGAACAGGGCGATCAGGCCCTGCTCGTCGAGCGACTTTTCGATGTTGAATTGATGGACGAATTCGGCCGCGCAGAAATATTCCAGAAACGTGCGGTGGACGAAGGCGTAACTGTCTGCACCGAGGAAGCAGAGGATGAAATTGCGGGCCCGCAATTGATCCACGACGGCGCGAGCCGCCGCCCGGGACTGGTGGAAATGCAGCTCGGTGTGCAAGTAGTCCTCGATCAGGCTCGTCAGCGTCTCCCCGTCGATAAAGTTCCCGGCCAGGCCCTGCGGTCCCGACTGCATCGCCCAGGCGATGCTCCGCAACATCTCGGTTTTTTCCCGCAGCCCGACCTCGCCCCGCAGTTGGGGATAGTCCTCCAGCGCCCGCTCGGTGTCCCACTGGTGCAGCAGCACGCGGGACGCCTGGTGGTACAGCTCGGCCCGGTCGCGGGGCAGTTCCTGGTTACGGTTCAGAATGGCCATCATGGTCAGTAGTAGCGGATTGCCGGCCAGCTCGGCGATCGGCCGCGAGTCGCGGACGGCCCGCCCGAGCCGCTCGCGCTTGACAGCCGCGTCGGCGGCGTCTTCAAACGTGACGTTGTGCCAGCGGTCGAGAAATTCGTCGATCTGCCCCGGTTCTTCGGCTGTTCCCAGCGAGAGATCTTGCAGCATAAAGTGTTTGAACCCAGCGTCGCGCAACCGGTTCGCCTGGTAGCCCACGACGCGGGACGTGACGACGAGGCGTGCGTTGGGGTACAGATTGCTGAAGCGATGAATGTCGTTAACGACGCTCTCGCGCTGAACGGGATCGAACACCTCGTCCAGTCCGTCCAGCAGCAAAACGACACGCTCCGGCTGCCCGAGTAGATCGTCGAGCGCCTGCTGATTGAGGCGCTGCCAGGCGGGGCCTTCGTGCAGGAAACGTACAAAACTCTTACCGGCGGGGCACTGCCAACGGTTGTAATCCCGCAAATCGATGAGAAGCGGCAGCGGTTGGGTGTAGCGCACGTTCGCGTCTTCGATTCGCGCCCAGCGCAGGGCCAGAAACCGCAGTAGCGACGACTTGCCCGAGCCGGGATCGCCTAGGATGACGATGTGCCGGAGGGACGCTTCGTCGGCCACGTCGAGCACGGGCCGCAAAGGTTGGCTGAAGTATTCCCGCCGACCCGGTCTGTCGTCTGCCTTTTGGTCCTCTTCGGCCAAGTCGTTTTGATCGAGTTCCCCCTTTTCTAGGAGCCGCTGCTGATGCTCCTTGGGAATTTCCAGCAACTGCGGGTAATACTCGTGGCACTCACGCACCGACTGCGGCACGAAGACGCTCCACAACCGCACGCTGCTGTAGAACGCACCGGTCGTGTCGAGGCTCTCAAAATTCAGGCCGGCGAATCGTTCGATGAGCGCTTCGCGGTAGGTTTCCAGATCGAAACCGGCCGGCAAGCCGGCGATTTCGTGGATATCGTCAGACATGCGGGCGGCGGCCAGCGAGTCGAACGTTTCTTTGAGCTCGCCCGACGTCTGACGGATCTCGACAATCTTGCGGGCGAAGCGTTTCGCCACCCGCTGCCATGAAAATTCGTCCGGCAGGCTGTTGGCGGCAGTGATGTTTTGCCAGGCGCGTGCGAAGAGCGCCGGATCGAGCCGGTGATCGGGATCGAGAAACTGCGACCCAATCGCCGCACGGACCTCGTCGTCTTCGGTCAACCGCCGCACGTCATCGATCCAGTCGGCGAGGTCGTCGCGGCTTAAGTCGGCGTCGAGCAGTTCGTTCTGGATCAACTCGAGCAGTTCCTTAAGCGCCCGGCCCGTCGCCACGGCCAGCGGCTTGCGATACAGGGCCGAGAACACGCCCTTAAAGCACGACTTGACGTAGCTCTTAGAAATGTCCTTGGCAACGTCTTTCGCCAGGTCTTCTAAGATCGGCCGGAAGACAAACCAGGTCGCTTGGCCCACTCCCCACAACGCAAGCCATTCCATCGCGCCAACTCCAGAGAGAACGAACGAGACGCAGCACCGCAGCTATTATGAAGAGTGTGGCGACGAATGTCATCCGATTGACATCCGGGCGCCGGCGCCCTCGAGCCACTAGTAGAGATCCGTAGCGGACAAGTCCGATTTGGATGCGCTCTCGCTCTGCGGTTCAATCGGCTTTGAGATGTGGCGCCAGGATTTGGCGGAGTTCGGTTCGCGCGCGGTGGATGCGGCTGCGTACTGTTCCGATCGGGCAGCCGACGAGTTCGGCAATCTCGTCGTACTTGAAGCCTTCCATTTCTTTCAACACAAGCACGGTGCGGAACTCTTCTCCCAGTTGAGCGAGTGCCGATTGCAACAGGGCGCAGCGTTCGGCGACCTCGGCCGGGTGTTCGGGCTGGGCCGACGGGTTGGAGTCGACGGGTTCTGAACCCGTTCGTTCACGAGCCGCATCGACCGAAGCGGTGACCCGCCGCGTCTTGCGTTTCTGGCTGATGGCACTGTTGAGCGCGATGCGGAACAACCAGGAATAAAACGCGGCGTTGCCTTGAAACGTGTTGAGTTTCTGGAAGGCCTGCACGAACGCATCTTGAGCCGCGTCCTGAGCATCCTCGGCTGAGCCCAGGACTCTGGTTAATGTATTGAATAGTCGATCTTGATATCGCTCGACCAATTGACCGAAGGCTTCGGTCCGGCCGTCCAGCGACTCGCGAATGAGTTGTTGGTCGTCAATACTCACAGCATCCAAAACTGTGATGTGGGAACCACCATCCCCGCCGTTCGCCGGGGACGACCCTCGGTGAGCGGTTCACCTTTGTTATTGCGTTAGTTTACGACTCAAAAGACGATCTCAAAAATTGGCGATGACGGTGAGGAATTCTGATCACCTCAGAAGCGGTCCCAAAACCTTCTAATGGGTAACGTGTGCCCTTGAATTTCAGGTCCAAGTTCCACCACAACCGGGTTTTGGGACGGCTTCCATAACGCAGTCGCCGGCCAGATCGTCTTGAGATGGGTCACCGAGCCGCTGAAGCCGCGAGGCTGCCGCTTCTCTAGCGGGTTATGGTCGCTGGTCCTAAACGGTCTGTCAAGTTGCCCCGCAACTCATCAGCAACGGCGACATCAAAGCATTTCGACAAAGCACGGCCGAACCCGGGTGTCGCCGATGCCGTTTGCTCGACGACATGCTCGAAGTCGCAGTCTGAGCAGTCGTCCGGCGGCGTCCTGGTTTCTAAACCGCTTTGACGGCATGCTCGACAGCAGGGACATACATCGTCGCCTTGGCGGGACGCGACGAGAGCCAGAGGGCGTAAAGTGTTCCGCTGCAGAACAGCCCGATGCTCACCCATTGCGAGATCGTCAGCGAGGTGTCGAATTGCCCCATCTCATCACCGCGCAGGTACTCGATGACGAAACGCGTCACGGGGTAGGTGACCCATCCAACGGCCAGCACGGCCCCGTCGCGGTGCCGATGCTTGAAGTACGTCGCCGTCAGGAACACCAGCAGCATCGCGTTGATCGAGCTGTAAAGCTGTGTGGGGTGCAGCGGAATGCTGGCCAGCGCTTCGGGCAAAACGAAGCCCTGCTCAACGAGAATCTTGAATGGCTGGCTGCCCTGTGGAAACGTCACGGCCCACGGCAATTCGCAGCGGTCGCCGTAACAACACCCGTTCAGAAAACAACCGATTCGCCCGAACGCCAGTCCGATGAACACCGACGGAACGACCATGTCGGCCATGAACAACGGGTTCAACTTTCGTCGGCGACAAAATACGAAATAAGCCGCGATGCCCAGCAGCACACCGCCGTACAGCACCAAGCCGCCGTCGGGCAGATTGATCGCGGCTTTTAGCCAGTCCAACCCGTGTCGGCTCACGCCGTGCTCGTCGGTGAAGATACGATCGGAGTATTGAACGACGTAAAACAGCCGCGCGCCGACGATTCCAGAGATGAACACCCAGACGGCCAGATCCCACATGATGTCACCGCCAAGCCCGGCTTGCTCGCTACGTCGCGCCGCCGCCCAGCCACCGACGGCGAACCCCACGAAGAGCATGAACCCGTATCCGTAAACCGGGACACCGTCGGGGGCAACCTTCGGCCCGATGAACGATGGCACCAGCAAAATCGCCGCCGCAACGCCCACCCAAGTCAAAAGCGGCGGAACGTTTTCAGCGCGAAGCCCGCGCGTGCCTGGGACGCTCAACCACAGGCGAATTACGCCGTAAAGCAGCCACGGTACAAGTAGCCAGCCCACGCCGACGAATAGGACCTGGGCATCGCTTTGAAACGTCCAGGTCTCATCCAACAGAATTCGGAGCAGCGTTTGCCGCATATCGGTATTGCCCTCGTCCTACGAGCGTTTCGACGGTTCCAATGTCAGAGACTGATGGGAAGATTGTCGATCAACCGCGTGTCACCCACGCGAGCCGCAACCAGCGCGATCATGTTTGGTAGAGGTGATAGAAGAACTTCCAATGTTTCCGAATGGGCGATGACCGCGTAATCAAGGGTCAGTCCCGGCTGCGACTGCAAAAAATCGAGCATCTCCCGCTGCACCGCCGCGACGTCGGTCTGACCTTGGATGAGTTTCTTTTTGGCGAGGTTCAACGATTGCGATAAAGTCAGAGCGGTCGTGCGCTCGGCGGGTGTCAAATAACGGTTTCGGCTGCTCAGTGCCAGGCCATCGGCTTCGCGGACTGTGGGGCACGTTCGAATTTCGACCGGTACGTCGAGTTCCCGGCAGACCTTGCGAATGAGCAATTGTTGTTGATAGTCCTTGCGGCCAAAGTAGACCAGATCGGTCTGCACGCAATTGAGCAACTTGACGACAACCGTCGCCACGCCACGAAAATGGCCCGGCCGGTACTCGCCTTCGAGCACATTCGAAAGCCCTTCGACGACCACATAGGTCGCGAAGCCGTCGGGATACATCGATTCGGTCGGCGGGTGATACACCAAGTCGACGCCGGCCGCGCGGCAGGTCTCAACGTCGGCTTGGAGCGGACGCGGGTACTTGCCGAAGTCTTCGCTCGGCCCGAATTGTGTCGGGTTGACGAAGATCGTCGCTACAAGAAAATCGCATTCCTGTCGAGCTGTTACCACCAGGCTCATGTGGCCCGCGTGCAACGCCCCCATCGTCGGTACGAGGCCAATTCTCTCGCCGCGGGCTCGCGCGGCGGCAACTTTGAGCCGCAACTCGTCTTGTGCATCGGTCGTAATCATCTCGCGACTGGTCGTAGCGAGCGTTTCAGTCATCTTCTCTGTCATCGCCTGCGAGATTGTCCTCAGGTCCAGCACGCTCACTCAAAGCCAAACGGTTGGGCGGGCTCGATTGTTTTTTAGGCCGATGAAATTGCTACCGGGGTGGCGGGGTCGGTCCTCCGTTTCGCTGCTACGTCTCCCTCGGGAGAGGTCGGCGTGACGGGGCGTCCATCCTTCGTTCGCCCTCATCCTAACCTTCTCCCAGAGGGAGAAGGAATTCGGATACACGATGTTCATTTTACGACGGCCTCGGCTCACCGCAATCTTCGGCGCCACGCTTCGCTCACGCCCCGCCATCTGTTCTGGCGTACGCGTGCGGTTTGTTAGCCGGTCGTCCTGGGATGAATCATCTATCAGACGTGGTCCCGAAACCCTCTGATGAGCGACGCGCACGCTTTAGCTGTATCGCCAAGACCCACCACAACCGGGTTCGAGACGTTTACGACGTCTAGTAATACTTGTACTTCGGATTGCGGGGATCGAAATCGACGTCACGCAAAGCAACACCCGACTTAATGCTGTCGTATTGGTACTCCGCAACCAGTGGTGGGTCAGCGCCGGGCGTCGCCGGGAACCCGAAATGCTCGACCTTAAAGGGCAAGTCGGTCTCCTTATCCAAATACAAGCGAGTCATGTGATACGTCAGTTTCCCCCGTGGCTGCCGAAGCGTGGTCTCGATCACTTTGAACTCGCGTTTGCCCAACTTCGCTTTGGGATAGTATTTGACCTTTGTCAATCCGTGCTTGGCCTCTTCCTTCCACTGGAGAATGATCCCGTCAATCAAACCCCACAGCCCGATCGACGTAATGGGGTGCAGACTCTCCGACATGGCCTGTGAACTGGTCGGCGCCAGGGAAATCGGTCCGATGAGGCCGGCGAGGCCCGTTTCATGAACGACCAGATTTCCTTCATTTTGGCCTTTGACGTAGATCACTTCGCGGCCTTCGTTTGCTCCGTAGAACCTGAGATAGACACTAAACGGCTCGGCACGATGTTTGAGCAGCATCGTGTGTGCAAACACCTGTCTGCCGACGCGTTCCTTCTTACGAAAGACGGCCTGGTAGTCTTCAATCTTCCCGAGCGCATCGCGCGTCTGTTCGGCGAGACGAATCGCCGGGGTCAGCGGATTGTCGCTGGGAGTTGAGACCTGCTTCGAAGGCGTTTCATTTTGAGCTGTCGCGTTCTGCACCGTCAATCCGTCGAGCATGACAATCGCGGCGACCAACACAACCGGCAGCGGAATGCGTTTGATCATGGTTCATCGCTTCCTTGGTAATGGGAGTTGCTCCGCCGACAGGAGCAGTACTGATTTTGTAATTCTTACACGAGCAAGAGTGGCGCGACGGCATTGTTTTCAAGTTGTCCGGCCACCTGGTTGCCGCCTGCCCTCTCTCCGGCGCGGTTTAACATAGCGAACGGGTCCTTGGGAATCAAACTCGATTTCGACTGAACCCGGTGTCAGATATGAGCCCCCGCGCGGCTGGATCGATGGCCATTTCCGCCACTTTTTCGCCGTTTTGCCCCTTCAAACCGTCGCCGGACCAACTTTCGATTCGATTCGGAACGATTCGTGCACTTCCGATGCCAGTCGAGCCTGAACTGTGATTGTGAGACGTGCCCTATTTCACTATTATCCGCCGCTCATCCTCCTTACCCGGAGGATGGGTTTGTCCTGGTTCGAGGAAAATGACCCGGTCATGATGACCACCGCCACGACCCGCGTTGCCAATCGACCCACTCGGCAGCGTGGTGACGCGACAATCTGATGTCCCGGCGGTTGGACAGGGAGGGAACCCGCACATGCGTTCTGAATCGAATGGATCGTTCACGACTTTTTTGATGTTCGTCCCGCTCGTCGCCGTCCCGTTGCTGGCGGTCTTTGGCTTACCAGAGTTCTCGTCGGTGGCTGCCTCGGGCTCGTCGTCCGACGATGTGTTCGAACTGGGAATCATCGAGGAGACGGGCGTCGGCGAGTCGGCAAGTCATGCAGCCGACGACCTTCTCAGACCGGTCTCGAACGATGGGAGCATCGACGTTCATAGTCCGACTCCCGCGTCGGGACGATTCGCTGCTGACGGCAACGGCTTCGGCGAGAATTCGCAAGACGACGTTGGCCGATGGGACGAAACTTCGGACCAGCGCCCAGCTCAAAACGGGCAACTCTCCCACAGCGAATCCGGTGATCTGTTTTCTCCCTTTGAAGAGGTGTCCCACGATGGAGAAATCGATCAGCTTGCCTCTGGTGTCGAAGTCTTTTCGGGTGCGACGAGTGACGAACAGGGCGGCCGAAACGGTTTTTCCGATCTGGGAATTTCAAAACCGTCGACGTCCAAGACGGCTGAACGAGACGTGTCTGAACCGCCCCGACAACGAACTCCGCGAAGTGGTCCTCGCGACATCTCCGGAAAACATGCCGGTCCGTTGACGTGGCAGGCGGCCGTCCGGCGACTGAACGAGTTGGGAATCGACGACTACCTGCTTCAGCCGGGCATACGAACCGGTGAGTTTCACTTTAGCTGTGTGTTCTCGCCCCGCGACAACCCGCGCGTGACGCATCGTTTCGAAGCCGAAGCCGATGAGCCGCTGACCGCCATTAAGAAGGTCTTGTCACAGGTCGAATCGCGACTACCAACGCGCCGACGAAAACGCTGATGACGACCGATCGTCCAAGCCGCGACTCATTGGTACGCAGTAGGCACGGCCAGCCATCGAATTGCCCGGTTGCACTGGCACGCTGAAACCCGGTTGTGGGCGAAATCGACACTTGAAAACAAGGGTGCTTTTGAGTCAACAGCGGGGTTCAGGACTTCTTCTGGCATGTTGATCGATGGAGACCGGGCCAGCGCTGCCCTGTGCAGGGATTCAAGACAGCCCGCGGTGACCTGATGCGTGATGAGATCATCTACCAACGCGACAACAGCACATCGACGATCGCGCGCGGAGTTTTCGGCGAGACCGTCCCGACAATTCACGGCTGTCCGGCAATCGAGTTCAAGCGATTCTTGATGCGGCGCGCCCCGAGCGGTTCCGATGCCCAAACCGAGGGCAATACAGCCAGTTCATTGCGTCGCACGCCCAAGTTGGCGCGGCTGGAAGCCGTGTTGTTTGTTGCCGGCGGCGCGATGTCGACCCGCAAGCTGGTGCAGACGGCTACGCTGGCCGACACAGACGAAGCCCGCTCGCTGATCGAGCGTCTCAACCGGATGTATGACGCGTCTGATTCTCCGTTTCGGGTGGAACGAGTCGCAAGGGGCTATCAGCTGCTCACGCGTCCGCGATTTGCCCCCTGGTTGAATCGCATCCACCAGCGTAAGAGCGAATTGAAACTCTCACCGCCGGCAATGGAAACGCTGACGATCGTTGCCTATCGCCAAAAGGTGACACGAGCTGACATCGAAGCTGTGCGAGGTGTTCAATGCTCGGAAATGCTCAAACAGCTCATGGAGCGAGGCCTGGTACGAATCGCCGGGGAAGATGACTCGCTGGGCCGGCCTTACCTATACGAGACATCGGGAAAATTCCTGGAACTGTTCGGGCTGCGCGACCTCAACGACCTGCCGATGGCGAAGATATTGAGGCACACGCGCAAAAAAGCCCCGCCGCCGGACGTGAGTGGCCTGGAGGTAGGCGAAGAAATCGACGATGAAGAGCTCGACGATGAAGAAGATGATGAGGATTTCGAGGACGATGACGACGATGATGAAGATCTCGAGGACGATGAACTTGACGAGGACGAATTCGAAGATGACGAGCAGGACGAAGCGGCTTGACGCATCGGAAAAACGCCCGAAAACCCGCTGAACAATTTTGCTAAGCCGGCAAATCGACGGATTCTACCGCCGTCTACCGGGCGATGAGTTGGCGACTTGCGAGTGCCGCCGCTACTTGGCCGAGAACTCGCTCAGCCGCTCCCAAATGGCTTCACCGATCTCGTCGACCGGGCGTACAGCGTTGTCGCGACATAGATCGATCGTCTGCCAGCGGTCGGACGCGGCGGAAAGTTCAAGATAAGCCCGCCGGACCGATTCGAGATACTCGGCATCGGCTTCCTGCAAGTCGGCCTTCTTTTCGGTGTAGCTGCGGGCCTGTTTTTTTTCGATGAGCCGTTGTGCTTCGGCAGCCGGCAGGTCGAGCAGGAACACGAGATCGGGCTGCGGCATTTCGTACAGTCCGTACTCGATCTTCTCGATCCAGTCGACGATCTCAGCATGCTCATCACCGGTACACTTTGCGCCTTGATGCGCCATGTTCGAAGCCACGTACCGGTCGAGCACAACGACGTCGTTGTTGTCCAGTGCGGCTTTGAGGAAATCCCGCGACTCGAACCGGTCTCCGGCGTAGAGCAGCGAGACCAGAAACGGATTGACCTCCGACAGCGAACCGAATCGGCCGTTCAAAAACTCGCCGACTGCCTTGCCAAACAGCGTCGATTCATAACGTGGGAAGCTGATCAACTCAGCTCGTCGGCCCGACGACACGAGTCGCTCGTGCAGCCGGTGGGCCTGCGTTCCCTTTCCCGAACCGTCGATTCCTTCAAACGCAACAAGCATCGACAATTTTCGGCTTCCTTTCTCCATCGACGAGCTGAGACAAGCACTCATTCTGAAACCCGGCTGTGGACGAAATTGACGCCGGATGACAACGGCGCTCTTGAGCCAGCAGAGGGTTACAGGACTGCTTCAAATAGGACTGCTCACGTGAGTAACGGACTCTGTCACGGCCGTATCGCAACCAGGAACCGTTCTTGTGCGTTGTCTCCACGGGCGACTACGAACGAACCGACGTCATCCACCGTACCCGGCAATTCGACCGGGACGTAACGGCGATCGGTTCCGCGAACCCAACCCGGTCGTTCTTCCGATGTTCGCTCGACAAGCACTTCGAGCGATTTGCCCTCGAGTGATTCGTAATACGTCTGAGCCAACTGCCGCTCGAGAATGGAAAGCTGCTCGCAGCGTGCTTTGCGAACACGCGGGTCGACCTGCCCGGAGAACTCAGCCGCCGGCGTTCCCTTACGTGTGCTATACGGAAAGATGTGCATCTTCATGAATCCAGCCCGTCGGCATGCTTGCAGAGTCGCTTCGAATTCGTCATCGGTCTCGCCGGGAAATCCGACGATCACGTCGGTGGTGAATGCGGGGTGATCGAGTCGTTCGCGCATCCGATCCAACTTTTCCAAGAACCGTTTCACAGAGTAACGGCGGCGCATTCGTCGGAGCACGTCATCCGAGCCGCTCTGAAGCGATGGGTGAAATTGAGGGCAAAGGTGCTCGCAATCGGCGGCCGCCGAAATGAAGTCGTCATTGATTTCGGCGGCTTCGACGCTTGAGAGTCTCATCCGCCAATCGCCCGGTATGCGGTCGAGCTTGCGAAACAGATGCCATAGCCGGAAAGGTTTGTGGCCCGACTTGCCGCGCGTGGTATCGACGCCGTAGTGACCGACATGAATTCCGGTGATGACGATTTCCTTATACCCGTTGTCGATCAATCGTCGTACTTCGTCCTCAATATCGTCTGCGGGACGGCTGTGAAGCCCGGGACGGACTTGGGGAATAATGCAGAACGTGCAATTCAAGATGCACCCATCCTGCACCTTCACATAGGCCCGCTTCCGGCCGTCGAAATGGCTGATCCCGGCGGGGATGTCGACGATGCCCATGCGATCGAAGACGTCGGGCAGTTCTCGCTTGTCGGTGACGACTTCGAATACGCCGGGCAGTTCGGTGACGGCCGCTGGATCGCGCGTTGCGTAACAACCCATGACGACCGTTCGTGTTCCCGGATTCTTGCGGGCGAGTTGCCGAATGACCTGTCGGGATTTCGCGTCACCGGTGGACGTTACGGTACACGTATTCACGAAACACAGATCAGCGGCCTCGTCATCGCCGGCTTCGCGGTATCCGTTGCCCAGCAGCGTTTCTTTGACAAGTTGGGTTTCGTACTGATTGACCTTGCATCCCAAGGTTACCAGCCGACACGTGGCCGCAGGCATTTTTTGCTGTTTCCGCTTCTAGAAAAACCGGCAGTGCAACGGTGCCGACCGACATTGGTCGCGAACCATCGTTGGCAAGACCTGCCTTCAAGAAAACGCGAATCGACTGAGCCGGGCAGCAAGGTTCGCCCTGTTGAACGAGGTTCGCCCAGTTGAAATTGTGTCCCGGCCGGCAGCGTAATGATCTCGCTAACGCAAGGCTCGCCAGTATAATAACATGCCCGCGCCATCGCGAGTCGAACCGCTTTGAACGTGCGTGGGACGACCTCGGGAGAGGAGATACCGATGACGTGCGCTCGCTTTGTGTCGACGATGCTCTGTATTGGGCTGTTTCTGGATTCACCGGTCCTCGCCCAACAACCGGCGTCCACAGACGAAAGCAAAGCCCCCTCTGTTCGGCAACGTTTTTTTCAGCGAGGCGTCGTCGCGGCCGACCATCGGGCCGCGAGCGCCGCCGGTGTCGAGATTCTCAAGCTAGGCGGAAACGTCATCGACGCGGCAGTTGCGACTTCGTTCGCGTTATCGGTCGTGCGCCCCGCAAGTTGTGGGATCGGCGGAGGTGGCTTCATGGTCATCTGGAATGCCGACCGGCGCGAAGCCGTGGCCCTCGACTATCGTGAACGCGCCCCGCAAGCCGCCACCCGTGATATGTACGCCGGATCGGATGATGGCGCGGCCAAACTCCGCGAATCGAGTCGCAAGGGGCATTTGGCCGTCGCCGTGCCCGGCACAGTCGCGGGCCTGTGTTATGCGCTGGAGCACTACGGGTCACTCGACCTGCGGACCGTCATGCGACCCGCGCTCGACTTAGCTCGGCGTGGCGTGCCGGCCGACCGGCATCAGTGCGAGACGCAGGCGGCGATACTCGAGTCGCTCGAAAAGAGCAGGGGAGACTTGGAGCGGTTTCGATCATTGCACGCGCTGTACCTCAACGGCGGCCGGCGTTGGAAGCCGGGCGACCGTGTGCGCTCGACTCAGGCACGCGTACTGGAACTGATTGCTGAACGGGGAGCCGACGGATTCTACCGAGGGCCGGTGGCAGAGGCTCTGGTGGCCGAAAGCCAGCGGGGCGGGGGACTGCTCACGTTGGACGACCTCGCCGAAACAAAGCCCGTGATTCGCCCGGTACTTCGAGGCCGTTTCGATCGATACGACGTGATCACCATGCCGCCGCCGTCGAGCGGCGGTGTCGCGCTGCTTGAATCGTTGAATATTCTCTCTGCCTACGAAGCAGTCCATCCGGCTCGTCGTCTCGATCGGCTCGGGCATAACCGAACTGACTATTTGCATCTACTGTCCGAAGCGATGAAGCATGCCTTCGCCGATCGAGCGGAGTTTCTGGGAGACCCCGATTTTTCACCCGTGCCCGTCGCCCGGCTGACGAGCGTCGAGTACGCCGAACGGCTGGCGAAACGAGTTAACATAGGACAGACCGGGAAGTCGGATTCATACGGTCGGTATCAACCGGTCGACGACGCTGGAACATCGCACTTCTGCGTGATCGATCAACGTGGCAACGCGGTCGCTTGCACGGAAACCATCAACACGCGATATGGAAGTTATGTCGTCGAGCCCCGTTTCGGAATCCTGCTGAATAACGAAATGGATGATTTCGCGGCCCGACCGGGTGAGCCGAACGCGTTCGGGTTGATCCAAAGCGAGGCCAACGCAGTCGGGGCCGGCCGAAAACCGCTGTCGAGCATGACACCTACGATTGTTGTTCAAGACGGGCGAGCGGCATTTGCTCTGGGCGCCTCGGGCGGGCCACGGATTATCAGTGCGTCATTGCAGGTGCTATTGAACCTCACCCGATTGGAAATGTCTCCGGCCGCGGCTGTCGCGGCGCCTCGCATCCACCACCAATGGCAACCGGATGACCTGTTGATTGAAGAGACACTGGTGGAGGAACATCGCGAATCGCTCGAACAGCGCGGGCACCAAGTGAAATCCAGCACGGGGCTGGCGGCCGTGCAAGCGGTCTTGCGCTCGGTCAACGGACTCGCGGGCGCCAGCGATCAGCGAAAGGGAGGCCGCCCCGCCGGTTTCTGACGGTCCAGGCAAAACGAAGGCGACGCGAGACGACTCCGCGGTGACTGCCACATCTTCCGAAGAACGATGCCTGCAAGGGTTACCGGCGGCGGCGGCGGCCGCGCTGTCCAGATGGTTTCGACTTCGAAGAATCACGGCCGCTTTTGGTCGCGGTTGCCTTGGCAGACGACGCGGCCGGGGCGGCGGGCTTGTTCCCTTCGACCTGCGACGGATTGAGCAGGTAAGAAATGGCCTCTTCCCATGTCGGAACGTTGCGGTAAGTGGCCTTCTCACGACCGCCGGATTCGACCGGTTCCGACGGTTCGCCGTTATCACTGTCATCACCATCGCCGAGAACTTCATCGACGAGAACTTCATCGACGAGAACTTCATCGCCGAGAACTTCGTCGTCGAGCTCTTCATCCGGCTGAGCCTGACTCGTCTCTTGCGATTTAGAATCATCGTCTGCATCTGCTTGAGCGGCGGCGGGTGATTCTCGACGCCTCCCTCGTCGGCGTGGGCTGCGACGGCGCCGAGGTTTCTTCACGCCGTCTTGCACATCGTCTGCCACGCTAGCATCATCCGGATCGCTCCTGGCTTCATCGTCGGTGGAAGTGACGTCTTCGTCGCTTTCATCCCCAGCATTCACCTGCGAGTCGTCGGGCTCATCGGCCTTTTCGGTCTGAGCTTGACGATCGCCGGTTTCGGGTCGGCTTCGCCGTCGTCTGCGTCGTCGTCGCTTCGGCTTGTCTGAGTCAGATGCGCCGGTCGCGTCGTCTTTGGCTTCGCCGGTCTTCGATGGCGCGCTCTCGGCGGTCGAATCGGCTGCGACCTTGTCCGTGTCGAGCAGACCCACTCCGAAGTCAGCGTCGTCTACGTACTCATCCCTAAAGTCGGCACCGGTGGCAAAATCATCAACGATTCGCTCGCGAACGACAGGGCGGTCCTCTTCGGTTTTGCGATCCGGCTTTTTCGCACGTGACGGTTTGCTGCGGGCTCGTTCCGGCTCTTTGCGACGAGACGCTCCCCGGCCTGACTTTGTGTCGGGTGCTGAATCAGCCTTGCCGCCGTTTTCGGATTCCCACCCCCAGTCGTTGAGTGCATCCCAGTACGTGTCTTCAGATGTCTCGGCGGCTTCGTCGGCCGACTCATCTTCGTCATCATCTTCTTCGTCGGCCGCCAGGGAATTATCGGCGGCGATCTCGACTTCGGCGTCCAGCGCGTCGGCTGATTTCACTTTGGATTCATCGTCTTCGATATTCGATCGATGACCTGCCACTTCGTCTGATTCGTCTGATTCGTCTGCTGCGTCGGCCGCAAGTAGTCCATTACCAAAGCCATCGTCGGCGTCATTGGGCCAGTCCGCTGCAACCTCATCGACGATGACGGTATCTTCCATCACGTCGACCTCTTCGACGGGTTGCGGCTCGTCGAGCGGCGCTTCCGGTGACGGTTCGTCGGGCAACTCGACCGGTTCGGAGTCAGGAACCGTCTCGAAATCGATGCCGAAGAGATCTTCAGCAAGACTCTCCCACGATTCTTCTCCATCCGGAGAACTCGGGGCTGTTTGTTCGCTATTCATATGCGAACCGTAGCGTTCGTTCGAGAGTTTTTCAAGCACATCTCGTGCGAACTCATCAGACGGACGCTCTCGCAAGCTCTCGAATCGAATGCCGCCGTCGATGTTGAAGGTCGCCCGCCTTCGAGTGCGTGGGACATTCTCGCGGCGTAGCGGCTGGAGACGTACGACTTCGCCGATTAATCGTCTGAGTGCTTGGCTTGGCGAATCTCCGACTGCAACCGCCGGGATTGCTTGAGCATGGCGCGGTATTTCTTGACGGAAACATAGCCGTCCAGTCGGCCTAGTAGGTCTGATTCGGGGCTGAGAACCATTGACGCGGGAACCTGTTCGACCTCGAGAATCGCCGCGATCTTCTCGTCTCGATCAAAATCGACCTGCACCGGGACGAAACTTGCGTTGACGAACTCGGCAATCTGCGGGTGGCTTAAGGTCGACTTCTTGAGCTTTTGGCACGGACCACACCAGGTCGCTGTCACGATGACCAGCATCGGCTTGCCGGTTGCCACGGCGACGTCGTGCGCTTTGAAAATGTCCTTTTCCCATTTGATTTTCGCCGCCGTTGGTTTTGGCGCCGCCTTGCTCCAAGCCAGCGTGCCCCCCAACAGAATTGCAAACCCGCACAGACTACCCACAACACAACGTCGTAACATGACAAATCGCTCCACTATTCACGGCATTCCCCTTGAACTGTATCAGCTAGGATCGGAACGAAAGGGCAGGGAATTTCAGCCGGATCTTGCGAAAACGGCCGTTTCCAGCAGACTCGAGAATTCGTACACATGACGCTGTCGACCCATACATCCTATGCTGCGCAGAGCCGCGCCCTGACATCCAGGCGTAGGAGCCGGGCGGCAGAATCGGTGTTGCTGACATTCGCGCCACTGCGCCGCAGGAAGACGATCACGTCGCTTCGATTTGGGACAATCCATCCCGGCGCAAAGTTCACGAGCGAATCGCTGAGCCCGGTCGGACCGCATTTTCACAAGATCGCGAACACGACGGACCCACATGATGGGGCGGCCGACCAGAGCCGACAGTCATAACGAGCGACGGGTGGAGCATCCAGGGGCAAGCTACCGCGTTTCGCGGCGCGCTGTGGTCGAACCTTTGAGAGATGCAATGTAGTCGAGCGAGACCTGCAGGATCTCGTTGTTGTAAAAGTTATCGGGGAAGATCGGTGCATCGAGACCGGCAAGACCGTCATCGGCGAGTTTTTCCTCGTCCGATTTGTCGTCTTGTTTCTTGTCACTCTCGCGCTCCTTGACGAGAACGGCTCGATTCAAAGAGACCGCCTTGCGATTCTTGCGCCCGAGATACTTTTCAATCTCTTTGGCAAGATCTTGAAAATCCTTGTTTTCGGCGACACGCCTTCGGCTCGATTCCCGGAGGTTGGAGACAATTTGTGGTCTGACCATACTGAGCGGCGTGAACTCGGCCGGCTTGATCTGGTCGAACGCCAGCGCGTTTTCGAGGAAGGATTCACCGAGATCCATATGGTCGAACAGCGAAGGCAGAACCACATCAGATTCGACGCCACGGTTTTGCGTACTGTCGCCGTTGACGCGGTAGAACTGGTTGATGGTCAGCTTGAGCGCACCGCGTTCCTGCCGTGGAATAAGCCGGAACATGTGGCGACTGACGGGCATGACGTTCTGGACGGTTCCTTTTCCATGAGTGGTGCGGTCACCCACGATGATTCCGCGTCGATAATCCTTAATGACGCCGGCAAAGATCTCGGAGGCGGAGGCGGAGAGCCGATTGCAAACGACGACAAGTGGTCCCGTATATTCGACGCCCTCATCCTTGTCGACGTGTGATCTGACGTCACCGTCTTGTTCCTTGACCTGAACAACCGGCCCCTCGTCGATAAACAAGCCTGAGACTTCGATCGCCTCGCTTAGGGCACCACCGCCGTTCATTCTCAGGTCAACAACAATCAAATCGACGCCGCCATCATCTCGGAAGTCGTGCAGCACGCGGCGAACGTCGCGGGAAGTGCTCTTGAAATCATCGAGCCCCCGCTGTTCGCCTCGAAAATCGCGGTAAAACGACGGGACGTTGATCACGCCAATTCTCATCGGCTGTCCACCGAGCCGTTCGTCGGACTGGATGATTTCACCTTTGACTTCCGATGATTTCAGCTCGATCGTCTGTCGCGTGAGTTCGTAGACCTCTGTCTCACCGGTCGCGGCCGTTTTTACTTGCAAGCGAACCTTGGTTCCTTTTTCGCCTCGGATGTATCGAACGACGCGCTTGAGTTTCATTTCGATGATGTCGACGAAATCGCCGTCTTCCTGGCCGACGCCAATAATTTTGTCGCCGACTTTGAGGCGGCCATCCTTTTCCGCCGCCCCGCCGGCAACAATCTGTGCGACGATGGTATAACCGTCGTCGGGCCTCAAGGCTGCACCAATTCCTTCCAGGCTAAGTTCCATGACGATGCGAAAATCATCGAGTGTGTCGGGTGACATGTAGCTCGAATGAGGATCGAAGCAGTGCGTCAGAGACGAGAGATACTTCTCAAGTTTTTCGGTGCTCGTCATTCGCCGCGATTCGGTGCGGATCGTCCGATACCGCCGGTGAACGCGTTCTCGAGCGTCTTCTAACGATGTATCACCGTCGAGAATGAGCGAAAGCAACTCATACTTGACGCGTTTTCTCAATCGGTCGCTGGCTTCTTCTTGGGTTCGCGACCAGGGCAGCGTATCCGAGTCAACGACAAGATCTTCGTCGATTGTGAAATCATGATCGATATCGATGAGCCGATGTGCCTCAACGACGCGCTCTTTAAGCCGGCTGGAGTACAGGTCATACGCTCTGTAAGCAAACTCAACATTACCGGCGAGTAACAAATCGTCCAATTCTGTCCTGTACTTGGCGAGCCCGTCTATGTCTTCCTGCAGTAGCGACATCTTTTGCGGATCGAGCTGTTTAACGTACTCATCCAGTAGTCGAGCCGACATCGTGTCGTCAATTTCGTGCTGGCTGATGTGATAACGGCCGATCATGTCGCAGACCAATTTGGCCGTTGCCTCGTCCGAGGATCTCGTGAGTGACAACTGGTTCGCAAAGATCGTACTGGCGACGAGCAACATCATGGTGATCGTCAGCGTGATCGCGGCGCGAGAGGCGGTTTTCGCCTTCAGGGACCTAATCCAATGCAACATGTTGAATTCGTGTCCTGTTTGGTGACGGGATTTGTGCAAGCGACACGGCGTAAGCCGCAAACAACCACAGTCGTGAAATGGAAGGCTGGTTGATACTGTATTGCTGTATACAGATCAAGATTGGCCCGCATCCAGCGGTGCCGGCACCGGTAGGCCTCCGGCCAACCGATACTCTGTGATGTTATCGGATATCCGAAAACGTGACAAGAGCCTCTCAGAGGCCATGCAAGGCTCTATTCTCCCGCGAGATCGGCACTTAGGCAAAATTCTCGCAGGGCGAGTCTGAGTTGGACAGCTATTGCGTTTGGCAATGCTTGAGAAGATTGCCATCGTGGACGTGCAATTGATTGCGGCCCTTGCGTTTCGAGCCGGCGAGTGCGTTTCCCGCCCGGTTCAGAGCGAGATCGAAGTTGTCGTGAGGCCGACAACGGGCATAACCAAAGCTGGCCGTTACCAACACTTCAGGACCGCTCTCTTCAAGCCGAAAATGATGGTTCTTCACGGAATCGCGGATCGCCAGTGCAATGCGTTTTCCGGTCTCTTCGTTGACGTTTGGAATGAGTACGCCGAACGTATCGGGGCTATAACGGCAGACGACATCATCGTCGCGAATGGCGCGGACCAACACCGTGGCCATTCTCTTGAGGAATTTCCGGGCGCCGTCGGCTCCGAAACGCGCCAAGTGCTGCTCAAACTTGTCGACCTTGATCAGCAATAGGCCGTGTTCGACGTCGGCCTCGGTCGCGAATTCGAGCATCATGGCCAGATTGGCATCGAACGCCGAACGCTCCGGCACGCCAACGCCCGCGTCGACTGGCTCGCGAACCCAATTCGCGATAGGTTCGTCCGTCTTTGGTTTCTTGGATCCGTCGACCTTTCGCTCGACGTGCTCCACCGTTGCCTTCTGCGTTTTTTCAACAATTCGCGCCAGCGTATCGAGCAATCGCCCTCGCTTCGAGTCAAGTCCTTCGATCTGCTTGGCCGAAAGCGCGAGGCCGGGGAATTTGTCCAACAGGCTACAAGCCTGCTGCGCGTGATCGATCGATTGACCGACCGAATCGAAAAGTTTCGTGAGACTTTTCGAGGCACGGCGCAGCGCCCAGCGGGCCGACATCTTCGTCACAAAGACTCCGGTGGCGAAACCCAGCGCAGCCGTAATGAACAGCGTGAAGGCCGCCCACACCCAAGCTTCGACGGGAATGTCGTTCAAGATTAGGCCCGTGGCACCGATCATCAGCACGACAAAAACTCCTAGGTCTATCGAACGAATCGCGTCTTTCGCAGCGGGAACGGGGTCGCAATAGAGCCGTTCGAATGCGCCGCACGATACTGGAAAGATGCTTGTAATTCAGCTTCGATCGAGTCTTACGCCGCTACGGCACGACGAGACATGCTCTAGTCCAGCGAGAATTTTGCACAATGGAGAAACATTGCTCCAACCAAGACTAATACACAACGGCAGCATGACGCGTGCCAGACCGGCAATTCCGTATGGGGAGCCCTGTCGATGGCAATGATTGTGCCGGTTCGTCCGTTGAGTCACACGCGTCGGTCCGCGCCAGGATCGCCTCGCACGCGAACGGAATTCACAGCGACTCAACGCGACAGGCAGGCGATTCGACTGACAGGAGAAGTCGACAGCCCAATGCAATCGCCCAGAGCAATCGCCTCGTGTTGCGGCCCGCTTACGGCTCGGCTTTGACGGGCGTGACTTTGGGGGGAAGGAACGTCACAGACTTGATGATGCTCTGATCGCGATTCGAAAGTCGTTCAAGCTGCTCTGCACCAACGGAAAACACGAAGGCAATCTGCTGCCCGGAAGGGGCGGCACACAGGTAGTAAATCCAGGTCATCTTCAGCTCGCCACTCACACCGTTCACCTGGACGCGATACCGGTAAATGTCGTCGTCTGATTTGACGCGTTCGGCGCTGGCGATCTCCTTGAGTTTTTCGCCGAGGGCCTCTTTAATGTCTGTCTGAAATCGCTCTTCGGGCGTGTGCGTTCCCGGCGCGACGGTTCGGTTTTTCACGATGTTACATTGCGCGATGAAGCTGCCACGTTCCATGAGCCGCAAGACAGCCACCTGGTTCGACTGTTGAAAGAGGTGCCAGCTGCGGTCATGCAACAACTGCGCGTTCCAGGGGAGGTTGAACGCAAGCATCATCTGCGTTTCGTCGGGCACGAAGGGAATCCGAGCCACGGCTTCATCGGTCAACGGCTCATCGGTCTTGGCGAGAATACGCTCGACGACGATTTTTGCCACAGCATCGACACCCGGCCTGGTACCGAGTGACTTTTTCTGCTTTTCCGTCATTTCGAAATGCCTGATGTGCCGATGCACCACGTCGTAAATGTAATGCCCCTCGACTTCGACCTTCGTTTCGGCTCCATCGGAGGCCCCTTCGAGAGTTCCTTGATACTCGACTTTGGCCGCATCGTCGGTGATCGACTTTAGCCGGCACTTAAGTTCACTCTTGAGCACGGCTTCGGTACCGGTGAGCATCTGCAAAACCCAGCTATCGCAGGTCCATTCTTCGTCGACGTCGACCGGTTTGAGCGGCAAGAGCCCCAAGAGGGCCAGGCTGTCGCCGGACATCTGCAGCGACTCCAGTTCGACCGCCCTGAGCGGACCAGACGGACTATACGGCGAGATGCCACCGCGCTCGCCCTGAGCGACAATCAGTCTAACGGAGTCACGCAACCGGCGCGACGTGACTTGCCCGCTCACCGTGCTCTTGATGTGCGTCGTTTCGTAGTGCCGTAACGATCGCAGGGCCTCTGCATCGCGGCCCGTACCGGCAAGCCGGCGTTCGCGATACTCAAGCGTTGCGTCGACCTTCAAGTCGTGTGCGATGGCTTTGCCCGGGCTGGCCGTTTCGAGTTGCCCCGTCACGTCGAGCCGACCCGTGACCTGGAAGACACGCTCATCGGAAACGGGCTCGGCAAGCGTGTGAGCCGCCACTCCCCGGTTTGAGCTGAGGCAAACGACGATGATCGTTAACAGCGATCTGAAAGTCCAACTGACCGCGGCGGTCTTCGACGTGCGTACGCGGTTGTGTTTTCCGGAGGGTTTTCGGCCGTTCTGAAAGTGCTCGCCAGAAAACGGCGCACCCATGATGGGATGAAGCCACGTCAAAACCCGGTTGTGGACAAATCTCGGCCTGGAAAACAAGGGGTCTGATTTGGCAATAGAGGGTTTTGACGCTACTTCATGTTTGAGAGAAATCGTCATCCTTGCGTTGTCCTCAAATATCAGCGCACCGGTGATTTCGGTGACGGGTGAAGGCCCAATTTGCCGTCAGTCTTCGATAAATGACGCTCGCTCGGCCATGGCGCGGGCTGCGGTGAGCATTCCGTCGACATCCAAACCCAGATCGGCCAGAACCTCAGATCGTTCTCCGTGCTCGATGAATCGGTCAGGTATTCCGAGACACTTGATCGAATCGGTGCGGAGCCCGGCCGCGCTGGCAGCTTCGAGAACGGCCGCACCAAAGCCGCCGCAAAGCGACGATTCTTCCACGGTGATCACAAATCCCGGCTGATTGATCGCGTGAAACAGACACTCCGTATCAAGGGGTTTGGCAAAACGCGCGTTGACGACACCGACGTCCAAGCCGTCCTCACGAAGCCGCCGCGCCGCTTCAACACAATGCGGAAGCAGGGCGCCGAATGCAACGAAGTTTCCGTCGATTCCCCAGTCGAAAACCTCGGCTCGACCCAGTTCGATCGGCGCCGTGCGACGGTCGATATTTTCGGCAGTGGCCTTGGGGTACCGAATCGAGACCGGCCCATCAAACGAGAGAGCGAAGTCGAGCATGGGGGCGATGTCGCGTTCGTCCCCAGGAGCCATCACAACCATGTTGGGAAATACGCGCATGTAAGTGTTG
>Ga0315336_1001567_pt1 | contig 42546 bp, 41 predicted proteins | sample ASW5metaG_FD_204512 | JGI IMG/M metagenome (GOLD analysis project Ga0315336, IMG submission 204512) | Ammonia-oxidizing marine archaeal communities from Monterey Bay, California, United States - ASW #5 | ecosystem: Environmental > Aquatic > Marine > Intertidal zone | place: USA: California... | reverse complement strand
CGGGTCTTGTCGCCACGGCCGACATTGGCTACTATCTGGCACTCGATTTATTTAGTCGGGATATATGGAAGCGAGACTTCGCGACCCCATCGCGGGTGCTTGCGAGCATAGAAATAAAGAGTGTTTTACAACTATGAAATTCAACATTACCCGACCCCTTACGGTTTGCGCTATTTTGCTGCTTGCCAGCTGTTCTTTTGTCGATGACAAGTTACTTCCACCGCTTACGGGCGATGAAGCGCCGGCAACATCAGCAAACGGTGTGGCGATCGCGCCGTCCAAAGCAGAGGGTAATCCTGACCCTACTCTAACGACAACTGCCGCTGCTCCTGTCATGGCTGATAAGGTCAGTCGCTATCAACTGCCCGCAGTTACATCAGCACCCAGCACCGGTACCGTCGTCGGTGAACGTGTTGAAGGCCTCCGCGGTGAATTGGCTGGTTTACAGCAACGTATCAATCAACACAGTGCACAGTTTGAAAAGCTTCAAGCTGCGACGACAACAAATTCACAGCAATATCATGGTACGATGGCCGCAATAAATGCGCGACTGCAAATTGGGACAACTAAAGGCAACCCGATTCTGATAAACCAATGGAATGATGCTCAAAAGGGCCTCGAGAAAATTGCGGATGATGTATCGCAGATGAACAGCCTGGCAAACAATGTTTCTGCAGACGCTAACGAAGCCGGATATTTGCTCGATTCAACAAAATCCACCTTCGAGCTTAGCGGCGCGATTGAAGAAGATCACCGGCAATTGACGGTACTGGAAGATGAAGCCAGCAGGACGTCGGTAATTGCCAACCGTCTTTTAAGCCAACTTTCAGGGGACATTACGCGGCAAACTTCCTATGTAGGAGCGGAACGGGCGAATCTGACAAATCTTTCTGACGCCATTAAAAATGGTGGCTTTTTGGGCAGTGCCGGCACCAGAAACTACCTAAAAACTTCCTCCGTGTCTGATCCGGTAACGGGCGGCACAAATGCTTTGGTTATCATTCGCTTCGACCGCGAAGACGTGGCCTATGAACAGGCGCTATATGAAGCGGTCAGTCAAACCATGCAGCAACGACCACAATCTAGCTTCGACGTCGTTTCCATTTCACCCTTGCGGGGGGATGTTGCCGCGAACCAGGCACAGTCTGCCCGCAATGCGGAAAAAGTACTCCGATCTCTTACCAATATGGGATTACCGGCATCTCGGGTGAATCTTTCCGCAACGTCGAATACTCAAGTTGCGGCGAATGAAGTCCATATTTTCGTGCGATAACGACACTTTTTCTGATAATGGCGGCTGGTCTCCAGCCGCTTTTTCTTATGATCAAGCAGGCATTTCTGAATTTGTGGCGGTTAATACATTTTAATAATTCTAAAAAGTATTTGCAAAACTAATACCTCCTCCTTATATAAAGTGAGGAATTCAATTACAGCGTTCGGAGATACTAAATGCTTGAAAATATCGAAGGTCACCAGATACCAACCGTAAATTTTAAAACGCGTAAGGACGATGCTTGGAAGGACGTCACCACCGACGAACTATTCGCTGGTAAGAAGGTTGTTCTTTTTGCCCTTCCGGGCGCATTTACACCGACCTGCTCATCGTCGCATTTGCCCAGATATAATGAATTAGCGACTACTTTTAGGAACTGCGGGGTAGATGACGTCATTTGCCTTTCCGTCAATGATACCTTTGTCATGAACGAATGGAAAAAGACGCAGAAAGCTGAAAACATTACCTTTTTACCAGATGGAACAGGTGCCTTTACGGAAGGTATGGGCATGCTGGTTGATAAAGATGATCTCGGCTTCGGCAAGCGATCCTGGCGCTACTCCATGCTTGTGAATGACGGCAAAATAGAAAAGATGTTTATCGAACCGGATGTAGAAGGGGATCCCTTTGAAGTATCCGACGCCGACACCATGCTTCAGCATCTCAATCCTCAAGCCATAAAACCAAAAGCCGTCACTATTTTTTCCAAACCAGGTTGCGGGCATTGCACACGCGCCAAAAACGCCTTGGACAATGCAGGTTTCGATTATGAAGAAATCGTGTTGGGGTCCAACGCGACCAGTAGATCGTTGCGCGCAGTTTCAGGGGAATTGACAACCCCTCAGATTTTCATTGACGGCGTAAAAATCGGTGGGGCCGATCAATTGGATGAGTATCTAAGCGCGAGCCGGTCTGTGGCTGCCTAGCATTACCAAGCTTCCCGAGAAGAGAGGAGTTCGTTCAGATATCCCTCTCTTCAAAAAAAAACCCGCTGGTTTCCCACCAGCGGGTTTTCAATTACACGAAATGTAGCCCTAGTTATCCCATGACATGCGCGCTACATCTGTCGAAAACAAATGCAGGTCTTTCCAAACTCCATTTAAGCCTTTACGAACCACGACGACCCGTGGAAGCTGGAAGAGGAATCCATTTACAGCCTCTTCCGCAAGAATAATCTGAGCTTGTTGAAGTAATTCAGTCCGTTGGGCCGGTGATTGAGCTGAGTCGGCTTGACTGATTATTTCATTAAACTTTTCATTCTTGTAATTGAAATAATAGCCATCACGGGCATAGATCCCAATATCCATCGGTTCAACATGGCTAACAATGGAAAGATCGTAATTCTTCTTTTTATAAACTTCGTCCAGCCATTTCGGCCAATCAACATTTTCGATGGTGATTTTAAAACCGGCCTTTTCAAGCTGCGATGCAACGATTTGCCCGCCCTTACGCGCATAATCATCCACCGGAGGTAATTTCAGTGAAAGTGCCAGCCCATCCGGATATCCGGCTTCAGCAAGCAGTTGTTTGGATTTTTCCGGATTATACGGATAGGTATTGGTCAAATCGATATAGTCCGGATGATGAGGAGCAAAATGTGACCCGATGGGTGTGCCATAGCCAAACATTGCGCCTTCAATTATATCTTCGCGCTTGATTGCATGGGCGATGGCCTGCCGCACTTTCAATTTCGACAATGCTTCGGTGGCATTGTTCGTACTGAGGATTGTTTCCCCATTCGTATTACCATCGATAATTACAAAATTATCATTCAATGCATTGCTGGACAGCAACTCATTTGGGATGGCAGCAAAATCGACATCGCCAGCCAACAAAGATGCTAGCCGTGCTGTCCCATCACCAATAAACCGGAAAGACACTTTTTTGATAGGTACATTTGCGGCATCCCGATAGGTATCTGCGGCAGAAAGTTTGACGCTGTCACCCTTGATCCAGCTATCGAATTTGTAAGGGCCGGTTCCAATTGGTGTGGTCGCATTGCCAGATACTGAACCCGGATCGACGACTACAGCCGTTGATTCACCCAATTGAGCCAATAGGTCGGGACGTGGCTCCTTTAACGTAATAACAACCGTATTGGCATCGGGTGTTGTAATACTCTCCATATTCGTGAAACGCTCTTTACGCTTGATCTTGCTGTCTTCAGCGGCATTCGCTTCAAAGGTATATTTTACATCCGAGCTGTCAAAATCTGAGCCATCATGAAATTTGGCGCCTTCGACAAGCTTGAAGGTATATGTTTTGCCGTCATCGCTAACTGTCCAGCTTTCCGCAAGATTGGGTTGAACATTTCCAGAGGCATCAATACGCGTCAGCCCTTCAAACACATTGTAAAGTGTGATGGTAGAAATAGCAGCCGCCGCGCCTGTTCTCGGGTCCAACCCGGGTGGCTCCAATCGCATGGCAAAATTTGCACTGTCATTTGCTGATTGTGCCGACAACGGTGTTAACACCGCACTGGCCACAGCAGCTGCAATAAATAGTTTTCTCATTACCTTCTCCCTAAGTTTTAATCCTAGAACAATTCTGACTGAAATCCTGGGACACCTGCCAAACTCTCAGCGTTGTAAACGCCTCTGGCAACTGCACGCGCTACACAATCGGCTGCCATTGCTCCAATTTTCGCCAGCCCGATCGACCGGGGTTCTTCTAATTCTTGCTTTTCAGTCGACAATGTAAAAATACTATCCCCGTCAAACGGGGTATGTACAGGCCTAATTGCACGGGCAATTCCATCATGGGCCATTACGGCTACCCGTCTGGCCTCTGATTTAGTCAAGGCGACATTCGTTGCAACAACGCAAATCGTTGTATTTTCAGCAAGACTGGACCCCTCTGGCATATCAAGAGGCATATCTTCAACAAAAGCCGGTGGACCAAGGCCGCCATATTCACCGTCTTGCTCAAATGCCCAAGCCCAAAAGGACTTTGTACCGGGAATAATGACGCTGCCTACCGGATTCGCTGCCACAATTGCACCGACCTGCACTCCTTTATCCGTGACCACAGAAGCACTACCTAGTCCACCTTTATAACGCGCTTCCGTCGCACCATAGCCGGCACCGACATTTCCAAGTTGAAATTCTTTGACAAGTTTCTTAGTTGCCTCAATTCCTAACTGGCGATATGGCGAGATTTCTCCCCAGTTTTTATCGCCGCCATTTAACATGTCGAACAATATCGCCGACGGAACAATGGGGACAATAATGCCCTTGTGATTAAAGCCTTTTCCTTGTCGTGCCAATTCAGCAACGGTTCCGGATGCTGCTTCCAAACCATAAACAGATCCGCCGCTTAATACGATACCGTCCACCCGCTCTACCAAACAATCTGGATTTAGAGCTTCGGTCTCTCGCGTTCCGGGACCACCACCTCTCACATCAACCGCACCAATTGCCGCCATATCGGGAATTATAGCTGTGACGCCCGTCACGACATTAGTATCTTCGGCATTGCCAATTTTTATGCCGTCCACATCTGTGATAAGATTTAGGGGACCAGTCTTTATCATGTTCTGCTTCTTAATTTTACTTTCAGAGTGAGGAGGTTAGCCTTGCGCTTTGTATCGGTCAACATTTCTTCGCAACTGCAAAATTCATATTAAAGGAAATTTTTTTCCATGAGCCATTCGGTATTTTTTCGTCGCGCCAGCATAAAAATAGTTGTTTTGTCCGCATTCATTCTGGTCGGAACGACAAGTGTTTCATTCGCGCAAGAATATAGCAGATATATGATTTCCGCCGCCAACCCATATGCGGCCAAAGCAGGGCGCGACATACTGGAAATGGGGGGAAGCGCAGTTGACGCCGCGATTGCAACACAAATGGTCTTAACATTGGTAGAGCCACAATCTTCCGGTATCGGGGGAGGCGCATTCATGCTCCATTTTGACGGCGAAAATCAGGCGATTGAAACTTATGATGGCCGTGAAATGGCTCCTGCTGCTGTTGGTGAAGACCATTTTCTCAAATCCGATGGAACCAAGAAAAAATTCTACGAAGCGGTTGTTGGTGGTGGCTCAGTCGGCGTGCCCGGTGTCATTGCGATGATGGAGCTCGCCTATCAGGATCACGGCATTCTGCCTTGGAACGTCCTATTTCAACCAGCGATAAAATTAGCTCGTGAAGGATTCCCTATTTCGGAACGGCTGTATTTCCTCCTTGAGCGTGATAAATTTTTAAAAACCAAATCCGTCGCAGCGGAGTATTTCTATTTACCTGATGGCACGGCCAAACCTGTTGGCACTATTCTGAAAAATCCAAAACTAGCAGATACGCTTGAGCGCATTGCACAAAATGGCAGCAACGCTTTTTATCGCGGCAAGATCGCTAAAGATATTGTTACTGCTGTGCAAGCAGACATCCAGAATCCTGGCTTGCTGACCGAGGTCGATTTGGCTAATTATCATGCCGTTAAACGAGAACCTGTTTGTGCTGATTACCGGGAAAATTTGGTTTGCGGAATGGGCCCTCCGACCTCTGGCGGAATTACGGTCTTGCAAATCCTCAAAGTGTTGGAAAACTGGGAAATGTCCGCGACATCTCCTGGCAGCCCTGAGGCAATTCACCTAATATCACAAGCAAGTGCGTTGGCCTTTGCCGATCGTAACAAATATTTGGGTGACGCAGATTACGTCGATATCCCGAAAACAGAAATGTTAGCTGACACCTATATTGCAAGTCAGGCAAAACGGGTAGCCCCAGCAGTCTCAAAAATTCCCTTTGTTGCCGGCCGACCGTCGGAAAAGCAAGGGAATTTAAGTGTCGACAATGCGATTGAACTTCCCTCAACTAGCCATTTCAGCATTGTTGATCAGGAAGGAAATGCCGTTTCAATGACGACTTCTGTCGAAAATGTATTTGGATCCCGATTAATGGTAGATGGTTTTATCCTCAACAACCAGCTTACGGACTTCTCTTTTAATCCCATTGGAAACGATGGCCCTGTTAATAATCGAATTCAACCTGGCAAACGCCCGCGAAGTTCTATGTCACCAACCATGGTTCTGGATGATGGTGGTAATCTTCAGATGGTGGTTGGATCACCGGGTGGCAGCCGGATAATTGGCTTTGTTGCCTCTACAATTGTCGGTGTTCTGGATTGGAATTTGGACATGCAATCCGCCATCGATATGCCCCATCACATCAATCGCAATGGGACATTGGATCTAGAAAAAGATACTTCCTTGGCTTCACACCAATCCGATTTAGAAGAAATGGGGTACGAAGTGAAGCTCAGAACACTTAATAGTGGTCTTCACGGTATATTAGTGACGAAAGAAGGCCTGCAAGGCGGCGCTGATCCGCGTAGAGAAGGTGTAGTTCTTGACCGATAATCTTCATCCTTAGTCTTCGTCAGATTGAACCACAATGAATAACCTTGAAAAAGGATAAAGTGTCGAGCCGTCACGCCTTTGCGGATAAGCTTCAAGCAAACGCTCAGCATATTCAGCTTCGAAGGCTTCAACGTCATTCTCGTCAAGTGCTTGTACAAATGGACGCAAGGCCGTGCTTCGCGTCCATTCCAAAACCGCGTTTTTTCCTTCCAAAACCTGAAAATACGTAGTCTCCCAGATATTTATCCGACGAGCCAACGGGGAAAGCAGGTCAAAGTACCAATTAATATTATGGACAGGCGCCGGACGGACCAACCCGCCGAGCTTGTCAATCCATTTGGAAGTTTGCGCCAATTCATAGATGTTCTGATGTGATGGCGCATTGAAGTTATTTGGCATTTGAACAGCAAGAACGCCGCCTGGACGTAAATTTGATAGCAACATGGGAAACAGGGTTTCGTGATCATCCAGCCAATGCAATGCTGCATTACTAAAAATCAGATTTCCTTTGCTGGTTGGGTTGAAATGAGAAATATCGCCATGCTTCCATTCGATGGAGGGGTGGTCACGACGGGCTTTTTCAAGCATTTCCTCAGAGCTGTCGATACCAACAATGACGGCGTCATTCCAATGATGCGAAATTATCGAGGTTACATTTCCCGTTCCGCAACCCAAATCGTAAATCACAGATGGCGGATTTATCGGAACCTGCGCCAGTAAGTCCAAAGCGGGCCGCAAACGATGATCAGAGAAGAGCGTATATTGTTCTGGATTCCAAGCCATAGTCTCTCTGATCTCCCAATAAATGTTATTGGGTAAGGTAGCATTTTTATCCACTTAATAAAGGGCCGATAGAGAATATATCACGAAATCTGATCTTGGCTTTTCCTGGCCTGGTACAAATCTAGTCCGTCAGTTTGTGGTCAGCTTTCGCGTCTACGGCCAGAATCTGCCGCAGTTCAAATTCTTCTGCAGTCAAAACTTCAGCGCCATGGGAACCCAAAGATAGTGTTTGCCGAACTCTTTCAGATTTTTCCGTGTGATAGGGGTTTGGCTTCCGATAACAATCAACCCCGCCCATCGTTTTATAACAATGCACTGATGCTTGCACAAAAGTCTGCTTTGGTGATTGGCAGTAATCTTCTCCAATGGAAAGATTAGTCGCGGAGCAATTTACTCCTGCATATTCGGAAATTTGTTTATCAAAAGATTTAACAATATCTGTGGTACAGGCCGTCAGAAAAACGACACTGCCTATCACGCATCCTATTTTACAAAAATCAAACATTGTCGAACGCAAATCCCATCATTTGGCTTTTTTGGTATTCCAATGGGATATACGTACCATTTAGCGGTTTAAAATAGGTTAATCCGGAACTTTTACTCTGAAAACCGTTCCTGATTCGTCTGTTCGTTCCAAAGTGATTTCCCCACCGTGAGCAGTGATCAATTCATTGGCAATAGACAAACCCAATCCTGTTCCTTCCGCACGCGCGGAACCTGCAAAGGGTTCGAATAAATGTTCTTTTGCTTTCGCGGGTAGGCCTGGACCGCTATCGCCGACTCGCAAGATGGTTCGACTATTGGCCCGACGTGCTTCAATTTCAATTAGACCTTCCGAGCCCATCGCTTGAATTGCATTTTTACTGAGGTTTAGTAACACGCGATACAATTGATCACGGTCAGCATTCAACATCAAACCACTCGGAATATCGTTTTTCCAGACAATATCCGAGTCCGCGGAAATCCCGACAGAAGTTTTTACTTCATTAACCAGCGGCTCCAGTAAGAACCGTTCCCGCTTCGGTTCTCGTTCTTCGGCTTTGCCATATTTTAAAGTTTGCGAACAAAGGTCAATTGCCCGGTCGATACTCGTCATTAATCTGGGAATGATTTTTTGTACTTTCGGATCATCAATCTGTGCAAGACTATCACTGACAATTTGGGAAGTTGAGAGGATATTTCGAAGATCATGACTGATCTTGGTCACAGCGGTCCCCAATGCGGCAAGGTGCTGCTTCTGCTTTAGGGCCGTCCTTAGCCGTGTCTGCATTATCTCTAGTTCCCGTTCCGCCACGCCAATCTCATCCTGTCGCTCAGTTGCGATCAAGCTTGTTGCGGGATCTTCGGGCGCACGACGAAAGCTAATCATATTCTCGCTCAGCCGCCGCATTGGACGCACCATCAACCAATGCAAAGATAAATAAACCAAGATCGCTGTCAGCAATGAAATGATTAATGACAACCAGAAGATATTCCACGCATAATCATACATAGCGTCGATAAGAGGGCTCTCATCAATTACCACTTCCAAAGACGAATTTGGTTCATTTTCTATAGGGGTAATTATACGAATAATACGATCCGGCCCTACCATCAGGCTCATAAACGCATCTTCGATCAAAGCGCGTGGACTGCTATTGGCGAGGTTAAACTCAGCATCGATAGCAGGCGGCATATTCTCACTTAAAATAAGAAGCCGTGAATTCGCCCCATGCAAGACGACACTGCGCGCACCCACTCTAAACAACAACTCCTCTTTCAATTCTTCAGACACCATATTGTCCGGCGACGCCAGTAGAGACAACGTCGCCAAATGCGCGAATTCGGTTTTTTTGACCAAATAGTTAAGCCGAAAGAAAGCGACAGAAGGCACAAAAATAAGCACTTCCGCTAGCATGACAAATAGAAGTGTCATTAATAGTAGTCTTGCGGACAGGCTCTTAAAGACACCGGCAATTTTCTTAATAAAAGTCATGCTACAGAATAGACCAAAAAAATGGGTTGGCATCAATATATAGATACCAACCCATTAATATAGAACAAGCCACTCGAAAACGGCTTGTCTATTTAGGACTAATCTTTTTTCTTTGCAGCACATGGGTTACATGGGCTGCATTTTTTAGCTGCCTTGCATGGGTTGCAGGCGCCACAGGCTTTTTTAGCAGCGCACGGATTGCAAGCTCCACAGGCTTTTTTGGCGCCACATGCACCGCAGGCTTTACAAACTTTTGCAGCTGAACAGCTAGCAACAGCAGCAGGAACAATTGCGGATGAGGCCATTGTTGCGATTGCCGCGGCAGTTAGAACTTCCTTGAACATAGACGTCTCCTGTCTTTTCATAAATTGTTTAACTAAGATCAAATCCTTAGAAACCAAACATGGCAATATTTCAGGTAAAAGCCGAATCAACTGAGATAACGAAAGCGTTATCAGCAAGGAGTTAGCCAAACAATGATAAAAACTTCACGATTTTCCGGGTTTTCCCGCTAAACAGGCTCGGTGTGTAGTAGCTTCCAGCCGCCCGTTTACCAATTTCACCTAATGTCGGGTAAGGCGCGATATAGCTTGCCATAGTCCCTATTTTGAGCTTCGCAGTAATAGCAACTCCCCAAGGGTGAATAAGTTCTCCCGCATGTGCGCCGACGATTCCTGCTCCAAGAATTTTTCCTTTGTCCGTCGTAATGGCTTTTATCAGACCCGACGTCTTCCTCTCCGCTCTAGCGCGGTCTATATCAGCAAACGGAACTTCCAGAACCTTGATCCGATCCCCATATTGCTTCCGCGCGGCGGCTTCGCTCAAACCGACATTAGCGAGCTCAGGATCCGTATAAGTAACCCACGGGACGGCCGAATAATCGACTTTCGCAGGCAGCCGAAACAATGCATTTCTGATGACGATACCGGCATGATAACCAGCTATATGCGTGAATTGATACCCGCCTGCCACATCACCTATGGCAAATACCTTTTTATTGGTCGAACGCAAACGTGCATCGACTTCAATTCCTTTGGGAGAATAGCTAATCCCAGCCGCTTCCAGATTCAGATTTTCTACATTGGCCTTTCGTCCCGCTGCAACGAGTAAATGTGAACCTGATAAGGTTTCACGCGCCTCCCCCTCACCCAGCATTATGTTATAAACGCCATCTGGTCCTTTCGAGACCTCGGCAATATTAACGCCTTCGCGAATATCTATCCCGTCTTCTTTCAAGTGCGATAAAACGACCGAACTCAAATCCGGATCATCTCTGCCAAGCGCTTTAAAAGCTTCCAGAACGGTCACTTTTGATCCCAATCGAACATGCGCCTGCGCCATTTCTAGGCCAATGGGTCCACCCCCAATAATTATAAGGTGCTTCGGCTTGATCCTGTTTTCAAAAATTGTCTCATTGGTAAGGTATCCTGCCTCTTCCAGCCCTCTAATTGGTGGCGCGGTTGCAGTCGAACCTGTGGCCACAACGAAACGGCGGGCCCTGACTCTGTTGTCTCCGACTTCAATCTCATTGGGGCCGACGAATTTGCCATATCCCTGCAATACCTGGACGCCAAGACTTTCGAATCGCTCTACGGAATCATGCGGAGCTATGGAAGCAATGACTTCGGCCACATGATCCATAACTTTCGAAAAATCTACGTCAGGATCCGGCCCCGTCACACCGAATATCTCTGCACCTTTCAACGCCGCCGCCTTTTTTGCTGCCGCAATCAATGCTTTTGATGGTACACAGCCATAATTCAAGCAATCGCCTCCCATTTTGCCGCCTTCAACGAGGACTGTATTTGCGCCCATTTGACTGGCGCCCGCGGCAACAGACAGGCCGCCTGATCCACCGCCGATAACGCAAATATCAGCTTTAATAAGTTTCGTCATGATTGGATATCCTCTTTATGTGGCTTGGCCTTTGCGTAATTTTTTAATAACAATTGGCATAAGGGAAACAACGCCAAGTGCGACGAATGACAATATGATTTCCGTTGTAATTAGAGATGATATCTGAAAATCAAGTGTGCAGCCCGCCTGACCAGAAGCCATGCAAGCGTCATATTTGCCTTTCTGTTCGACAATGATGCTATCGAGCCCGACGCCTAAGAAAGCGAAAACGAAAGTGCCAGGAATAATACCAAATAGGGTTCCAATGATATATGTCTTGAGCTTTACGCCGAGGAAAGCTGGCGCGATGTTGACAAGCCAGAAGGGAAAGGCCGGGACTAAGCGCAAGAACAATAAGTAACTCAGCGCGTTTTCTGCAAAGCCACCTTCAAGCTTCTTTAGCCAAGGCCCTGCTTTTTTTCGAAGGGGTTCACCTAGAGAAGTTGCTGCGACAAAAAAAAGAATCGTCGCTCCGATAGTCGCGGCGATAACAGTCGTTGCACCTGCAACAATCCAGCCAAACAAAAACCCGCCAGTAACGGTCATCAGTAAACCGCCAGGAAACGAGCACGCGACGGCCACGATATAGAGCACCATATAGAGCAGGATTGCCATCAGGTAGTTATCATTTACGAAATTTAGCAATCCATCTCGGTTCTCACTCAACGCACGAAAAGTAAGGTACTCGTCTAATCCAAAAAGAAAGAACGAGGCGAAAAGCAAAACAATGAGAGCCAGCGGCGCAAGTTTTTTTAAGGAGAAACCGCCCCCTTTACTGCCGTTTTGGCCGGTGATTTTATCCATGTTCGATTCGTTCCTTAACTAACGTTAGGAGGCCTCGTCGCAGCAGACTAGCACATACAGGGACTTGAAAATAAAATTTCAACCTAATTTGCATAGCCATCTGCCTCTCATTTTGAACCTCTAAGTCAACAGAACATATTATGCACGGGCGTTTTCGAAAGCCCCGCTCACCCAAACGTGAGACGAGTTGAACCCGCCCTAGAAATGAATTCGGCATTTTTCATCTCGTGCATTGACTTCGCATAGTAGAAACCTTATACAGCGGGGCTTGTTTTCTCTCTACACCTTGAGGTGTGGATGATCGACGGAGAAGTTTCTTGAAACGTACATATCAACCGAGCAAATTGGTGCGCGCACGTCGCCACGGTTTTCGTGCCCGCCGGGCAACTGTAGGTGGCCGCCGGGTGCTTGCCAATCGCCGCTCAAAAGGCCGTAAGAGCCTTTCAGCTTAAACCATGCCAATCGGCGCCGAACGATTAAAGAAGCGCGCGGACTTTCTCCGTGTCGCCTCTGTTCGTCGCAAGTGGGCTACCCCTGGCCTCGTTTTACAAGCCGCATGTGGCACTGCCGAACAAAATAGCGGCAGAGTACGTGTCGGCTTTACTGTGACTAAAAAGGTCGGGAATTCGGTGATCCGCAATCGCGTAAAACGGCGCCTACGTGCTGTTGCACAGGATTTAATTCCCAGTAACGCCATGGCAGGATGGGATTACGTCTTGATCGGTCGACACACGACCATAAATCGTGATTTCAAAGATCTACAAACAGACTTGCGAACTGCCCTCAAAAAAGTCACCCCATCCCAAAACAAAAATAATCGGGGTCAATTGTGATAAATCCGATAACAATGGTTTTAAAGGGATTGGTAAAAGTATATCAATATGCCATCTCGCCCTATCTACCAGCGAGTTGTCGGTATTACCCAACTTGTTCAAGCTATGCTTTGCAAGCGCTGGATAAACATGGGCCAGTAAAAGGTTTATATTTCACGGTGGGTCGATTGGGTAGATGTCATCCGTTTGGTGGTCAAGGGTATGATCCTGTCCCCGAAAAGAAGAACGAATGTCAACATTGCGCGGCGGAACCTTCCAGCCACGCCAGCATTGAGTAAATTTAGGGTATAAATAATGTCAGATCAGAAAAACCTGGTCATCGCGATCGTCCTTTGTTTCCTGATTATCTTCGGGTTTCAATACTTTGTTGAGGGGCCGCAAGTCGATGCAGAACAGCAAAAACAAGCTGCAACAAATGCAGCCGACGGTACGACCGGTCAAGCGCCGACAATTGGTGCGGATGCCTCTTCACCAAGCATTCCAGGTTCAGCAATCCCAAATGCGGTAACTCGGGAAGAAAGCCTTCAAAAATCAGAGCGCGTAAATATTAATACTCCGTCGTTGCATGGCTCCATATCGCTTTTGGGCGCACGCCTCGACGACCTGACGCTGGTGAAATATCGCGAGACAGTTGACCCGACAAGCCCGGAAATCAAACTGCTATCCCCTGCGGGCAGCCCAAACCCCTATTATGCGGAATTTGGCTGGAGTCCTTCCCCGGATTCTACTCTCGCGCTGCCGAATGCCAACACTCTCTGGTCAACAACGGCGGGTGAGCTCTCTCCAGAAAATCCCCTTAAGCTAACTTGGGACAATGGCGCTGGATTGATTTTCCATAGGACCATATCCGTTGACGAAGATTATTTATTCACCGTTGAACAAATGGTTGAAAACAAAACCTCTACGGATGTCACACTGTATCCCTACGGTTTAATTTCACGACATGGGACACCTGAGACAACGAACTTCTATATTTTGCATGAAGGCCCTATTGGTGTCCTGAACGAGACGTTGGAAGAAGTAGACTATGATGATTTATCAGACGGTGCTGATGAGTCTTATAATTCTACGGGGGGCTGGATCGGTATTACTGACAAATTCTGGCTAACCGCTCTCGTCCCGGATCAAAAAACAAAAATCAAAGCTCGCTTCACTCATACAAGTCAGGGCGATCGGTTCCAAACAGATTTCCTGGATCAGCAAGGCATAAATGTTCCGGTTGGATCGACAGTCGGCGTTACCAATCATTTGTTCGCTGGAGCAAAAGTTGTTTCTGTACTTGATACTTATGAGCAAGAATATGGTATCGCGAAATTCGACCTCGCCATTGACTGGGGATGGTTTTATTTCCTTACGAAGCCAATTTATTTCGCACTCGAGTTTTTCAATGGTTTGATTGGTAACCTAGGCTTAGCCATCATGGCCTTAACAGTCGTTATCAAGATCATTCTTCTGCCCCTTGCCCATAAATCCTATGTCTCTATGAGCAAGATGAAAAAACTTCAGCCGGAAATGGTCAAACTGCGTGAGCAATATGGTGACGATAAGCAAAAGCTCAATCAAGAAATGATGGCGATGTACAAAAAGGAAAAAGCGAATCCAGCGGCGGGATGTTTACCCATCGCTATGCAAATTCCGATTTTCTTTGCCCTCTATAAAGTGCTGTTTGTGACACTTTTAATGCGACATCAACCCTTTTACGGATGGATCAAGGATCTGGCGGCGCCCGATCCGACGACTATGTTCAACCTATTTGGCCTCATTCCTTGGGATCCCCCTCAATTCCTCATGATCGGTGTGCTACCACTCCTGATGGGCGTCAGCATGTTCTTGCAGCAAAAGCTCAACCCACAACCAGCGGATCCGATACAGGCCAAAATATTCCTGTTCATGCCCATATTCTTTACCTATTTGCTGGCCAGTTTCCCGGCAGGCCTGGTGATCTACTGGACATGGAACAACCTTCTCAGCATGGCGCAGCAATGGCTTATCATGAAACGTATGGGTGTCTCTGTGTCCGGCAAAAAAACCTGAAGGAAGAATCATAATGACGGATACCCAAGATCCGGATGGAAACAAGGCGGCCCGCATTGACGCGGGCCGTTTACTTTTTGCCAAAGAATGCCAATTCGTGGCCGGAGCAGCGACACTGGAAATGCTGCCGGATTTACCTATGAATGAAGTTGCCTTTTCAGGCCGGTCCAATGTCGGTAAATCGAGCTTGATAAATGCATTAACAAATCGCAATACATTGGCGCGCACGTCCAATACACCTGGCCGCACACAACAAATTAATTTCTTCGACCTTGGGGGTCGCCTGTATTTGGTCGATTTACCGGGCCATGGCTATGCGAAAGCATCGAAAGAAAAAATTAGCGCCTGGACCGATCTCGTTAACACATATTTGAAAGGCCGCGCAAAACTTCGTCGCGTTTGCCTGTTGGTAGATTCACGTCATGGATTGAAGATAACAGATCACGAAGTGATGGACATGCTGGATGTGAATGCGGTCAATTATCAGATAATTCTCACAAAGGTTGACAAGACTAATCAAAGTGACTTGAAATCTGTATTGAAGAAGATTGAACAGGAGCTAGCAAAGCGGCCCGCAGCGCACCCAGAAGTGTTTATGACCAGTTCCGCTAAAGGAATTGGAATTGAAGAGCTTCGCGCGGAGCTTGCATCGCTTGCGGAAGAATGAGTAAGAATTATGAGTGATACGGAATTAACGGTCGAAGAGCAACTGAGGAAAGCGCAAACCCTCTCCGAAGCCCTTCCTTATATGCACCTTTTCGCAGGACAGACCTTCGTTATCAAATATGGCGGACATGCCATGGGGGATGAAAGCCTTGCCCATGATTTCGCTCGTGATGTTGCGCTGCTCAAACAAGTGGGAATTAATCCGATAATCGTCCATGGCGGCGGTCCGCAAATTGGTGCCATGCTTGAAAGATTGAAAATTAAGAGTTCCTTCGTTGACGGCCTTAGGGTGACAGATAAGGAAACCGTCGAGATCGCGGAAATGGTTCTCTCCGGATCCCTCAACAAGAAAATTGTGTCCTCCATCAATTCTGCTGGCGGATTGGCCGTTGGTCTTTCCGGTAAAGACGGAAATCTGATCGAAGCCCAGAAGCTGACCCGAACAAAACGCGACCCGGACAGCAATATTGAGCGTATTCTTGACCTCGGTTTTGTTGGCGAGCCCCGGCGTATCAATCCGGAAATTCTTGAAAATTTTGAAGAAAACAATGCTATTCCAGTGATTGCCCCCATCGGTATTGGTCCAAAAGGGCAGACTTACAACATTAATGCTGATACTGCAGCAGGCCATATCGCGGCGGCAATTGGGGCCACCAAGTTGATCATGATGACAGACGTTGAAGGTGTTCTGGATAAAGACAAAAACCTTATGTCCAGGCTAAGCCCCACTGATGTGAAAAGATTGCAAAAGGATGGAACAATTGCGGGCGGCATGATACCAAAGCTGGAAACCTGCCTCTTTGCGCTCGACGAAGGTGTCGATTCTGCCACTATATTGGATGGACGTATTCCTCACGTTTTGCTATTGGAAATTTTCACGGAGCACGGCATCGGTACAATGATCACCGACCATGTTGGTTAATCTCCTGTGTAAAAGGAAAGCTGCCAGTCCATTTCGTCTTCCGTAAACGGAAATTCTATCCCATTTCGCGCATTGACTATTTCCCGTCGTGGAACATGCGCAATATTGGTCTGGATATTGAAGGCTAGCCTCATGGAAAGGCCTGCTTTCCAGCATAACGATGTCACAATTTTACCATTCCGGGCCTCCATCATTGCCTGGATTTTCTTTTGGCTGTATCCGGCCATCAGAGATAGCGCTGTCGTGACAAAAGTATGGTTTTTTTCCTTAATAGCGTCGCTCAAGCGATCTTCATCCAGCGCGCCTGCAGTCCATAGTGCTTCAGCAGTCGACACAGGGGCAGGTTCAGCCAAGGTAGACATTTCTTCTGCCGCATCGATACGTGTTCGTACCAATTGTTTTAGATCGGCTTCTACATCCGGGGAGAGATTCCGCTTACGAGCCAATTTTTCAATCAAGGATGCCCCGACAAAACCGGCAATCCGACGAACGGCACGAAGCGATAGATCAAGCCGCATTGTCAAAGGCTCATGCAAATCAGCAACCGTCTCGGCCTGGTCAATAATTTCATCGATGGTCTCTTCGCGTACTTTGGCAGACGGATTAGCCAGTAGCGCAGCTACTGCCGGAATTTCAAGACTAGCAGCAACTGCAGCAGACACGTCCTCACCAATTGCTTCGCGCCGCGCGATCGCCGGTAAGGCCCCCACGGCGACGCCACTCGCGATAATTTCGATCAAGTCATCATCGCTAAGCAACGGTGAGTATTCCAGAATGGGGCCGGCGACAATTTCTTCAAGATCCTGCGCCAATGCCAGAACAATATGTCGAGGGGCTGAAAATGTCTCTTTTAGAGCCTCAGCGACGATTGCTCGAACAGTTGTGGTATGATCCTCCGCCAGCATTTCCAGAACCTCAATGGTCTTTTCCTGCAGGACTGTAGCAGCATCACCGGTCAAATCCGGTAGAATCTTGCAGATCTTTCTTGCAAGGTCCTGCCGGACCTCATCTTCTTCATCTTTTGCTAGCAGCGCATTGGCTTGAACCGGTGTCGTCGGGTTTCGCGCCAGGCTTCGTCGAACGTCCAAGTCATCATCATCTGCAAGATAATAGAGAATTTCTGGTTCTGTTTCACTTGCCAGAGCAACTTCCGCGCGCACGCCTACTTCATTGCTATGGGCTCGCGATTTGTTTTCTTCGTAAGAGAACGCCGTCTTTTCACTAGTTAGGTGGCTACTGCGGCCCATGGCATACTATTCCGGTCATTCCAAATAACAAAAACTCAGGAGTTTGTTGAGATCACAATGCCCGTAAGGCTAGAGGAAAGATCTTAACAGCCTCTTAAATTTCCAAATCACCAAGCTATAGTTTCTGATTAAGTATGATTGATTAAGCCTTGTCCTAACCCGTAATCAGAGCCACAATCAACGCCATGAACCTTATTCCTAAATGGGCCGACTTCGCGCATATCGATACTTGGATATTTGACCTGGATAATACCCTCTATCCGGCGCATTCAAATCTATTTGCAAAGATTGACAAGAAAATGGGAGAATTCGTCTCGGATTTTCTAGGCGTTGATTTACCTGAAGCGAAATCCGTCCAAAAAAAGTATTTTCACGAGTATGGAACAACCTTGAACGGTTTGATGCACAACCATGGAATGGACCCAAAAGGCTTTCTTGATTATGTACATGATATTGATGTCACGGACCTAGCGACAGCGCCAGAGCTTAGCACAGCACTTGAGGAGCTGGAGGGCCGAAAAATTATATTTACCAACGGATCGCACTATCATGCAACCAATGTGGCATCACAACTGGGTATAGAGCATCATTTCGAACATATTTTCGATATCGTCGCGGCCGACTATCGCCCAAAACCAGATATGAGTGTTTACGAAAAACTTGTCCAGGAACTCGAAATCAATCCGAAAAAGGCTGTTCTTTTCGAAGATATGGCAAAAAATCTGGCCCCTGCAAGGGAAATGGGCATGATCACGGTTTGGCTGCCCAATGAGGAGCATTGGTCTCATGATTCAGCCGAGGACGGCCATATTCAGTATTCTACAGATAACTTAGCCCAGTGGTTGCAAAGTCTGCTGAATGACAAGACTGTCAGTCGCGGCTGATGCCTGCCTCAAAGGCTTATGTTGACATCCTATCGGGGCAGTTTATGTTTTCGAAAAATACTCATTCACTTGCTTAAGGAATTACCATGACATTAGCAGATTTGCAGCCTGTCGTCGACGCAGCCTGGGAAAATAGGGATACAATCTCCCCGGCAACCAAAGGTGCCGAGCGGGAAGCTGTCGAAGAAACATTGCAAGCATTGGATAACGGATCCGCCCGTGTCGCCGAAAAAACTGAAGACGGCTGGGTCGTCAATCAATGGTTAAAAAAAGCTGTTCTTTTGTCGTTTCGCCTCAATGATATGGAAATCATCAAAGGCGGCCCTGGCCAGAATTCCAATTGGTATGACAAAGTTCCCAGCAAATTCGAAGGCTGGACCGAAGCGAAATTCAAAGAGGCGGGGTTTCGGGCGGTACCAAATTGTGTCGTCAGACGGAGTGCATATATTGCTCCAGGAGCGGTATTAATGCCAAGCTTTGTCAATTTAGGCGCCTATGTAGATAGCGGCACCATGGTCGATACATGGGTAACTGTTGGATCTTGCGCACAAATCGGCAAGGACGTCCATTTATCGGGCGGTGTCGGTATTGGTGGTGTACTGGAACCATTACAAGCAGATCCCGTCATCATTGAAGACAATTGCTTTATTGGCGCACGTTCGGAAGTTGTGGAAGGTGTGATCGTTGAGGAAGGGTCCGTATTGTCCATGGGCGTTTTCATCAGCGCGTCTACAAAAATCATCAATCGGGATACTGGCGAAATTCATATTGGACGGGTTCCAGCTTATTCAGTGGTGGTTCCGGGAAGCTTGCCTGGAAAACCACTTCCCGACGGATCACCGGGACCAAGCTTGTACTGCGCTGTCATTGTAAAAACTGTCGATGAGCAGACACGCTCAAAGACCTCAATTAATGACCTGCTTCGGGATTAATCCTACTAAAACTTAGGATGGAGCCAGCTCCATCCTAGCGTTTTGTGCGATTCTCCCGGTATACAAGATAAAGACCACTGGCGCCGATAACAGCAACACCGGTCCAGACATGAGCTGCCGGAAATTCAGCAAACACCAGATATCCCAACGTCACTGCCCAAAACAATCCGGTATATTCGAAGGGAGTAATCACGCCCACTTCACCAACTCTGAACGCCCTAATCAGACAAATATTTCCTGCTAGCGACAGAACCGCCATCGCCGCAATTAGACCGACGTCTTCCAGCGGTATCGGTTGCCATACAAAAAACGAGGCGAGCCCCGTAATAGTCGTTGTTCCCAATGTCATATAAAAAATTATGGTGAAAGTTGATTCGGTCGTTCCAAGCCAGCGCCCAATCAGCATGATCGCGCAATAACTTAAACTGGCACCCAAAACCATAAAGGCTTCCAGCTCCAAAAGCCCGCTCGTCGGCTGCATGACAATCAAAACACCGACAAATCCAACGAAAATGGCGCCCCAGCGGTGACGTCCAACCTTTTCTTTAAATATTGGGACAGAAAGAGCCGTCATGACAAAAGGGGACACAAAAAATATGACCGTTGCTTCCGCCAGCGGTAAAGTCTTAAGCGACATGAAAAAAAGCAGAGGCGCCAAAAGGCCAAAAATTATTCTTAATCCGTGGCCCTTGTACTGTTTGGTTTTCACCGATCCAAAACCACCATGGGTAACCATCCAAGTCAGCAGAATTGTCAGGTTGAACATACCACGAATAGCCAAGATCTGAATGACAGAGTAATCTGCCTGTACGAGTAATTTACCCACCGCATCCATCGATGACATAAAGAAAACGCCAATCAGCATAAAGGCTATACCTTGGATATTCTTCGATTTGATCGGTACAATTGCTGTCATGGGGATTTCTTTCGCGTGGGGACACTAGTCTTATCTTGAGCGGATCGAATAAGCAATATTCTTTGATGTCAATTTACTGCTTTCGTAACCTTCGTCATTGACCGACTACCCAAGCTGACGGTAAAGGAAACTATGAACAAAAATAAATCCATTGACGTAGTTTCCCTGACGCAGGAACTAATGACTTGTCCCAGTGTAACACCGGCCGACGCAGGTGCGCTCGATGTGCTGCAGAAAACTCTGGAGAAAATCGGCTTTAACTGCCATAGACTTATGTTTTCAGACGAAAATACTCCGGATGTCGATAACTTATATGCTCGATTTGGTACCGATGCTCCAAACTTCTGCTTTGCTGGCCATACCGATGTCGTACCCGTAGGTGATGAAACCGCTTGGCAGACAGGTCCATTTGATAGTGTCATCAAAGAGGGGGTTCTTTATGGCCGCGGCGCCGCGGATATGAAAGCTGCTGTGGCCAGCTTTGCCGCCTCTTCCGCACGGTTTATCGAGAATTCCGGCGGAAATTTTAAAGGTTCCATCAGCTTGTTGATTACCGGTGACGAAGAAGGGCCGGCAATTAACGGAACTCGTAAAGTTCTCGAATGGATGGAGAAAAACGGCGAAAAAATAGATAACTGTCTCGTCGGAGAACCAACAAACCCAACCAAAATGGGTGAAATGGTGAAAATTGGCCGCCGTGGGTCTTTTACAGGTTTCTTAAAAGTAATCGGGAGCGAAGGGCATGTTGCCTATCCCCATTTGGCGAACAATCCAATTCCTCATCTGACGACTTTAGTTGCCGCTTTAAGCAAACTCGAACTTGACAACGGAAGCGAGCATTTTCAAGCTAGCAATCTTGAATTTACAACTATGGATGTTGGGAATACAGCGACGAACGTTATTCCAAGAACGGCCTCCGCTACTTTCAATATTCGTTTTAATACTCACCATAGCCTGGATAGTCTTGAGGCAACAATTCGTTCATGCCTCGATCAAGTTGCAGGAGAATGCGAGGCGGCTTATGAATTACGTGCATTGAAAAATTCTGAACCATTTCTAACTGAAGAAGGTGACTTTAGCACCCTCGTTGCAAATGCAATCGAAAACCGTCTTGGGCAGAAGCCTGATTTATCGACAACGGGAGGTACTTCCGATGCCCGCTACATTAAAAATTATTGTCCTGTAGTCGAATTCGGGCTTGTTGGTCAAACCATGCATAAGGTCGACGAATGTGCCGACGTTGCGGATATCGAAGCTTTGGCGGATATCTATACTGATATTTTAGAAGGGTATTTCGCATAAGTCTTATGGTGAGTATCAAGGAAATAACCTCGTCACTTTATGGCGCTTACCGACTAGCGCGCCTAGATCCAGATGCATTGCAGTATTTCAATATCTCTGCATCCGGGTTTTATCGATCGTTTGCCGCAGTTTTTTTGGCATTACCCTTTTTTTTGATCGAAAATGCCATTGACTACAAAAAATTCGAAACAGCGACTTCGTTCGCGCCTTTTTTGATTGTGCTTGGAATTGCCCTGACGGTCAGCTGGATGTGTTATTTGATCGCCGCAGGTTTCTTAGCCCGCCTTTTGGATATTTTCCAACATTTCACTGTTTTCGTGATCGTCTATAACTGGTCTCAGCTTGGGATTATTATTATCTGGTTACCACTTTCGGTGCTGTCTACAGGACTATTGGACGGCGGGCTCTCTTCAATCATCAGTCTGCTCTTTATCGCGGCGACATATGTATATTTGTGGCGAATATTGCGGATAACACTTGGTATTTCAGGATTGCTTGCCGTCGGGTTTGCATTTCTCGAGTTTATAATCGCTATCTTAACGCAGGTTCTTTTTTCAGATTTCCTGTTCACGACCGCTGCTTAAAACTTGGCTCAACGCTCGTAATCAACCGCGATCAGATATAGGCCATAGGGAGGCGCATTTGGCCCGGCGGCCTGCCTATCCTTGGCATCAAGTGCCTTTAACAGGTCTTCTTTTTGCCATTGCCCCGTCCCGATAAGCGATAGGCTCCCGACCATTGATCGAACCTGGTTGTGTAAAAAGGACTGAGCCGATGTTCCGATCTGTATTTCATCGCCGACGCGCTTAACTTCTAATTTTTCCAGTGTTCGAAGCGGCGACTTGGCCTGACATGCAACGGCACGAAAACTCGTAAAATCATGACGGCCAACGAGGAGCTGCGCAGATTCGTGCATTGCATCATGATCAAGCGGGCGCTTAAATTGCCAAGCCAAACCATAATCTACGGTGAGCGGTGCCGTGCGATTAATGATCCGATACAGGTAATGGCGTCCCGTCGCTGAAAATCGAGCATTAAACTCCGGGTCGGTTTCCTCACAAGATATGATCACTACTGACGTTGGCTTCAAATGGTAGTTAACGGCATTCATGACCACATGGGGTTTATGAAGCGATTGAAGCGAAAAATTGGCAACCTGACCCAATGCGTGAACACCTGCATCAGTGCGGCCAGCTCCTTGTATGCGGATCTCTTCGCCGCAAAATTTAAACAGCGCCTCTTCGATACTTTGTTGGACTGACACGCCTTTCTTCTGGCGCTGCCACCCGACCATGCCTCTTCCATCGTACTCAATAACAACCCGATAGTCTGGCATCAGGTCAACACCTCGTCTTTGTAAATGGGATGTCCGTTTAGAAATGTTTTTGTGGGCATCGGAGATTTTCCGGCCCGCTGCAACAACGCCAGTTTGATCGCATCTTTTCCGCAAGCGATCGTCAGCTCATTGTCCAGTACTTGCCCTGGTAGTCCCTTACCCTTCACGATAGTTGCGCCAAGTAATTTTATCCGCGTGCCATTATGCGTACAATACGCCCCCGGAAAAGGGCTCAAACCGTGAATATGCCGACAAAGCTCCTCAGCGGGACGAGTCCAGTCAATGGCGGCTTCTGATTTGGAAATTTTTTCAGCATATGTCGCGCCTTGATCAGACTGCGCGACGGCTACCAATTTTGGATCGCCCAAGTGCGCCATTGTCGCCACCATCAAAGCGGCTCCGGCTTCTGCCAACTCATCATGCAGGCTACCAGCCGTTGTCTGATCGGAGATGGAAATTCTGGTTTCACTTAGAATGTCGCCTGTATCTAATCCCTCTGCCATTTGCATGACAGCTACGCCGGTTTCCCTGTCACCCGACATTATTGCCCGCTGAATAGGCGCCGCGCCGCGCCATCTGGGAAGTAAGGATGCATGTAGATTTAGGCATCCAAACTTCGGCGCCGCCAGAACGGCTTTTGGTAAAATCAAACCGTAGGCAACCACGACAGCAACATCAAGTTTCAATTCCGCAAATGTTGTTTGCACTTCGTCGGATTTAAAGGAAGTTGGTGTTCTTACTTCTATATTGTGGAATTCCGCCAGGCGATGAACCGGAGAGGCGGTCAAGTTTTTCCCCCGGCCTGCCGGTCGAGGGGGTTGGGAGTAGACACAAACAATATCATGACCCGCACTGATCAGTGCTGTCAGCACATGAGAGGAAAAGTCCGGCGTTCCCATAAACGCGATCCGCAGTCCCCCCATCACACGTTCCTTTAGCTGGCCATTTTCTTCAATTTCAGAAGCTTGCGCAAAATCATGTTACGCTTCAACGCTGAAATATGGTCAACAAATAAAATCCCATCCAGATGATCCATTTCATGCTGAATACATGTCGCCAATAACCCCTCCGCCGCTAACTTTTGCGGATTGCCATCCGGGTCCAGAAATTTAACTTCGATTTCCGCCGGTCGCACAACATCGGCATAATGCTCAGGAAGTGACAAGCAGCCTTCTTCATAAGTCGCATCGTGATCTGAAACCCAGGTAATTTCCGGGTTAATCATGGCAAAAGGTTGAGCAGCTTCTTCTTGTTGCCTGCCAATCACATCGACAACCAACAGTCGCTTCTGCACTCCGACCTGAATGGCCGCCAATCCGATGCCCGGCGCGTCGTACATTGTTTCAAACATATTATCGATCAATAAGCGCGTCTCATCCGTCACTTCCAACACAGGTGTCGAGATCATTTTCAAAAGCGGGTCTGGCGCTGTATAGATAGGCAAAATGGCCATGGTATTCCGAAGTCGTTCAAGTTACGATAACCCAAAATCTGGATCTAGGGTCTACGTATTACGCCAACTTGCTTTCGTCAAGGCTATTGGCGCCATTGAAGGCCGTCATGTTGGAGTATTTTATGGAAATTGTCCTCATTGCAGTTATCGGCATTTTGGTTGCCGTGACAGTATTCTTGCTTCTGCGCATGAGGAATGCCGAAAAATTGATCGCAATGGCCTCCACCAATAGTGAACATTTGGCCCGGCTATCTGAAAACCTTCTCTCCCAGCAATCCCAACTTGAAGGGCAATTGAAACAGATGTCGGCAGATGGCGCGGCAAGCCGAACTGAAATCAATAAAACATTGGCCGAGCGATTGGATACTGTTTCCAAGAGGTTGGGAGACAGCATAACGCAATCGACGGAAAAAACAGGAAAAAGCCTGACCGACTTGCAGGCGCGATTGGCTGTAATAGATAAAGCTCAAGACAATTTGACGGATTTATCCAATCAAGTCGTCGGTTTGCAGGATATTTTGGCGAACAAACAAGCACGTGGTGCTTTTGGCGAATTACAACTTAATGATCTGGTGAAATCAGCTTTGCCGCCTTCCGCTTACGAATTTCAAGTGACACTAAGCAACGGCCGACGGGCAGACTGCCTGATAAAACTGCCAAATCCGCCGGGCTCCATTGTTGTTGACGCCAAGTTTCCGTTGGAAAGTTTTCATCAGCTACGGCAGGCAGATTCCGACGGTGATAAAACAATTGCCTCCCGTGCTTTTACCACTGCGATGCAGAAGCATATCGGCGACATTAGCAGCAAATATATTGTTGACGGCGAAACAGCAGAATCGGCTTTACTCTTTCTTCCCTCCGAAGCAGTTTACGCAGAATTGCACGCTAATTTTCCTGCAATTTTGGAAAAGTCTTACCAGGCGCGAGTTTGGATTGTATCGCCAACGACTTTAATGGCAACGTTGAACACGGTAAGGGCCGTCCTTAAAGACAGCCAGATGCGCGAACAAGCTGGCGTTATCCAAAAAGAAGTCGGCGTGTTGCTTAAAGACGTTACTCGATTGGAAAGTCGGGTCGATAGTTTAGGACGGCATTTCGCCCAAGCCTCCAAGGATATCGAGGGCATCGAGACGTCTAGTCGGAAAATAAGCAGCCGCGGCGAAAAAATTGAAGACTTACAATTGGGTGAAGAAGAGGCCGAAGACTTAATTGCGCCGCCAGCAGACATGCTCAGACAGCAAGATTAGGCCGATCAACTACTCTCAATAGAACGCCGTGACTTCAATGCAGCAGACAATGTGCCATCATCTAGATAATCGAGCTCTCCACCTACTGGGACACCATGGGCCAACCGACTAATCTTAACGCCAGACGTTTCTAGCCTGTCCGATATATAATGAGAAGTGGTTTGCCCATCGACAGTTGCGTTTAAGGCTAGGATTATTTCCGTAATCTGAGGTTCTCGCGCACGTGCCATTAATCCTTCAATATTCAAGTCATCGGGACCGATGCCGTCCAGCGCAGACAGTGTTCCTCCGAGAATATGGTACCTACCGCGAAACGCGTCGGATCTTTCCAGAGCCCATAAGTCTGAAATATCTTCAACGACACATAATATTGATTGATCCCGCTTTGGGTTCGAGCAGATTGCGCAGGGATCCACTGTATCCAGATTACCGCAAGTTCCACAAATTTTTACATTCTCCGCGGCAAGTGCCATCGCTTTACTTAAAGGAGCAAGAAGACTTTCCCGTCGGCTAATCAGATAAAGCGTCGCCCGCCGCGCAGACCGCGGTCCCAATCCGGGTAATTTCGACAACAGTTGTATTAGGTGATCAATTTCAGAATTACTCATTCGATTACAATTTCCGCCCGGCCTAAAATGGCATTTGCATTCCAGGAGGCAATTCTAGCCCACCGGTCATTTCCTTCATTTTATCGGCGGAATACGCTTCTACTTTGGATTTTGCATCCGCATGAGCAGCGACAATAAGATCTTCCATGACTTCTCCGTCTTCCGGATCGATCAGAGATGGATCTACACTAATACGACGCATGTCTCCTTTACCGTTCAGCGTAATTTTTACCATACCTGCGCCAGATTCACCGGTCACTTCATGACTTTCTAAAGACTGCTGCATCTCGGCCATTTTGGACTGCATTTCTTTGGCCTGCTTCATAAGATTGCCCAGGTTCTTCATTCGAGATATTCTCCATTTTCTCGTAAATTAGTCGAATTCATCTTCTTCGGATATGTCATGTTCGTCCGAACTGTCAAGGGTCGGGCCGAGATTACGGACCTCACGGATCGAGGCGCCGGGAAAGACGCTTTGAATATTGCGTATCATGGGATGGTTTTCCAATGCGCTTATTTCCGCAGCTTTATCATGTCGCCGTTTTTCTGCAATTGTTGGCGCCCCCTCAGCCGCCGCCGACATTTTGACAACCCATTTACCGCCCGTAATTTCGCGCAGCCGGACTCCAAGTTTTGCAACAAGATCAGGTGAGGCACCTGCCGTCGGGCTAAATTCTATAAAGCCCTCTTCAAATTTTACAAGCCTCATGAAATTGGTAACTTCAGCTTTGAGCTTGATGTCCTGACGGTCAGAAAGAAGATCAATAATATCTTCGAGTGATTGCAGTGCCGTGTCTTCAGCCTTCTTTGCGATCAGTTCCGGAAGACTCTCAACAGGTGGCATTTCCAGCGCCGGATCATTCTTCGCAACGAGAGACAAATGAGCCCGCGGGCTTTTATCGGGAGCTGCTATCGGAGCAACCGTTTGTGGCGCTGCTGAGGCCCCGGAATAAGTCATCATTGCTGGAGCTAGACCCGATGACGAGCCAGATTTTCCAGTCGTCGCGGGTGCGGGAGAGGTCTCAGTTTGCTGGTCGAGCTTTTTTGCAAGTTCTTCAGGTGACGGCAAATCACTGACATAAGCGATACGAACCAGAACCATTTCTGCTGCCGCCAAAGACATAGGGGCCTTTCTCACTTCATCAAGGCCTTTAAGAAGCATTTGCCATGTCCGTGCCAGGACCGCCATAGACAATCCGGCGGACAATTCCTGGCCGCGGGTAACATCACCACCTGCCATAGCAACATTATTTGCCGCCTCAGGCGTCACTTTTAAGGCTGTAAGCCAATGTGTCAGCTCCAGCAAATCTTGAATAATTATGATTGGATCCGCACCACTATCATATTGAGAACGCAGAAGCCCCAATGCCTTCTGGATCTCGCCGGACATCAACAGTCCTAATAAATCGAGAATCTGTGTTCGATCCGCCAGGCCCAACATATCCCGAACCTGAAGAGCCGAAACTGCACCGTCACCATGCGCTATCGCCTGGTCGAGCAAGGATAGACCATCGCGAACAGAACCTTCCGCGGAGCGCGCAATCAGTGCAAGTGCGTCTGGTTCAATTTGCGCCTTCTCTTTTTCCGCAATTGTCGCAAAATAGGCAGAGAGGGTCTCACCGTCCACACGCTTCAAATCAAACCTTTGACAGCGCGACAATACAGTAACAGGGATTTTTCGAATCTCTGTCGTGGCAAAAATAAACTTTACATGTTCAGGAGGCTCTTCCAGTGTTTTTAAAAGCGCATTGAAAGCGTTTTTTGAAAGCATATGAACTTCGTCGATGATATAAATCTTAAATCGTGCGGCGACCGGCAAATATCGGACACCGTCGATCAATTCTCGAATATCATCAACACCGGTTCGGCTTGCGGCGTCCATCTCAAGAACATCTTGATGACGGTCTTCCGTAATTGCGATACAATTAGTGCAAACTCCGCATGGCGCAATCGTAGGGCCGCCAGTCCCATCCTCACCAATACAGTTCAGACCACGCGCAATAATGCGAGCGGTTGTTGTCTTGCCAATTCCACGCGTACCCGTAAGCACAAATGCATGTGCGAGTCGTCCCGAGTCGAGCGCATTGGATAATGTTTTCACCATTGCTTCATGGCCAATCAGCTCGTCAAAAGTTGAGGGCCGATACTTACGTGCGAGAACTCGATAGGGGGTGCTGGAATTTTCATCTGACATAGGATGATCTTACCAGAGACTGGGCGACAATATCAAAGCTTTAACGAGCTTCTCTGGACAAATAATCCAATTCGCGATCTTGATGAAGGAGTAAAAATAAGAAGACTGACAACGACCCGCGCCGAAACTCGTTGCGGCTGCTTCCTTCCGGATCTGACCGGGTTCGCGAGGAGCACGCCCATCGCCAGCCTTCCAACGCTTATATCATTCAGTTTATGCGGATTAGCAAGTCCTTTTTCATAGAAATTCGAGTTATTAACGGAACAATCGTTCAAATTGTTATCTTGTTAATTGCGATCTACGAAAACATATGACACTCTGCCGACCATGACAAAACCTATAGTATTTACAGGCAGCCGGTTGGACCGGGCTGCTCATCATCGCTCTGATCCTGAATGGCTTGCCGAAAAACTCAGTGACCCCAGCAGCCGATTTCTTCCCCTCCACGGCTTGAAAGCCCTAATTGACTTGCAGGGCCCGGCCTGCATCGATTGGCGCGGCGTCAGCGATGTTCGCGAATATATTGATGCTGGCGCGCCTTTCATCTTTCTCGGAATAGCCGATTTTTCCTGTCATTTTGCGATCGATGTATCGGCAATCGAGAACCCGAAGCAGCCGCCAATTTCTGATTGGGGTAAATTCATAGATGTACGATCTGTCGCTGCCCAGGTCCGGTCTGGAGATGCTGCGGCACTCGCACAAGCGAGGTCGATGATTGATTGGCATAATCGACATGGGTATTGCGCAGTTTGCGGCTCAAAGACCCATGCTCAAGAACTCGGATATTCCCGTATTTGCTCTGATTCGACTTGCAATGCCACGCATTTTCCGCGAACGGACCCTGTCGCCATTATGATGGTCACCAAAGGGGACAAATGTTTATTGGGTCAAGGTATCAATTTCCCTTCAGATTTTTTCTCATGCCTGGCAGGTTTTATTGAACCTGGCGAAACCATCGAACAAGGCGTCCGGCGGGAGGTCTTTGAAGAATCAGGGATTAAGGTTGCAGATGTCCGATATCACGCGTCCCAACCTTGGCCTTATCCCTCGTCATTGATGATTGGGTGTTTTGCCGATGCTGTCAGTGAGGATATTACGGTGGACACGACAGAACTCGGCGATGCACGTTGGTTTACGCGCGATCAGGTTCGGGAAATGCTCGCAAGCAGTACAAGCCCGTCCGGCCTTCGCATGTCTCCAGAAATGTCTCTCGCCCATCAATTGGCAAAAGCATGGATTGCGTGAAACGCAATTCCTGCTCAGCCCGTGGTCAAGAGCACCATACCCAGCATAATTAATAGTGCCCAAGAAATTCGTTGACGGAAATTGCCCTCTCCCAGCAGTAATGTTCCTAGCATAACCGTAATTAAAACACTTACTTCACGTGCGGGTGCTGCATAGACTAATGGCGTAAAGGTCAACGCTATCAGGAATAGGATAAATGCCAGAGAATTAAAAACCGCTACGCAAAGCACAGCGATCTTATGGTTTCGCCAATGTTGTAGAACTAACGCGCGGCGGGTAACCGCATAGGGAGACAAGAGGACGGACCGGCTAATAGCAGACGCATAGTCCAAAATAAGGGGCGGAATAGCGAGGGCCGTGACCGAATAAGCATCCCACGCCGTATAGCTCCCAATCAATACTCCGGTCGCCAGACCAAAGGCCAGCGAAGTCGTCAAATGAGGCCCCGCACGCTTAAGCCCCCCAGTAAGGAAAAATATGCCGATTATTATGGCGATGCCGCCTGCAATAATCTGCGGTGTAACTGTCTCTTCTAAAAAGAGAACGGCAAAGATAATAGATAAGAAGGGCCCTGTAGCGCGCGCTGTCGGATAGACAAGGGACAAATCTCCCTTTTTGTAACCTTGCTGTAATAGTAAAAAATAGGCCATGTGGATGCTGGCACTCCCGGCGAGAAATAACCACTCTTGGGCACCAAAAACGGGAGGTTCAATCCAGCAGAATATGACAACCAAGGGCAGGTAAATAATGCTGGTCCACGTGGAAAACAGCCAAACCAGTTCAGGGCCACCATCAATCCGTTTAACTAAGAAATTCCATGTTGCATGGCAACAGGCCGCGGCAAGAATAAGAAATAATGCAAAAAGACTCATGGCAAGCACTCAAACTTCAGGTTGCGGGCGCAGAAAATCGCACCCGTCTATCCCCCCTAGGTTTTTAGTCTTTAAGGTGTCTGCCAATGGTGGCGTTACGTGGCGCTCGGTCCAGACCTTATTTCAGCGGAACCCTAGCCACACATAGATAGGTCTCAGCAATATAACACAAAGGCTCTATTGTAAAAGGCGTAAGGTTCTTTTATCGGGAAGCCGGTGCCAATGTGAGGGGGTCCGTAATTTGAATAAGTCCGCGAAAGGGCAAAATCAAAACAGCAACCATGAGAAGCTTCGCCGCGTAATCCCCCATGGCCCAAGTATGCCAAGGAAGGCCGGTACCAGCAAATGCAAGTGAGAAGAATATAACGGTATCGACAAATGACGCGATTATCGATGAAGCAATAGGTGCTTTCCACCAGGATTGCCGCCGCAATTTATCAAATATTGTAATATCCAGCAGTTGAGCTACCAAAAATGCCGTGCCGGACGCCAAAGCAATCCTGGCATCTGCAAGCAACAGCGACATTATTACCGCAACGATAAACCCGACACCGACCACTTCACGCGCGAACCTAACACCTAATGTGCGATTGGTAATATCGGTCACCAGAAATGCCATTGGATAAGAAATTGCTCCCCATGTAAACCAGTCATTCAGGGGCATCTCGACCAGAATATTAGAGGCCGTAACAACAATACCCATGGCAATAACACCAAAGAGAAGGAATATTTTCTGCTTCGCGTTCAATGCCTTAAATTCGTCTACATATTTCTGAATCATCACATTCTATTTCTGTTGGGCCAAAGCCGTTCCAATTTCGGTAGCGCTTATATGCCTGGACCCAGCGGAAATCAATCTAAATCAAGCGCTATATTCTGTTCGGTACGAATTTTGCGGGTAGACGCCAAGTATCTTCAGCTTGGCAGAAAAGAATTGAAGTTCTTCAATTGCGCGCGCCACATGCGCTTCTTCCGGATGTCCTTCTATATCAATATAAAATTGTGCTGCAGCAAAACTTGCATCTGTTATGTAGCTTTCAAGTTTCGTTACATTAATTCCATTGGTCGCAAATCCACCCAGCGCCTTGTAAAGAGCAGCAGGTTGGCTCCGTACTTGAAAAACAAAACTGGTCATGCAATTACCTGCGCGCGGGTCCGGATCTTTTCTCTGTCGCGACATGATAACGAAGCGGGTTGTATTGCCAATGCGGTCCTCAACGCGATCACGCAATACTTCCAGGCCATATATTTCTCCAGCAAGGCTTGACGCAATCGACGCCTGACTTTTATCGCCCATTTCTGCGATCATTTTGGCGGAACCTGCAGTATCGGCATGGATAATTGGTTCGATAGCTAGGTCGCGGATCAGCCCACGGCATTGCGAAAGAGCCTGTTCATGGCTATGGACGGCCTTAATGTCCGTCAGGGTCGATCCAGGCACTCCCAGTAGTTGATGCCGCACAGGCTGAAAATGTTCACCAATAATATAAAGACTTGATTCGGGTAAAAGGTGATGGATATCGGCAACCCGGCCACCTAGAGAATTTTCGATGGGGATCATGGCCAATTGCGCGCGCTCTTCTCGAACAGCCGCAAGTGCCTCAGAAAAAGTATCGCAGGCAATCGCCTCCATTTTCGGAAATACTGTGCTACAGGACAAATGGCCATAGGCACCGGGCACACCTTGAAAGGCAATACAGTTTTCTGGATCCAAATCGGACATCTTCAAATTTCCGTTTCAATAATGCCCTCATTCAGAGGACGTAGTAAACAACTGGCGTATGCGCGCTAAATCTTCGGGAGTATCAACACCAAGGGGCACGGTGTCAACGAGAGCTGCGTCGATTCTCATTCCAGCCTCTAATGCCCGCAGTTGCTCAAGTTTCTCTCGGGCTTCCAGCGGTGCAACCGGCAATGAGATAAAGCGTTTCAAAGCCTCGCGACGATACGCGTATATTCCGATATGGTGATAATGCGGCCCCGCTCCCCAAGGTGATTTAAGTCGACTAAACCAAATGGCCCGACCAGACTTGGTATGAGCAGGAAAACTAACAACCGCTTTCACTGCGCTTTCATCTTCCAATTCACTCGGATCAATTATTTCCGCGACAAGGGTCGAAATGTCGACGCCTGGTGTGGCAAGTGGTTGGAAAACAGCAGAAACCGCTTTCGGGTCCAGAGCCGGCAAGTCACCTTGTAAATTAACCACAGCATCATAATGGCCATCGGGATCAAAAATTTCTACTGCCTCAAATACCCTGTCAGATCCGGAAGGATGGTCTACTCGCGTCAAAATGGCTTTTCCGCCAGCGGCTTCCACGACGTCGACGATTTCGGGTTCCGCACAGGCAACGATAGCAGGGCCAATATCTGCTTCCTCCGCACGACGCAGGACTTGTACAATCATTGGCAAACCATCTATTTCAGCCAACGGTTTCCCAGGTAGCCGTGTGGATGCCATTCTTGCAGGTATGACGATTATTGGATTGCTTGCAATAGTCACGCTCTTTCCATCTCCGAATTGTTGCTCTTACGCCACAGAATAGTGTTTCCTGTGCTGCTGCATATATACGTCTTGCACTGAAGCAACGAAAGCCGTTAATTTCCCCTCGCTTTTTTTTATCGCTACTGGTAAATGTACCGGCAGGTTTGATAGCTGAGGTCAGCAATGAATACTTTTGAGTTTAATAAAATCGCCGGTGCCGTTTTAGCAGGTGCCCTTATCATCATGGTCATCAATGAAGTGGCAACCCTTGCCATTCATCCGACATACCCGGAAACCAATGCCTACGCTATTGATACAGGCGATGTTGGTGCCTCAGAAATCGCGTCCAAGGATGTCGTAGAAGGTCCGTCTCTTGGGGCATTGATGGCTGAAGCCGACATTGAAAAAGGCGCGAAGGTATTCAGAAAATGCGGGGCTTGTCATACTGCCGAACAAGGCGGGGCGAATAAAATTGGTCCAAATCTTCATGGTGTCCTAAATCGTGACAAAGGAGCTGTAGACGGTTTCGCATACTCCAACCAGCTTATCGCGAAAGGCGGAGCATGGGGATATGACGATCTGGATGTTTTCCTGAAAAAGCCAAGTACTTATATAAAAGGCACGAAAATGGCGTTTGCTGGAATTAGAAAACCAGATGAGCGCGCGGACTTGATTGCCTATCTTCGTTCACTCGGTAAGGAAGATGTTCCGCTGCCACCAGCCGAATAAGCAGGGCTAGGGGAACTCATGAAAAAAGAGTGTCCTCAGGAATTTATTGACCTTGCCCACCGGTTGGCAGATGCCGCCGGCGAGGTAATCCGTCCACTATTTCGCCAAAAAATCGAGATTATTGGCAAAGATGATGCAAGTCCGGTGACGATCGCTGACCGGAATGCAGAAGCTGCAATGCGCGCGATCATCGAATCTGAGTATCCGGACCATGGCATTTTTGGTGAAGAACATGGCGAGGTTCGAACGGATGCCGAATATGTCTGGGTCTTGGATCCAATTGACGGCACACTTTCCTTCATTTCCGGCAGCCCAACTTTTGGCTGCTTAATCGGACTTACACGAAACGGCGTACCGATCATGGGCATCCTCGATCAAGTAATTTCTGGCGAAAGATGGCTCGGTGCCAACAACAAAACCACCTTAAATGGGGAGATCGTCAACACGAGAAGTTGTGAAGACGTATCTGACGCGACACTCTTCTCATGGGGAGCTGAGCTGTTCGAGGGAGAAAAAGCCGAAAATTTCAGAAATCTCTACGATCAGGTACTCCGCAAACGGTTCGGGTATGACTGCTATGCTTACGCACTTTTATCCACCGGGTTTGTTGATATCGTTGCTGATTGTGACATGAAACCTTATGATTATTGTGGTTTGGTTCCGATTGTTGAAAACGCCGGCGGTAGAATCACTGACTGGGAGGGAAACCCCCTTACCCTTTCAAATCCGGGCTATGTTTTAGCCGCGGCAACAACAAGGCTTCATGATCAGGCTGTAAAAATTCTGGCCTGAATCCGGCATTTCAATAAACAAAATTTGATCTTGATGTCACACGGTTAACCGACCATGTTATTGTTTAGATAAATTTAAATTGTGTACAGTGAGGTCGTAAATGGGAATTTTGAAGACTGCCGCCGCCTTTGCTATCCTGATGGTGGTTGCCGTTCCCAGCCTTGCTGCCGAGGTAAAAACAACGAAAAGCCATGGCTTGTCCCTTGCTGGGCCGCTAAAATACGGCCCGGACTTCACACACCTGGATTTTGTTAACCCCAACGCTCCAAAAGGTGGAAATGTCAAACTATCAGCACTTGGTGGTTTCGATAATCTAAATCCTTATATATCGAAGGGCCAGTCAGCCAATGGATTGGGCCTGACTTTCGAGACGTTACTGACGCAATCGATGGATGACCCCAGCGCAGAATATGGCTTGGTCGCCGAAAGCGTAGAAGTTGCCGAAGACTTGAGCTTCGCCATATTCAATATGCGGCCCGAAGCCCGTTTTCATGATGGTTCCGTCATTACCGCAGATGACGTTATTTTCAGCCTTACGGCTGTCAAAGAGCAGGGTACACCCCTATTCCGCTACTATTATGCGGATGTTGAAAAAGCTGAGAAATTGGCAGATCATCGCGTGAAATTCCACTTCTCCGGGCCGCCCAACCGCGAACTGCCGCAGATTGTCGGTCAGCTCCTGCCCCTGCTTTCAAAAAAATATTTCGAAACCCACAATTTCGAAGAAACAACCCTTACCCCGATCCTAGGCTCTGGTCCTTATAAGGTAAAAGATTTCGAAGCCAACAGATATATCACCTACGAGCGGGTGCCAGACTATTGGGGCGCCGATATTCCCATTAATAAGGGAAGAAATAATTTCGATACCATTCGGTATGATTTTTATCGCGATACCGCGGTGTTATTGGAAGCCTTCAAAGCCGGAGAGTACGACTATCGATCCGAGAATAGCGCGAAAAACTGGGCAACCGGCTATGATTTCCCGGCTGTAAAAGCAGGGTTGGTAGTTAAAGAAGAAATTGAAAACGATCGCTCCGCCGGTCTTCAGGGATATGTCTACAATCTCCGTCGCGAAAAATTCCAGGATCCCGCACTTCGCGAAGCACTGGGATATGTTTTTGATTTTGAATGGCTGAATAGAAATATTTTCTATGATCAATATTCGCGTACCAGCAGCTATTTTCAAAATTCAGTAATGGCTGCAACCGGCTTACCGAGCAAGAAGGAATTGGCTATTCTTGAGCCGTTCCGAGATCAGCTTCCCGCGCGTGTCTTCGGCGAAGCCTATAAGGCACCTGTTAGCGACGGAACCGGTCGGGATCGAGGTCCGCTTCGCGCAGCCAAGAAAATTCTGACTGATGCCGGCTGGGAAATTAAGGATGGAAAGCTGGTTGACCCAAAAACAAACCAGCCGCTAACCATCGAATTCCTGATGTATGATACTAATAGCCTGAGGATTACGGGACCGTTCATAAAAAACTTGAAACGACTGGGCATTGACGCCTCTTCTAGGGTTGTCGACACGGCACAATATACCGAACGTCTCCGAAATTATGATTTTGACATGGCAACCGGCGGATTTGGACAAAGCATCAGCCCCGGAAACGAACAACGGGAATTCTGGAGTTCCGCGGCCGGCAAGCGCCCGGGTAGCCGGAACTTGATGGGCATTGACGATCCGGTAATCGACGCTTTAATCGAAAATCTGATTGCCGCGCCAACCTATGAAGATTTGAAACCTGCCGTCCATGCCCTTGATCGGGTTCTTACTTGGAATTTCTTTGTTATTCCGCAATTCCATGCCGCCTATGACCGCATTGCTTATTGGAATAAATTTGGCCATTCCGATATCAATCCGTCGCAAGGAACGGATATTCTCAGTTGGTGGATTGACCCCGAAAAAGAAGAAAAATTGCGAGAAGGACTGAGCAACCTGAGGCAAGGAAAATAGGGGAAGCGCGATTGAAGAATGATTTATTAAAAGCGACATTCTTTCAGACCCTATTTGTCGGAATATTGGTTGCCAACCTCAGTCAGGCTGAACCGGTTCCGCAACACGGCTTATCGACCTTCGGCGACTTAAAATACAAAACTGGCTTTACGCATTTTGACTATGTAAACCCTGATGCACCGAAGGGTGGTGCCATAAAACTGCGGGACATCGACAGTTTTGATAGTCTCAATCCCTTTTTACTGAAAGGCAAAGTCGGCATCGTCAATGGGGATATAGGCGGAAAAACTGAGTATACGTTCACACAATTAATGACCCGATCTCTTGACGAGCCCGATGCGGTCTACGGCCTTCTGGCTGAAACCGCGACGGTTAACGAAAACGGCCAATGGGTGGAATTTCAGTTAAGATCAACGGCTCGTTTTCACGACAATAGTCCGATCACTGCTGAAGATGTGGCCTTTACTTTCGAGAGTTTAAAAACTGAAGGTCATCCTCGCTATCGCTTTCAGTACCGCGATATTGTGGATGCCAAAGTTTTGTCTCCCCTCACAATCCGCTTTAATTTTAGGGCGGATGCGCTGACAAGAGATTTACCCAGGCAGATTGCGGTAATGCCCATTCTCTCCAAAGCGTCCTTTAAAGATCGAAAGTTCGGCGTAACCAGCATGGACCCACTTATGGGGTCCGGACCCTACAAAGTCGCAAAGGTTAGTCCGGGTCGCTCTATTACCTATGAACGGATTGAAAACCACTGGGCGCAAAACCTGCCGGTGCATAAGGGACGTTACAATTTTGGCAGCATTCAGGTGGATTACTACCGGGACAGAACCATCGCCTTGGAAGCTTTCTTTGCCGGTGAATATGATTTTAGAGAAGAATTTACATCGCGAAGCTGGGCAACTGAGTACGAAGGCAAACCGGCTGTCAGGAATGGCTACATATTACGAGATATCCTGGAAGATTCTTCTTTGACAGGCTTACAGGCGTTTTTTATGAATACGCGGCGCGCACCGTTCGAAGATATTCAAGTTCGTAAAGCTTTTGACCTTCTATTTGATTTCGAATGGACGAATACAAACCTATTCTATGGGTTATATGACAGATTGGGTTCTGTCTTTGAAAATTCAGACATGAAAGCGACGGACCTTCCTTCTGAGGCGGAGTTAGAGCTTCTTAATCCTTGGCGCGAAACCCTGCCAGCTGATGTTTTTCTCGCCGAATTTACACCATCAAAAACGAACGGATCCGGCAATATTCGACCGCAAATTCGGAAAGCTCTGGATCTTTTCAAGGCGGCCGGCTGGACCCTTGAAAATAAGATATTGGTGGATAAAGCCGGAAATCAGATGACAGTCGAATTTCTGTTGTACGAGCAATCTTTCACCCGGATTATCAATCCCTACGCAAAAAATTTACAGCGTTTAGGCATAGATGCCTCCATTCGTGTCATTGATTCAGCGAGCTGGCAAAACCGGCTGCGTTCCTTTGATTTTGATATAATCGTCCGGCGGTTTCCGCAGCCACAGATTCCAGGTGTTGAACAACGGGACTGGTGGAGTTCCACCTCGGCTGATGTCGATGGAGGCCTTAACATTGCCGGGGCCAAAAGCCCCGTAATCGACGCTCTGGTTGAAAATATTATTCAGGCAAAAACACGTAAGGACCTGACGACAGCGGCACGCGCATTGGACCGCGTTTTAATGTGGAATTATTATTTCGTTCCTCAATGGTACAAAAATACAAATTTTATTGCTTATTGGGATAAATTTGGGCGACCAGAAACCAAAAAACCCGGTTTTGACCGTGCGGTTCTACACAGCTGGTGGTATGATCCTGTGAAAGCCAGAGATTTGGCAGAACGCCGGGGAAAATAAGCCTTGTCATGGGCAAGAGGGGGTAGTCGTTGTTTGCCTATATACTGAGACGCTTGTTACTCATGATCCCGACTCTATTCGGCATCATGGTCCTCAATTTCATTGTAATACAGTTTGCCCCTGGCGGCCCAATCGAGCAAATTATTGCCGAGATTCAAGGCACGGCGGTTAGTGCCACTTCGCGGATTGGCGGCAGCGCGAGCGGTGATGCTGCCAGCGGCACGGCAACCACTAGCTTGGGCGGCGAAAGCTCTTATCGTGGGGCCCAAGGCCTAGATCCCGAATTTATCAAGGAATTGGAAGTCCAATTCGGTTTTGATAAACCGGCATATGAACGCTTCTTCCTGATGATGAAAAATTATCTGGTTTTTGATTTTGGCACGAGTTATTTCCGAGATGAATCCGTCGTCAACCTTGTCATAGAAAAACTCCCTGTGTCCATTTCGTTGGGTCTTTGGACGACACTCCTGGTCTATATGATTTCGATACCATTGGGTGTCGCGAAGGCCGTTCGTGATGGTTCTCGTTTTGATATATGGACCAGCTCATTGGTCATAATTGGAAATGCTATTCCAAGTTTTCTTTTTGCGGTTGCCCTGATTGTTTTATTCGCAGGCGGCTCTTATTGGGACTGGTTCCCCTTGCGCGGGTTAACCTCGGAGAATTGGGACCAAATGAGTTTATTTGGCAAAGTAACAGATTATCTTTGGCATATAACGCTCCCCGTCGCGGCAATGGTTATTGGTGGCTTTGCCGCCCTTACACAACTCACCAAAAATTCTTTTCTGGACCAAATCAGTCAGCAATATGTGCTCACGGCACGGGCGAAAGGGTTAAGTGAGACTAGGGTTCTTTATGGCCATGTTTTTCGCAATGCGATGCTTATTGTTATCGCCGGCTTTCCAAGCGCCTTCATAGGAATTTTATTCACCGGCTCTTTGCTCATCGAGGTTATTTTCAGCCTTGATGGTCTTGGCCTGCTGGGGTTCGAAGCCGCCATCAATCGCGACTACCCCGTCATATTTGCGACTGTTTACGTATTTGCCCTGCTCGGCCTTATCATGAATCTGATTGGCGATTTGACCTACACCTTGATAGACCCTCGTATCGATTTTGAAGCAAGGGAGGCATAGAGTTGAGTTTATCAGCCATAAATCGCCGCCGATATCAGAACTTTAAAGCCAATAAACGCGGTTATTGGTCAATGATTTTTTTCGTCGGCCTTTTCGTGCTGTCCCTTTGCGCCGAATTTATTGCCAACGACAAGCCATTGCTGGTTTCCTACAAAGACCAATTTTACTTCCCAACTTTTGTAACCTACCCGGAGACAGATTTCGGGGGAGATTTTGAAACCGCAACAGATTATCGAGACCCGTTCGTGGCGGAGCTCATCGAAGAAGACGGCTGGCAAATCTGGCCGCCGATCCGCTATAGCTACACCACAATTAATTATGATCTGAAGTCACCGGCCCCGTCACCACCAGATTCAGAGAACTGGCTTGGAACCGACGATCAGGGACGGGACGTGCTCGCTCGGGTAATTTACGGGTACCGAATTTCGGTCGCCTTCGGTTTGATCCTCACCATATTCAGCTCCATCATTGGGGTCAGCGCCGGCGCTGTACAGGGGTATTTTGGTGGCTGGACCGACCTGATTTTTCAGCGGCTATTGGAAATTTGGGGCGGCATGCCGAGTTTATACATTCTCATTATTCTCGCCTCGCTCATTGAACCAACATTTGTCATTCTGCTGGTCCTGCTGCTGCTTTTCAGTTGGCCAAGTTTGGTTGGTGTCGTTCGTGCAGAGTTTTTGCGATCCCGGAATTTCGACTATGTTCGGGCAGCGCGCGCTTTGGGTGTTCGCGATAGTGTCATTATGTTCAAACATCTCCTGCCCAATTCCATGGTTTCGGCTCTTACTTTTTTACCATTTATTCTTACCGGATCCATCGTTAGTCTGACATCTCTTGATTTCCTTGGGCTCGGTCTTCCGCCCGGCTCCGCATCGCTTGGTGAAATGCTCGCACAAGGCAAAGCAAATCTTCAAGCACCTTGGCTGGGAATAACCGCTTTTCTCACGCTGTCTATCATGTTAACGCTTGCTTTCTTTATGCAAGAAGGCATACGCGATGCCTTTGACCCCAGAAAGACCTTTCAATAATGGCGCTAGTAGATGTACAGGATCTTTGGGTCACGTTTAAAACGGATGGCGTTGATGTGCCTGCAGTTAAAGGTATTTCTTTCTCAATTGAGAAAGGGGAGACTTTGGCGCTTGTTGGTGAAAGCGGTTCTGGTAAATCAGTTACCGCCCTGAGCCTATTACAGCTCCTCCCGTATCCTCTTGCGAAGCATCCAGAGGGGTCAATTATTGTTGACGGTATGGAAGTCGTGGGAAAGGCAAAAAAAGACATGCGGAAAATTAGAGGGAAAAATATTTCCATGATTTTCCAGGAACCGATGACGTCCCTTAATCCCTTGCATACAATTGAAAAGCAGATAAACGAAACCTTGCTCGTCCATAAAGGTATGAAATCCGCCGCCGCGGCTGCACGTGTCCGTGAATTGTTAGAGCTCGTGGGCCTGGATGCCATTGACGAGCGGTTGAATGCTTTTCCCCATGAGTTATCTGGTGGCCAGCGTCAGCGTGTTATGATCGCGATGGCATTGGCGAACGAGCCGGACCTTTTGATTGCTGATGAACCGACTACTGCCTTAGACGTAACAATCCAGGCACAAATACTCGAACTGCTAATGGATCTTCAAAAGCGTTTGGGAATGGCCATATTGCTCATTACCCATGATTTGGGAGTTGTCCGAAAAATGGCCAGGAATGTTTGCGTTATGACAAACGGCGAGATTGTCGAAGCCAATAGCGCGGAACAATTATTTTCAAACCCACAGCATGAATACACCCGAATGTTATTGGAGGCTGAACCGAAAGGTTTACCGGTACAAAAAAATGATGCCTTGCCTGAGCTTATGGGAGGGCGAAATCTGAAAGTATATTTTCCGATCAAAGCCGGTTTTTTCAAGCGGACCATTGATTATGTTCGTGCTGTTGACGACATTTCGCTGTCGGTAAAACGGGGACATACCGTCGGCGTGGTTGGAGAAAGCGGGTCGGGTAAATCTACTCTCGGGTTGGCTCTGCTCCGGTTAATCTCCTCAAAAGGAGATATCTTATATGAAGGACAAACTATCCAGAACGCCAATTGGAAAACATTGCGACCTTTGCGTTCTGAAATACAGATTGTTTTTCAGGATCCCTACTCCAGTCTAAGCCCACGGCTGTCAGTTGCTCAGATAATCGAAGAAGGTCTAACTGTTCATGAGGGTCGAGGTAATCCAATTGAACGACGAGAACGGATTTCCGATATCCTTAAAGAAGTTGGCATTCCTTCGGAAGCTCAAGATAGATATCCGCATGAATTCTCAGGTGGCCAACGACAGCGTATTGCCATTGCACGCGCTTTGATCCTGAAACCAAAATTTATTGTTCTCGACGAACCAACCTCCGCACTCGATATGTCCGTGCAAGCCCAAATTGTTGATTTGCTGCGCGACTTGCAAAACCGACACAACCTTACCTATTTGTTTATCAGTCACGACCTTAAAGTTGTTCGTGCGTTGGCCGATAGTGTTATCGTCATGCGTCATGGAAAAATAGTTGAGCAGGGCCTAGCCAAACAAATCTTTGACAATCCGCAAACAGACTATACAAAAGCATTGATGAAGGCCGCGTTTGATTTAGAAACGGCGGGCAACAATATTCTTAGCAACTAAACATCCCTAAAAGAGTTTGGAGACACAAAATGGCTTTGCTGTTCAAGAGCAATATTGATCGCCCAGACTGGTGGCGGCGCGAACTGAATAAGTATGTTCCGGATCTGGACGTTCGGATTTGGCCGGACATCGGAAATCGCGACGAGATCAA